>CESG01139667.1_pt1 | contig 15866 bp, 20 predicted proteins | sample 531121 | NCBI WGS metagenome assembly CESG01 (sample SAMEA2621287, study PRJEB7988) | marine metagenome | biome: marine biome (ENVO:00000447); feature: mesopelagic zone (ENVO:00000213); material: "saline water (ENVO:00002010), including plankton (ENVO:xxxxxxxx)" | depth 800 m
CGCAGCGGCGGGCCAGCTCAGCACCTGGGGGCAATATTGCACGCCGGTGAGGGGTCAAGATTGCACGCCGATTGACAAACAACGGATTGTGGCCAGGACATCGATCGAAGAATTCCGAGAATATATACACCGCGACCGGCATCACGAAGATCGGGATCATCGAGCGGATGCACCCGGAATGGGCAGCTCATGATGTGTATCGTGTTTCAGGTGATCAAAAGGAGCGCCATCGCGGCCACGGATACGATTTCTGCAATGCGCTGTTTTCTTCTCCAACTTCTCTATTTCTAGAAGTCAGGGCTTCTATCGCTGAACAGAGGCATTTCATATGATACCTGCGTGAAGCACGAAATTGACGACAGCCAGATTGAAGAGTTGCGAAAAATCTGTGAGCAAATCTACGGTACGGAAATTACCACTGGGACTGCAGGTCAAATGGCCTTTCGGCTGTATGAGCTATACAATATCCTCACACAGATGACTCAGCACTCAGATGTTGATTGGGAGCATCTGGCCACAGGTCTTGATCTTCCAGATCAGTCATGAGGTCATTGATTTTCTCAGAGAGGGCCTGGACCTCGTCATTCGTACAAAATTCAAGGACCCTGCCTGCTTCTGAGGGCCTGTATTCACCGTCATGAATTGGGGATTTCGTTCGAACATCGTGCAATTCTCCCCGCCATGTTAGAGTGAGCACAAGGACGTTAAAATATGAAAGAGAAATTACACAAAATTGGAGACACGACTACTTGTCCTGTTGCAGTAATTATTCGTGATGGAAAAGTATTGATGGGACATCGTCACTATACATCAGATGTTTCTGTTTGGACTTGTCCTGGCGGTCGTTGCAATGAAGGAGAATCTATTGAAGCTACTTTACGAAGAGAGGTCGAGGAAGAAATAGGTATAAGGGACCTTGCTATTATTGATTTTATATCAGAAGTTCCAGGTGCAAAAGAAGGAGACAGTGTTCCATTATTTTTGTGTCGCACTGAGCAGGAGGCAATGTTAATGGAGCCACAAAAATTTTCTGATTGGAAATGGTTTAATATGGACGATTTTCCAGAAAAATTTATAAATGATCATGCTCGTACTTTAATTTTTGATTTATTGATAAAATACAAAAAGTAAAGGTACACAAGGAACCCTCGATTCACATTCTAAAGATAGTACAATGGCCTTATCAGGCCTGACCTACCACAGTTGTTGATCTGATGTAAAATTTGTCATCAAAAAACTACACTCTCAAGAGCGCGCGCATGCAACAGCAGTGACAACAGCACCCGCTTTTTCCAACGAAAGAGTTGCTTCTGTAAGTGATGCGCCGGTTGTCACGACATCATCGACGAGTATCACATGTTGATTTTGAATATCCTTGGTTACATAAAAGATCCCTTTCTTATTACACAAGCGTTCTGTTCTCGACAGTGTCTTTTGCGCGGGAACATCTTTTATTTGTACGAGTATATGGGTATCCACTAGAGCGGACATTTCCTCTGGCAGAGCTTTACACAATTCTTCAGTGGGATTAAATCCACGCAAACGTGTCTTTTTCCTTGAATTGGGTAGGGGAACTATTACGACTTGTGCACTATTCCACAAATGTATATCGGCAAGCTCTTCAAGTAAGGTATCCGCTAGGAGATTCGCAAGAAGAACAGCCGCTGGTATTGATTTGCGGTTTTTGAGTTCCCGTATTGCAGCTTTTACTTGCGGGATGGCGTATTTCGTGCATGAGAGAATTGAAGTGCCTGAAGCCGTGGTGATGGTGTGCGGATCCGGTTGCAAAACGCGTGTTTGCTGTACTAAAGCATCATGTGGTGTTTGTGGGAATATGAAAGAGAGAAAGGTACTAAACATATATACATTCTACCCACTCGCACTTGATTATGCATGGTACACTGTATGCATTATCTATGGGATTTTTAGATTCACTCAAGAGTTCTTTCGGTGGTGGTGCTCGCGGGGGCAGTGTTCTTGGTGTTGATATTGGATCTTCTTCTATAAAAATAGTGCAGCTCAGGCGTGATAAGGGGCACGCTGTTTTGGAAACGTATGGAGAAATTGCCCTCGGGCCATACTCGGGCACTGAAGTGGGGCGAGCGACACACCTTGATGCAGCTACAATCAGTCAAGCTCTTACCGATCTTATCAAAGAAGCTAACGTTACAGCGGTGCGTTCTGGTATCTCGGTACCTTTCTCTGCAAGTCTCACTTCGGTGATTGAAATGCCCAAAATGAATCCGAAGCAATTAGCACACATGATTCCTTTGGAAGCGCGAAAATATATACCCGCCAACATCAATGAAGTCATGCTTGATTGGTTCATTATTCCCGAAGATGTTGCTCAAAAAGAGTGGTCACGATCTCATGCTGCCTCTGACGAGGACAAAAACCCTCCTAAAACCGAAGTGTTGCTCGTTGCGATTCATAACGAGATATTGAACAACTATCAGACCATAACACAGCAATCGGGTTTGGATGTGGGATTTTATGAGTTGGAAATATTCGGATCGGTGCGATCTTCTTTGTCGGTTGGCATTGCTCCGGTGATGATAGTTGATATAGGAGCCGCAACCACGAAGGTATACATAGTGGAGCGAGGAATCGTGCGTCTCTCACATTTAATTAGCATGGGCGCACAAGACCTGACCCTGGGTATTTCGCGCTCATTAGGAGTGAGTTTTGATAAGGCGGAGCGCTTGAAGCGAGAGCAGGGGTTAATCGATATGGGAGCAGGACAAAATCAGGTAAAAGATGCCCTGTTATCAACACTTGGTCGTATTTTTTCAGATATAAATCGCGTACTATTAAGTTACGAGAAGAAGTACGGACGCAATGTTTCTCGAATGGTTTTGACCGGTGGAGGAGCAGGGTTGCCGGAGCTTGCATCGTATGCCAAAGAAGTGGTGAGTATCGAGGTTGAGCTCAGTAATCCGTTCGATAAAGTGCAAACACCGGCTTTTTTGGAAGATGTACTTGAAGAAGTTGGGCCCGAATTCGCGGTAGCAGTAGGTGTCGCACTACGTCGAATGCAAGCATAAGAGCGTTCCTTGAACATACGATATGGATTCAAATATTAAAGCATCGTTTATACCGGACAAGGTGACACCGACATCGTCAGGTGGCTCGCGGATGCGAGGAGAAGGAGGAGTGGGAGATATTTTGGTCTTGCTTGCCGTGGTCATTCTCGCTGCCGCACTTGCGCTTGCCGCAGGTGTATTCCTCTATGACCGTTTTCTTGTTACGAGCGTTGAGAAAAAGAATGCTCAACTCAATCGTGCAAAAGAAGCTTTTGACCCCATCCTCATACAGGAGCTCGTACGCCTTGATGCACGACTCAATGCATCGGCAGATGTGTTGGCAAAACACCTTGCGCCTTCTGAAGTGTTTTCCTTGCTCGAATCGCTCACGCTACAATCTATTGAATATGAATCACTTGATTATGGTATAGGGGAAGATGGTGTTATTCGCATAACGATGAACGGTAAGGCACAGAGCGTCAACGGTGTCGCATTGCAGTCAAGTGTATTTGGCGCTCATAATGCGATAATAAATCCGATTTTCTCAGATTTGGATCTCACCGGTGATGGAGTAACTTTCAGTGTGGTTGCAGAATTAGATCCTCTTGCGCTTCAATACGCATTGGTTGCACAGAAAAACGCAGCGGCAGCTGCAAGCGCGCTACCGCAGGAGGCGGTAGAAACACCGCAGGAGAGTGTGGATACGGAATTTGATAACCTAGATGACTTTGGAGACTTCGGTGAAGATACTAGCGATGCATTATAACTATGACTAAATCAATTCTAGCAATACTGTTCATTGGGGTGGCAATAGCACTCTTTGTGATGTATATACGACCTACGTACGACGCAACACAGGGAAATAGAAATAAAATTGCAACTTTTGATGAGGCCTTAAAAAAGACAAGAGAGATTCAGGAGCTTAAAAGCGATTTGCTTGCGCGACGCAATGTATTTACGGAGGAAAATCTTCAGCGACTTCAAAAGATGCTCCCTGATCATGTTGATAACGTACGATTAGTACTCGACCTAGACGGTATTGCAGCTAACTACGGTATGCGCATCCAGAATGTTGCTATTCAAGAAACAGTTGGTGAAAACAATTCGGAAACGAGCATTCTCAATGGTGGTGAGTTAGATAATAAGCCGTATCAATCACTCACGTTGCAATTTGAGGTGGTTGCCACATACGATGAATTCGTAGTGTTACTTCGTGACTTGGAAAGCAGTTTACGTATTGTAGATATGACCACATTAAGTATTCGTCCGGATTCCACCGCTGATGATTTGTACACGTTTGGTGTCGCGCTGCGTACCTATTGGTTACCATAAGCATATATGATGAATATTCTACGACAAAATAAAGTTTTACTGATTATCTTGGTGATCATTGTATTGGCACTGGCATGGTTTGGTATGTCAGATCGAAGCCAGCCGACAGGTCTATTAGTGGGGCAAGCGCAAACCGGTACTGCTGCCATTGACCAAGAAATCCTACGCTTACTCCTTGACATGCGCTCAATTCGCCTTGATGGTGCCGTTTTTGAAACCCCAGCGTTTTTATTGCTACGTGATTTTGGTCGAGATATCGTGCCAGAGCCAGTTGGACGTCCCAATCCTTTTGCCCCTGTGCAAGGTACACCATCGGTTGATTCATCCGGTGCAGACGTCTTCTTGCAGTAAGCACATATGGACGGCTCATTGGTACAAAATCTTGTACAAAAAGGAGTGCTTGCGCAGTCCGATGGCGAGACCGTTCTTGAACATGCAAAGAAAAATAATATACCGATAGAAGAAGTGCTTCGAGATGCGGGGGTATCAAAGGAAGCCATCTTGGCGGCGCGTGCAGGTAATAGTGCAGTGCCAACGAGAGTACTGGAGGGCAAAAAGGTGCCCTTTAACATACTTGAACACATTCCTGAAGAATCCGCTTCGCACTACTCAATGGTTCCTCTGGGAATCGTCGATGGAGTTCTTGAGGTTGGAATGACCAATCCCGGTGACATTGAAGCGATTGATGCATTGAATTTCCTTACACGCAAAGAAGGACTACCTTTCAAGGTATTCTTAATTTCAGAAGCAGATCTACAGGAGACCCTCAAGATGTACAACTCACTTGGCGGCGAGGTGGGCCGTGCTCTTACCGAACTCGAGTCTGAGCTCACTGAAGACGAGAAAACCATTCAGGCTGAGATTAATCAGCAAGAGAGTGCTTCAGACGATACGCACATTAAAGAAGATGCTCCCGTTATTAAGATTGTGGCAACTATTTTACGCTACGCCGTTGATGGTAATGCATCTGATGTGCATATCGAAGCAACCGATACGTTAGTCAAAGTTCGTTTCCGTGTCGATGGTGTATTGCATACGTCGCTCACATTACCCATGAACGTACATCAGGCAATTGTTGCCCGAATCAAAGTGCTCGCCTCTATGCGACTGGACGAGAGAAGAAAGCCACAAGATGGGCGTTTCTCTGCGACTATTGGAGGACACAGGATAGATTTCCGTGTGTCAACGCTACCCACTGCAGGTGGTGAGAAGATTGTAATGCGTATTTTGGACCGTGAGCGAGGATTCATTCCACTTGGAGATATTGGATTGTCGGAAGGTAATCTCAAGAAAATACGAAATGCAATCGCCAAACCCCACGGGTTGATTTTGATTTCCGGCCCCACCGGTTCTGGTAAATCAACTACACTGTATTCGATGTTAGCAGAACTTGATCGTGAGACCAAAAATGTGCTCTCACTTGAAGATCCAGTCGAGTATTTTATGGAAGGAGTGAATCAATCTCAAGTGCGACCTGAAATTGGCTACACGTTTGCAAATGGACTACGAACAACACTTCGGCAAGATCCGGATGTCATTATGGTAGGTGAGATTCGAGATGGTGAGACGGCCAAATTGGCTATTCAAGCTGCGCTCACGGGGCATTTAGTACTCTCAACCATTCACACCAATTCAGCCATTGGTGTCATCCCTCGTTTGGTGGATATGGGAGTAGATCCGTATCTGATTGCACCGACACTGGTACTGGCAGTGGCACAAAGGTTGGTGAGAAAGACATGCGATGGCGGTCAAGATCAACAACCAATGAATGCAAGTACTCGTGCAATGTTAGTGGAACAGTTTGCTGATTTGCCGGAGAAGTATCGACCGCGTATCCCTGAACATGTATATGAATCAAAGCCAACACCCGAATGTCCTAGTGGGTTGCATGGACGAATGGCGGTGTTTGAGATTCTGTCGATGACGCCAGAGCTTGAGCGACAGGTTCTTGCCGATCCAAGTGATGACAAACTTTGGGATGTCGCTCGAGCAACAGGTATGACCACCATGAAAGAGGATGCGATTCTCAAGTCATTTGATGGAAAGATTTCCTTTGCGGAAGCGAATAAATTGGGAGGAGCCCTTATGGCAGAGCAGGTGACTTCACTTGAGGATGTGTCTACTGATGAGTTGGTGCCAAATCAGCCCATCTAATGTATACTTACGACAATGACAGAATCAGAAAAATACCACATCTTATTAGTTGACGACGACGATTTTCTTGTCGATATGTACAGCTTAAAGTTCTCTCAGGCAGGACATGAGGTTCGGGCGGTGAAGAGCGCTGAAGAAGCAATCGATACACTTGAAGAGGGTGGATACAGTCCCGATGCAGTCGTACTTGACTTAGTGATGCCAAAAATGGATGGATTTGAGCTGTTGCGACACATACAAGAAAGAGAGTTGGCCAAAGGTGCAGCTCTCATCGTTTTATCAAACCAAGGAGAGAAAGAAGATCTTGAAAAAGCGAAGGAGCTTGGTGCAGTGGGACATATCGTTAAGGCAAATGCTATTCCTTCAGAAGTATTGACCATTGTCGAGGGAATTATTGCACGCCAATAGTTCACACACGTAAGTAGCCGCACGTTTTTGGTGAGGTACAATGTTCGTATATATGGAGTTTTCACGTTCCTTGAGAAAATACATTGATGTGCTTATTCGCGAAGGCGGATCGGACCTGCATCTTTCTGCTGATTCTCCGGTCACATTGCGAATTGATGGTTCACTCGTCACATTAGCGGATGAAAAGCCGCTTACCGGTGAGGATACACTCGGTCTCTTGAGCGTCATGATTTCAGCGGATGAGAAGAAGACATTTTTGGAAACGAAAGAAGCAGATTTTTCATATCAACTAGAGGACGGAACACGATTTCGTGGCAATGCATTTTTCCAACAAGGTAATGTGGGAATTGCGATGCGATTGATTCCGAACAAGATCAGACCCATTTCGGAATTGGGGTTGCCGCCCATTCTTGAAAGTTTCGCACGAAGGAGACAGGGATTTTTCTTGGTGGTCGGTCCGGTGGGACAAGGAAAAACAACCACGCTTGCCGCGCTCATTGATTTGATTAACAAGGAACGTGCGGAGCATATTGTTACGATTGAAGATCCGATTGAATACATTTACGAACCGCAATTATCTTTAGTTGATCAGCGAGAGGTCAAGATTGACACTGATGATTTTGCTACAGCACTGCGAGGGGCGTTCAGACAAGACATCGATGTGCTTCTTATCGGAGAGATGCGTGGTCCTGAAACCATGGCAGCTGCAGTAACCGCAGCCGAGACAGGACACCTGGTATTCTCTACGCTGCACACAAACAACGCAGCTCAAACGATTAACCGAATCATCGATTCGTTTCCGGGTGACCAACAAGAGCAGATTAGATTGCAGCTTGCAGCATCTTTGGCGGGGATATTCTCTCAACGACTTGTTCCCAAAATTGGAGGAGGTCTTGTTCCCGCGTATGAGTTGCTGATAGCGAACAAGGCGGTTGCAAACTTGATTCGAGAAAATAGGACACACGAACTTAATACTGTTATTGAAACAGGTGCACAGGAGGGGATGATTGATATGACACGCACTCTCGCGGAATTAGTGGCTCGGGGAGAAATTAGCCCTGATACTGCATATCAATTCTCTCTCAATCCAAAAGCGCTTGATAGATTACTTTAGTATATGGCACTTTTTTATTACACAGCCGTAGATGCCGAGGGAAAAGAACGCAAGGGAAGCATTGACGCCATCAACCAAGAGGTGGCGGTAACCGCACTACAGCGGAGGTCTCTTATTATCTCTTCAATTACCCCGGCGGAAGCGGGATCGTTACTGCAGCACAACATCAGTTTTTTTGAACGGGTGAGTAACAAGGATATTGTTATTCTGTCTCGGCAGATAACAACGTTATTTGAAGCACAAGTTTCTGCGCTCAGAGCATTTAGTCTACTAGCTTCTGAAACTCAAAATCCCGCACTGCAGGATAGGTTGACTAAAGTGGTTAGTGACTTACAGAGTGGCTCGACCATTTCCGCGGCTCTGGAGAAACATCCAAAAGTTTTCAGTCCATTTTATGTTGCGATGGTTCGCACCGGAGAAGAGACAGGTCGTTTAGATGAATCATTTACCTTCTTGGCAGATTACTTGGATCGTACTTACGAGGTTACGTCCAAGGCGCGAAACGCGCTGATCTACCCTGCTTTTGTTATTTTCACATTCATTGCTGTAATGGTGCTGATGCTCACCACCGTTATACCTCGATTGTCAGAGATTCTCTTGGAGACCGGACAGGATATACCACTGTATACACGTATTGTTATCGGAGCAGGACAATTTTTCTCCCAATACATATTTCTCATTTTGGTGGGAATAGTGGTCGCCGCAGTGTTTTTCTACCGGTACACTAAAACAGCATCCGGCAAGCAATATGTTGCCTCAGCACGACTGCGTATGCCGTATGTTGGTGATCTATATCGAAAGCTCTACATGTCTCGAGTTGCTGATAGTTTGAGCACTACGCTTACCAGTGGAATTCAACTGGTTCGCGGTATTGAAATTAGCGCCGACGTGGTTGGAGATCCGGTGTATAGTGAAATACTCAAAAACGTTGCGCAAGAGATACAGGGCGGCCGGGCAGCTTCGGAGGTGCTTGCCGAACATCCCGAATTCCCCAATATTATGGTTGCCATGATTAAGGTTGGTGAAGAAACGGGAGACCTCGGTAACATATTAAACACCATGGCCAAGTTTTATAGACGAGAAGTTTCCAACGCCGTTGATACACTAGTATCACTCATTGAACCACTTATGATTGTGTTGCTGGGGGCTGGTGTAGGATTCTTACTCGCTTCGGTATTGGTTCCTATCTACAATCTCTCTTCGGGACTCTAGCGTTTATCCACACAGAGAAGGAAATACTGGTGTTGTCAGTGGCTATAATAGAGGTACAAGGCATTGAACCAGTTGTTCTCGGCCTTGTTATACACACAATACGTTGTGGTGTACAAGGTCATTTATTATTAAGAAAGCAATTATGAAATTCTTTTCTAAAGAAAGCAGCGGATTCACACTAATTGAACTATTAGTGGTAATCGCTATTATCGGAATTCTTTCGTCAGTGGTACTCGCTTCACTGAACTCCGCTCGTGAGAAGTCACGTGATGCACGTCGAATTGGTGATGTTAAGCAACTGCAACTTGCTCTCGAGATGTATTACGATTCTAACAGTTCGTATCCAAACGCACTGACTGATCTCGTATCAACCTATATTCCGGTAATCCCTCTCGATCCTTCAAGTAACAACAGTTACTTATACGCCACTGGTCCAACGGACTACGTCATTCTTGCCGATCTAGAAACTAATCATAGCGCGCTCGATTCAGATGTCGACGATATGGTTAACGGGCTTGACTGTATGGGAGATGGAACAATTTACTGTGTAAAGCCGTAGAGATTCTCTTACGGAAAACAAAACGTGCACCAATTGGTGCGCTTTTTGTTTGGTATACTTGCTCATATGGCATTAACGGTGTTTGGTGTAGCAATTTTTGGATTACTGGTCGGAAGCTACTTGAATGTATACATACTTCGTTTACATACGGGAAAATCAACCACCGGGAGAAGTGGCTGTATGAGCTGCGGCTCTCAGCTTACCTGGAAAGAGTTAGTACCGGTGGTGTCGTACTTTGCACTTCGCGGACGATGCCGTCGGTGTGGTAGTGCGATATCGAAACAATACTGGATGGTTGAACTTACTACGGCACTTTTATTTGTACTGGTGTGGGTGCAGGGATTGACGATAATCACAACACTCATCGCACTGGCAATGGTCTCAGTGCTGGTGATTATTGCAGTCTATGATATCCGACACACTATCATCCCCAATCAGGTCGTATACATTTTTCTCATACTCGCGGTGTTGGCGTATGGAACATCAACAGGTTTTATCATGCCACAATCACTTTGGTCGTACCATCTCTTAACCATAATCTACAGCGCTTTAGGAACTGCCTCCCCACTGTTCGTGCTCTGGTTTATTTCAAAAGGTGCATGGATGGGATTTGGTGACGTTAAACTCACACTCGGATTCGGAGCCGCACTTGGACTCTATCAGGGAGTAATGGCCATTATGCTCGGATTTGTACTGGGGGCCATAGTTGGTGTGACGATTATGTACGCGCCGAAAGTTATCAATTCACTGCATTTGAGAGGGGACGCAAAGCACATTACAATGAAGAGTGAAGTGCCGTTTGCGCCATTTCTTATCACAGGTTTTTTGCTCGTTTTTCTTTTCAATTTTGACCTCGTCGTTTTGTTTGAAACATTATTATGATATACCAAGAAAGAGGATTTACACTTGTTGAAATGTTGGTTGCCGTGAGCTTGTTCGCTGTGGTGATGGTAATTAGTGCGGGAGCGTTGCTCGACATGGTAAGTGCAAACAGAAAAGCACAGTCCCTACAATCGGTAATTAATAACTTAAATGTTGCGCTTGATGGAATGGTTCGAAACGTTCGTATGGGGACGACCTATCATTGTGGATCGCCTACTGAATCGTCGCTGAATGTGCTGGCCACTCGGCAGAGTTGTGCAAGTGGCAACGGACTCCTTTCTTTTGAATCTTTTGGAGGTAGCACCACTGACAACAGTGATCAGTGGGTGTATTGGGTTGAGAACGGACGACTCTACAAATCAGAAGATGGGAAACGAACTGCCCTTGCGATTACTGCACCGGAGATACAAATTGATTCGTTTCGCGTATACGTAACCGGTGCAACGCAAACACTCAATCGTAATGGGGATACTGTACAGCCCAAGGTTGTATTTTCTCTGCAGGGAACGGCTGCAGCAGCGGGAAATACCAGCAGTGTAATTGGAGATGAGGAAAAGATTCGATCGACGTTCAATATTCAAGCAGTTGCGACACAACGCGTACTCGATTTATAGTATGAACAGAGGATTTACATTAATTGAAATGGTGGTGGTCGTTGGTATTATTGCCGTTGTTTCAAGTGTGACGTTGACGAATTATGCAAAATTTGGCGGACAAATACTCCTAAGAAATTTGGCATATGATATGGCGCTCACCATACGACAAGCGCAGGTGTATGGAATTTCTGCGAGAACATTTTTTGATGCTCCCTTTGCAGCGGGGCATGGAGTGTCATTTGATCTATCGGTCGATACGACGAGCTTTCGCTTGTATACGGACACCAACGAAGACGCATTCTATTCTCTTGCAGGTACTGAGCTCATAGAGTTGTATACTATTGGCAGAGGATACAGGATACGTCAAATATGTGTGAGTAATAATAGTTCAGAATATTGTGATGCTACCAAGCTCGATATACTATTTAAGCGACCTGAACCAGATGCGATCATCCGAGGAGATCGAGGGAGTGGATTCGGCCGGTATAACAGAGCGAGAATTATCGTAATCTCTCCACAAGGCAGTGAATTGGCGGTGCTGGTAGAGGCCAGTGGTCAGATATCCATACAACGCATATGATACGAGAAAATATACAGAGAGGATTTACGCTTGTTGAAACCATGGTTGCGATTTCTGTAATGGTAATTGCGGTAACCGCTCCACTGACGCTGGCATCACAAAGTTTGTTTGCCGCGGTATATGCGAAAGATCAGATGACTTCGTTCTATCTTGCACAAGAAGCTATTGAAGTCGTACGAGAGAAACGGGAAGGGAATTTTATGAAGATCATCAATGGACAATCAGGAGTTACGTGGCTTGATGGTATACCTGCTGATACCGACTTTCTCGTAGATGTACCGAATGATTCCATGACTGCATGTTCTGGTTCGTGTTTTGCGACACCGCTTTTGCATAACGGTTTCTTTTATAACTACACCTCAGGTGATGCAACAAGGTTCTCCAGAAGAGCGCGAGTTACGGTTACGGGAGATGAGGCATTAATACAGGTAGATGTGCGCTGGCGTACGGGGGCATTTCAAGAGCGGACCATTACCATCTCTGAGAGAATATATAATTGGGTACCGCGATAATGCGTATGAGAAATATGTACACACAATGGTTGTATAATACGAGCGAGCGAGGATTCACACTCTTGTTTGCCGCACTGCTCGCTTCGTTGGTGACCGCACTGGGACTGGCGATGTTCTCAATCGCCAAGAAAGAATTAATCCTCTCGTCGTTGGGGCGAGACTCACAGTTCGCTTTCTATACGGCGGACACCGGTGCTGAGTGCGCAATGTATTGGGACTTTCGATACGATGCATTCGCTACCTCTACCGTATACACCGGTGCAACTACATGTGGTGGTGCTGATTTGGCCGATTTCCCGGTAGGTGATCCAAAATATGATGGAGTACCCGGAATGGGTGGTGCGGCGATCTCAACATTTTGGTTCGAATCCGGTGGCCGGTGCGCATATGTGACCGTAACGAAGCAGGACGCGCGTGCACTCACTACAGTTGAAGCTCTGGGCTACAATACGGCATGTAGCGATACCACCAATCCGCGGAGACTTGAAAGAGCGGTACGAGCAGTATTCTAGGAGTTTGTAGTAGAATAGGGAGATGGAGAAAGATCAGAGACGTCTTGTACAACTGCGCGAATTGCTCAGACACCACAATTATCTATATCACGTGCTGGACGCACCAGAAATTTCCGATGAAGCATATGATGCACTCATGCGAGAACTTATCGCGCTTGAGGAACAGTATCCACAGCTCTCTTCTGCAGAGAGTCCGACACAGCGTGTTGGTGAAGTTGTACGAGAAGGATTTACGAAAGTCGAGCACAAAGTCCCTCAGTGGTCTTTTGATAATGTATTCACCGCAGAAGAACTTCGCAAGTGGGAAGAGAAGGTGCTGCGGTACATGGAGAGAGAATCGATTACTGCAAATGACGTAACCTATACCGTCGAGCACAAAATTGACGGGTTGAAGATTATACTTGAATATCGTGATGGTATATTTGTGCAAGGAGCAACACGCGGAGACGGTGTGGTGGGAGAAGATATCACAGAGAACCTCAGAACGATAAAAAGCATCCCGCTTGTTTTACCAGAACCCGTGGACATTCTCGTTGGAGGCGAGGCGTGGCTTGCGCATGCCGAGCTTGAGAGAATTAATACTAAACGACAGAGGGAAGGAAAACCGATGTTTGCAAATCCCAGAAATGCCGCGGCGGGATCTTTGCGCCAACTGGATGCTTCAATAACGGCAAAACGGAAACTCGACACTTTTATATACGATGTGTATCAATTAGACACCAAAAGGACTTCAGTAACAGTACCTAAAACTCAGGGCGAAGAACTGAAATTATTACAGCAGCTCCACTTTAAAGTTAATCCGTATTGGAAGACCGTGTCGTCGATTGATGACGCCGTTGTCGAGTACAATGCTTGGCTTAAGAAGAAAGGTACCCAAGCGTATGAAATGGACGGAATTATCATCGCTATTGATGATATTTCTCTGCAAGAAGCAGTAGGATATACCGCAAAAGCTCCTCGGTACGCTGTTGCATTTAAGTTCCCGGCAGAGCAGGTTACCACGGTTGTTGAAGATATCGTGCTGCAAGTGGGTCGTACCGGAGTACTTACTCCAGTTGCACATCTACGTCCTGTTTTGATTGCCGGCTCTGTGGTATCAAGAGCGACACTGCATAACCAAGACGAAATAGAACGTCTTGATGTGCGTATCGGAGATACTGTTATTCTACAAAAGGCGGGTGATGTAATTCCCGATATTGTCCGTGTGCTACAACAGATGCGTTCAGGAGACGAAAAGAAATACATATTCCCCAAAAAAGTTGCAGCGTGTGGCGGTGATGGTTCGATAGAGCGAGTTGCGGGTCAAGCAGCATGGAGATGTGTTGCGAAAGATTCGTTTGATCAGAGAGTACGCATACTCTCCCATTTCGCTTCGAGAAAGGCATTGCATATAGAAGGATTAGGTGAATCCATAGTCGAGTCCTTGTTGAAGGCGGGATTGGTGGATTCATTTGATGATTTTTATACCCTTGAAAAAGGAGACATATTAGAATTGGAAGGGTTTGCAGAAGCGCGTGCACAACAGCTCTTGGATGCGATTAACGATAAACGAGAAGTACCGCTATCGCGACTACTGGTCGGGCTATCCATTGATCAGGTAGGAGAAGAAACAGCACGTGATTTGGCTGACGCGTTCTCTCTCCACGAGTTGCGAGAAGCTTCTGTTGATGAGCTAACCACCATAGAAGGAGTCGGTCCCGTAGTTGCAAAAGCGGTCGTTACTTGGTTTGCAGAGAATGATCAGATGCTCGATCGTCTTCTTAAGTACATCACCATCAAAAAGACAGCCAAAACGGCGAATACGCTCTCGGGAAAGATATTTGTACTCACCGGAACTTTGGAAAAGTATTCTCGAGAAGAAGCTAGTGATCGCATTCGATCTCTGGGAGGGAAGGTCAGCAGTTCGGTATCGGCACATACCGACTATATTGTCGCGGGAGCACGCGCAGGATCGAAATTACACGAGGGCCGCAGGTATAACACCACAGTGCTAAATGAGGCGGATTTTGATAAGATGATGAAATCATGACAGATGTAGATGTGGGAAAACTGGCAGAACTATCACGAATTGCCGTAAGTGAAGCGGAGTTGATGCAATTGGAAAAAGAGATACCTGAAATCTTGCGGTTTGTTGAGCAAATCTCTGAAGCGGGAGGCGAGGTGTCAAAATCGACAGGCGACCATTATAACGTTTTCAGGGAAGATACACATGCACATGAGAGTGGCTTGTACTCCCAGACACTCATTGATGCAATGCCGCATAAGACAGAGGAAGGGTATCTCAAAGTTCGGAAGATAATTTCACAAGAGTGACTATGGAAGCAATAGAGAAATTACATATTAGCACAGCGCGTGCTTTGCTTGATGAGGGAAAGATAACCGCAGTCGATCTTGCGCAAGCATACCAAAAACGCGCGCAAGAACACAACGGAGAACTTAATGCATACCTTGAAATATTTGGTGATGTAATCACGCAAGCAGAAAGAGCAGATAGAATGATTGCTTCCGGTGATGTACATCCACTCACGGGTATTCCTTTGATAATCAAGGATAACATTTTAATTAAAGGACATATTGCAAGCGGAGCTTCTAAGATTTTAGAAAACTACGTGGCGAGCTATGACGCGCATGTTATCGAGAACCTAAAGAAGCAAGGTGCTATATTTTTGGGTCGTGCCAACATGGATGAGTTTGCTATGGGAAGTTCAACAGAAAATTCTGCTTTTGGAGTGACTAAAAATCCTCATGATCTCGAAAGAATCCCCGGAGGTTCTTCAGGAGGTAGTGCGGCGGGAGTGTCCGGAGATTTGGCGATAGCTGGTCTAGGGACGGATACCGGTGGTTCCATTCGTCAGCCGGCCTCTTTGTGCGGGCTTGTTGGGTATAAGCCAACATATGGTGCGGTTTCTCGATACGGTGCAATGGCCATGGGTTCGTCACTTGATCAGATTGGTCCATTGGCGAAAACGGTCGACGATGCTC
>CESG01015604.1_pt1 | contig 15796 bp, 11 predicted proteins | sample 531121 | NCBI WGS metagenome assembly CESG01 (sample SAMEA2621287, study PRJEB7988) | marine metagenome | biome: marine biome (ENVO:00000447); feature: mesopelagic zone (ENVO:00000213); material: "saline water (ENVO:00002010), including plankton (ENVO:xxxxxxxx)" | depth 800 m
TTTCCCGACTGGGAAACCCTGCCCTACGATGTTTTCTCACCGCATCAAGACATTATCTCCCAACGACTATCAACGCTTTATCAGCTAGGCCAAAAGCCACAAGGTGTAGTTATCGTTCCGATCAGTACACTAATGCATCGGGTAGCGCCTGCGGCATTCTTAGCTGGCCATGTTTTTTTGCTTAAAGCTGGAGATACCCTCGATATTGAACAAACACGAATACACCTTGAAAGGAATGGCTATCAATGCGTCGGGCAGGTTGTCGGTCATGGTGAATTTGCAGTGCGCGGCTCCATACTTGATATCTACCCCATGGGTTCAAAGCGCCCCTACCGGATTGAACTATTCGATGACGAAGTAGAAACGATCCGACAGTTTGATCCCGACACCCAGCGCTCGGATAATAAAATAGATGCCATCGAACTATTACCAGCCAAGGAATTTCCACTAGATGAAACGGGGGTAGAACAATTCAGTCAGAGTTGGCGCGATCATTTCAGCCAAGGCATTGGTGCCGAATCGATTTATCATGACGTTCGCAAAAAGGCGCTACCAGCAGGGATAGAATACTACCTACCGCTGTTTTTCGAGGAAACAGCAACTTTGTTTGACTACCTCCCGAGTCAAACCAAAGTTATAACCCATGGCAAAGTTCAAGAGGCGGGAGAGCGGTTTTGGCAAGAAACCCAACAGCGCTATGAACAGAAAAGTTACGATTTAGTTCGGCCACCTCTCCGACCCGCTAAACTGTTTTGCCCGATAGACGAAGTTAATCAACACCTAAAGCAATATCCAAGAATTCAACTACTAGCAGAAACAGAAAGCCATCCGAATCAACAGGCCCATGCTTTCCGTCCACTACCTGACATTGCTATCAATCATCGTTCCGAGCAACCGTTGCAGTCACTCGCCCAGTTGATGAAGGATACCGGCTATAGCGCTCTGATCTGTGCCGACTCCACCGGCCGTAGAGAGGTCATAGCTGACCTGCTTAAGTCAAACCACCAGAAAGCCCAACTTGTCAGCGACTGGAAGGCATTTGTTGGTACCTCATCTACCGCTACTTCAACTGGATTGCAATATACCACGCTACCGATAGACAAAGGCTTCGTCGATGATGAGAACAAGCGAATATGCATAGCCGAATCTGATTTATATGGCCAGCGCGTCTTACAGCGACGGCGGCGCAAGAAACATACTGTCGACTCAGACAGCATTGTTCGCGACTTGTCTGAACTAAAGCTGGGTGAGCCCGTAGTTCATATTGATCACGGCATTGGCAAATACCAGGGCCTGAAAACCCTCGATGTCGGAGAAAACCCAACGGAGTTTCTAACGCTGCAGTACGCCAATGACTCGCTTTTGTATGTACCTGTTGCATCGTTACACCTGATCAGCCGCTATACCGGTGCAGATAAAGATAAAATTAGCCTGCATCGGCTAGGTAGTGACCAATGGGAAAAAGCCAAGCGTAAAGCAGCTGAAAAGGTTCGAGATGTTGCTGCTGACTTGTTGGACCTGTACGCCCGCAGAGAAGCCAAGCTAGGAGCCAAACATGAGGTTAGCTCTTCAGAGTATCGCCAGTTCTCCGCCAGCTTTCCTTTTGAAGAGACGGTCGATCAGGAAGGGGCTATACGATCCGTGGAAGCCGATATGGCCTCCCCCCAACCAATGGACAGGTTGGTTTGTGGCGATGTGGGTTTCGGAAAAACCGAAGTAGCTATGCGAGCGGCTTTTATTGCAGTAGAGAATGGTAAACAAGTCGGTGTTTTAGTACCGACTACACTGCTTGCTGAGCAGCATTTCAAAAACTTCCAAGATCGCTTTGCCGATTGGCCGTTCAAAATAGCCTCACTATCGCGTTTTAAGACCACAAAAGAACAAAACCAGGTTCTAAAAGAGCTAAATGAAGGCAAAGTCGATATAGTCATCGGCACCCATAAGTTGTTGCAAAAAGACATTAAGTTTTCCGACTTGGGCCTGCTCATCATCGACGAAGAACACCGCTTTGGGGTGCGCCAAAAAGAGCAGCTCAAAAAGCTGCGTACTGAGGTCGACATATTAACTCTGACTGCCACACCGATCCCAAGAACACTGAATATGGCGCTCTCGGGCATGCGAGATCTCTCGATTATCGCAACCCCTCCGGCTAAACGATTAGCAATCAAAACTTTTGTCAATGAAAAGAAAGATCCCCTTATTCGTGAGTCTATACTTCGTGAAATTTTGCGTGGCGGCCAAGTCTATTTTCTGCACAACGAGGTGAAGTCCATCGAACGAATGGCGGAAAACCTCACCGAGCTTGTTCCAGAGGCCAAAGTTCGCGTCGCTCATGGTCAAATGCGCGAGTCAGAGCTTGAACGGATCATGACTGATTTCTATCATCAGCGCTTTAATGTGCTGGTGTGTACCACGATCATCGAAACCGGCATCGATGTACCTACGGCCAATACCATTATCATGAATAATGCCAATGAACTTGGCCTTGCCCAGCTCCACCAGCTGCGTGGGCGTGTTGGCCGCTCCCACCACCAGGCCTATGCCTATCTGTTAACGCCTCCGCCCAAGCAGCTAACAAAGGATGCCGCTAAACGATTAGAAGCGATTTCGTCACTCGAAGACTTGGGCGCAGGGTTTTCATTGGCGACTCACGACTTGGAAATTCGAGGTGCGGGGGAAATTCTGGGCGAAGACCAAAGTGGACAAATGGAGAAGATAGGATTTTCTCTATATATGGAAATGCTCGATCAAGCCGTAGAGGCCTTAAAGTCTGGAAAAGAGCCAAGCCTTGCCGCGCTTAAGTCGCAGCATACTGAGGTCGACTTGCACATTCCTGCTCTTATAAATGATGACTACCTGCCGGACATCAACCAACGCCTCTCACTTTATAAGCGAATCGCATCAGCAGAAGATGATGATAGCCTTGACGCGCTCCGAATAGAAATCATTGACCGCTTTGGCTTAATGCCTGAAGCTGCTCAAAACCTGTTTTCGGTCACACGCTTACGAAATATTGCAACCAGCCTGGGTATCACTAAAATAGACACTAACGCCAAACAAGCGAAAGTTGAGTTCTCTGAGTCAACACCCATCGAGCCAATAGTTATCATCCAGCTTATTCAGTCTTATCCTAGCGAATATCAACTTCAAGGAGCATCGGTATTGATTTATAAGAAGGAAACGTTACCATCAGAACGAGTAACCATGGTAGAGCAGCTATTACAACGACTAAAAAATACTGGGTAAGATCAGTAACAAAAACGAAGCTCCTTTACAAAAATTTAGTAGAAAAGGAAAACTAGCGTGAATCACCTTATCTCTCGCATCGTTGTCATGACACTTTGCATTTTATGCTCCACAGCGGTTTCAGCTGCCTGGTATGAAATTGAAGTCATTGTATTCACTCAAGGCTCTGATATAGGCAAAGCCGAAGAAGCCTGGCCCAGACCCGGCGAAGGCTTCGAATTGGAACCTGATATGTACAACGTCTTTAACCTACCGAGGGTAAACCCCAACCAGATGGTGTCTGGAGGCTTATATGCCGTTCCCGCCAATCAACGCAAGCTTTCGAATATAGCCTATTCACTACAACAACCGCCTAAACAGGTTCTGGCGCATTTTTCCTGGCGCTCTCAGGGCCATTCCAAACGGTCGGCACCGTGGCTTGAGTTCTATGGAGGTGAAAGTTACGCCGGACAATTTGAAACTGCTTCTGACATCGTACCAATAAGGGTGCTAGATGCTTCAGAGAGCCAGTGGAGCAATAATAGCTTGATGAATGATGCCGAGCCAATATCACCTATCTGGGGCCTGTCCGGTCGAGTGAAATTCTATGCAAAAAACTATTTCCATCTAGAGTTCGATATGGCCTATCGCCAACCAACATCGTTTAGCGAAGAGATACCAATAAATGGCCAAATAGAAACTATTCGTGCAGAACTACCAATAATAGAAAGTAATTCCCCAGCAGAAGCCAACGCAACAACCACCCAAACCTATCGTTATTTACAGCACTATCCATTGAACGACCACCGACGCCTGAAGCTTTATGAAAAGCATTATATAGACCATCCTGTACTTGGTATCGTTGCACAAGTTCGCCGTGTAAGTTTTCCGCAAACCATACCGGTTAGCAACGAAGAATAATTAGATAGAAACGTCATCTACAACTTCACCCCAACCGACAAGGAACTATTATGTCTGTGAACACCTACCCCACTCCGGTTGACTGGAAAGAGCAGGTAAATATCGACCTGGCTGAATACAAGTCGCAGTACAAAGCATCTATTGAAGATCCGGCAACCTTCTGGGCCCAAAAAGCCGATGAGTTTATTTCGTGGCATAGGAAATGGGATCAGGTTATGGACGTTGATTACGACCAAGCCCACATTCGCTGGTTTGACGGCGCCCAACTAAATGTTTGCTATAACTGCGTCGATCGCCACCTTGATAAACGTGCCAACCAGGTCGCGATTATATGGGAAGGTGACGATCCTGAAGAGTCAGATAAAGTGACCTATCGCGAGCTATATCACGAAGTTTGCCGCTTCGCGAATGTGCTAAAAAGCCGCGGAGTTCAAAAAGGTGATCGCGTATGTATCTATATGCCGATGATCCCTGAGGCAATATACGCCATGTTGGCTTGTGCCAGAATTGGCGCCGTGCATTCAGTGGTATTCGGCGGCTTTTCACCCCACGCTCTGCGTGATCGTATTTTGGATTCAGACTGCCGCGTGGTGATCACAGCAGACGAAGGTGTTCGAGGCGGTAAAACCATCCCATTAAAACAAAATGCAGATGAGGCCCTGAGAGCCTGTCCCAGTGTTCATAGTGTACTGGTTGTGCGCCGCACCGGCTCACCCATCCGCTGGCATAAAGGTCGCGATATAGATTACAACACTGCTCGTGAGCTGGTTTCCAAAGAGTGCGACTATGAAATCATGGAAGCTGAAGATCCGTTGTTTATCCTCTACACATCGGGCTCAACCGGCAGACCAAAAGGTGTTTTGCACACCACCGGCGGCTACATTCTTTATGCGGCTGTCACTCATAAATATGTATTTGACTATCAGGATGGCGATGTTTATTGGTGCACAGCCGATGTTGGCTGGATCACCGGCCACAGCTACATTGTTTATGGGCCACTGGCCAATGGTGCCACAACCATCGCCTTTGAAGGAGTTCCTACCTTCCCATCTCCTGGTAGAAGCTGGCAAATCGTTGAAAAATATCAGGTAAACATATACTACACTGCCCCTACAGCCATTAGAACCTTAATGGGTGCGGGTGATGCATGGGTTAAACAGTATGATCGCAGTTCATTAAAACTACTCGGATCGGTTGGAGAGCCAATAAACCCGGAAGCGTGGGAGTGGTACCACCGCGTAGTAGGTGAACATAAGTGCCCTATCGTTGATACCTGGTGGCAAACCGAAACCGGTGGCATTTTAATTGCTCCGCTGCCTGGCGCAACGGCCCAGAAACCAGGATCAGCTACCAAACCGCTATTTGGTGTGGTGCCCAAACTTCTATCGGATGAAGGAGAGGAAGTTGAAGGAGCAGGAGAAGGTAACCTGGTGATGGCCCAATCCTGGCCAGGACAGATGCGCACCGTCTATGGCGATCATAAGCGCTTTAAAGAAACTTACTTTAGCCAGTTTCCCGGATTCTATTTCTCAGGTGATGGAGCTCGGCGTGACGATGATGGCTACTACTGGATCACCGGCCGTGTCGACGATGTGCTTAATATTGCCGGACATAGGCTTGGTACAGCAGAAATAGAAAGTGCCTTAGTCTTGCATCCCAAAGTAGCAGAGTCAGCGGTTGTCGGAATACCCGACCCAACCAAAGGCCAGGCTATCATTGCCTTTGTCTCTCTGATGGCTGGTTCTCAAGGTAATGATGTATTATCCAAAGAACTGGTGACTCTGGTGCGAGAAGAAATCGGGCCTATTGCTGTCATTGGCCGCATTATCTTCACCTCCGCCCTACCCAAAACACGTTCAGGTAAAATCATGCGCCGCATATTACGTAAGTTAGCGTCTGGCGAGCTAGACGCTCTAGGTGATACATCAACACTTGCAGATCCGAGTGTCATTGATACATTGATCGAGCAGCTATCATAATTCGAGATCAAGCCTTGGCGGAGCCTACTCTAAGCGTTGGGTATTGAGTTACCAAGACCCCACACTTGTGGTAGACTGCGCCAAGCTTTTCTGAAGCACCTCGTCTATGGCGAACAGCCTTTCAACATGCGTGATTTCAGAATTTACTTTAATGGTTGCCATAGCCGGGTTAGCACTCGACTCAGGCAAGGAAATATTGTTATTTAAGGAGACCTAATATGGGGTTCTTAGCCGGTAAACGAGCATTAATCGTCGGTGTTGCAAGCAGCCGCTCAATCGCAGCAGGTATTGCTGAAGCCTTCCAAAAGCAAGGCGCAGAGTTGGCTTTCACCTACCAGAACGACAAGTTAAAAAATCGTGTTACAGAAATGGCCAAAGGCTGGGGTTCAGAGATCTGTGTTGAGTGTGATGTTGCTCAGGATGAATCGATTGACTCTATGTATGAGCAATTGAGCCAGCACTGGGATGGATTTGATATTCTGGTTCATTCTGTTGCATTTGCTCCCGGCGACCAGCTCGGTGGCGACTACCTGGAATGTGTTACGCGAGAAGGTTTCAATATTGCCCACGAAATATCTTCGTACAGCTTTGCTGCATTAGCAAAGGGTGCTCGCCCAATGATGAAAGGCCGCGATGGATCTCTCATCACGCTTAGCTACTTAGGTGCAGAGCGTGCGCTTCCTAACTACAATGTTATGGGACTGGCTAAAGCAAGCCTTGAAGCTAATGTACGATACATGGCAGCCAGCGTTGGACCAGAAGGTCATCGCGTCAATGCTATCTCTGCTGGCCCAATTCGTACCTTAGCCGCGTCAGGGATCAAGAACTTCAAGAAAATGCTTTCTTACAATGAAAGTGTTGTTCCAATGCGCCGCAACGTGACTATCGAAGATGTTGGAAATACTGCCGCGTTCCTGGCCTCTGACTTGGCCGCTGGCATCACAGGTGAAGTACTGCATGTAGACTCTGGCTTTTTTGTCACCGCAATGGGTGATATGGAAGTTTAAGGCCAAACTCCAGTGCAATAGCAAAATCCAGTGCAATAGCAAAATCCAGTGCAATAGCAAAAGTCTCCGATGGGGACTTTTGCTTAATAGCCTCCCGTCAATGAAAAGTGTCCTATACTTTGCACCAGTGCCTGAATAAAGCCTTCAAAATGCGGCGTTACACTAAATAACCCAACGGCACCAGCAACCCATAATCCAGAAATACCCGGCCTACGGTAATCAATAAGTTTAAACGCACTCCCCCAAGAGGCTTTCAGCTCCACACCATTAAAATCAACGCTATAAAACTCATCCAGTAACAGGTGAACATTAAAGCCTAAAAACAGGCAAGCACCACCAGCCCAAGCCATAAACGGATGGAACTTCATATACATCATAAGATTAACCAGCAATAAGCTAAGCAACAGGCCAGCTACAACAGAATGATAGATACCACGATGAACTGTCATTTCGGCAAAGAACCAGTACACGCCAAACCTTACACCAACGTATGCCAGCGCCATTAGCACAAGTAGAGGGAGGTAGTGCAGCCCAGCGCCGAATAAATGCAGCACAGCCCCCATGGCCAGAATACCAAGCAAATTAAAGAGCAACCTGGTGGGTGTTGAGTGATCACTATCTATATCAGGCAATATGCCCCCAAGCATTCCCAAAACAAACAGCAACAACCAATCTAAAGAGGTTAACAACGTACTGGTGGTAAACAGGTAGGTGGAGGATAATAGGCTGGCGGCCGTTGCGACGGCCAAGTGAGTCTTAAAATCTGCCATCAAATGAGATTCCGAGCCAAATGAATATCATTCTATCAGAGCATTCACTAGTAAGACCAGAACATACCCAAGTAATATGTCGTATTATCAATCATATACGAACGAAAGCATGGAAGCATGATCGATAACAACAGGAAGCGATCGGCTTAAGCATCACTATCAAAGTTAGGCGCAACCCGCATCACTTCTTCGATGGTAGTCAAGCCAGCCAAAACTTTCTGAGCACCGCTCCAGCGCAATAAGTGCGTTCCCTCTTTAACCGCCTCTTCTCGTATTTCAGTGGCTGAGGCTTCTTGATTAATCAAGCGTTTGATTTCTTTGGAAACGGGTATGATTTCGTATATTCCCTGGCGTCCTAAATACCCCGTATTTCGACATTCCAAACATCCAACCGCCTTAAAAGTCTTGGCTGGCGGTGTTGCCCGGCGAGGCTTGAGCATCTCATCCCAAACCGTCTTATCAACGTCAACCTGTGTTTTACAATGAGGACAGAGGGTACGAACCAGCCGCTGAGCCATTACACCAACCAGGGTCGAAGATATCAAATACGATGGCACACCGAGGTCTAACAGTCGGGTTATGGCTGTAGGAGCATCGTTGGTATGCAAGGTTGAAATAACCAAGTGACCTGTTAGCGACGCTTGAACCGCCATTTCCGCAGTAGGCAGATCACGGATCTCCCCCACCATAATGATATCCGGATCCTGACGCAGCAAGGCCTTCATCCCTTGAGAAAACCCCAACCCAATATCGTGCTGCACCTGCATCTGGTTAAATTCAATCTCAACCATCTCAATCGGATCTTCTACCGTCGACACATTGACTTCGGAAGTGGCTAGGCCTTTCAGTGTCGAATATAAAGTGGTTGTCTTACCTGACCCCGTTGGCCCTGTCACCAAGACGATTCCCGCATTCAAAGCCGTCATCGTGTTCCAGCGCACTTGATCCTCACCACTCAAGCCCAGCTCGCGGTAACCCCTGACCAATACTTCGGGGTCAAAGATCCGCATGACCATTTTTTCACCAAAAGCAGTAGGCAAGGTAGACAAACGCAACTCGACTTCTTTTTCGTTAGGAAGCTTGGTTTTGATCCGACCATCTTGAGGTTTGCGCCTTTCAGCAAGGTCCATTCGACCAATAACTTTTATCCGGCTAGTCACAGCCGCAGCAACTTTGGCAGGCAGCTCATAGACCTGGTGCAAAATACCATCGATACGAAAACGTACGCGAGAAATTTGACGTCTTGGTTCGATATGAATATCACTGGCTCGCTGCTCAAAGGCATACTGCAACAGCCAATCAACGATATTAACAACATGGCTGTCATTAGCATCAACATTATCGCGCTTGCCCAGCTCTAATAGCTGTTCGAAATTACCCGTTTTATGGACACCCAGCTTATCGTCTTTGGTCGCCCCAGTGACCGATTTGGAAAGCTGATAAAATTCGATTTGATATTGCTGTATATCACCAGGCGAAACAACCACCAAGTCAATTTCTTTACGGGTAACCGCCGATAAATCACTTAACCATGCTTGATTAAATGGTTGGGCTGTGGCGATGGTTACTCGGCTTGCGTCTGCTTCAACCGCTAGAATGCCATGACGCTTAGCAAAAGCATAGGACATGACTTCAGTGAGAGAAGCCCAGTCCATCTTAAGAGGATCAAAGTGAAAGACACTAAGTCCAGCTTTACGGGCCAACCATGCCACTAGCTTATCAATGTCTAATGCCCAGTTTTGACTGGGCCCCCCCATCAGCTTTTGCGAAGCGATAAAATCAAGGGGATGGATCTCGGTATTCTTAGCCTGAACAAGAAGCTCAGTAGCCTGCTCAGAATTGATATACTTATCTTTTTCCAGCTCTTCAGTAACCCAGCGTAGTGATAAGTCGCCCTTGGGTAAATGACTATTAGATACGGCTTGCTGAGCTGTCATGAGAACTCCAGTTTGCTATTTTGGTTATTTTTATTGCTAACTATGCTCTACCTTGACGTCGAGCTGGCGAGCCTTTTGTCGCACTTGTTTTTCGAGAATATCGACTAATGCATCGTTATCCAGGCGCTGTGCTTTTTGACCATCAATATACAGCATGCTGCCACCAGGACCACCGGCAATACCCAGATGGGCTTCTTTGGCTTCGCCAGGCCCATTCACAATACAGCCAATAACAGCGACATCAACCGCTGTTTGTACGTCTTCTAACCGGTTTTCCAAGGCATTGACTGTTTTAATAACATCAAAATTCTGGCGTGAACAACTGGGGCAAGCAATAAAATTGATACCTTTTGTACGCAACCGTAGCGACTTCAGTATATCAAAACCGACCTTAATTTCTTCGACAGGGTCCGCAGCGAGAGAAATCCGTATGGTGTCGCCGATACCATCAGCCAGCAGCATCCCCAAGCCAACAGCAGACTTAACGGCGCCAGCTCGGAATCCACCCGCTTCGGTAATCCCCAAGTGGAGTGGCTGCTCGATTTTTTGTGACAGCAACCGGTAAGACTCGACTGCCAAAAAGACGTCAGAGGCTTTCACTGAGACTTTAAATTGGTCAAAGTCCAAGCGGTCCAAAATCTCGACATGACGAAGAGCGGATTCAACCAACGCTTCCGGCGTAGGCTCTCCATACTTCTTTTGTAAATCTTTCTCTAACGAACCAGCATTCACGCCAATACGAATGGGAATGCCTTTATCTTTAGCACTGTTGACTACAGCACGAATACGTTCTTCCTTGCCGATATTTCCTGGGTTGATCCGCAAGCAGTCAACACCGTATTCCGCGACTTTAAGCGCAATTTTATAATCAAAATGAATATCAGCAACCAGGGGCACCGCCACCTGAGCACGAATTTTAGCGAAAGCTTCAGCGGCATCCAGTGAAGGAACTGAAACTCGTACGATATCCGCCCCAACCTCTTCCAAAGACCGGATCTGGTTGACTGTCGCTTCGACGTCACAGGTGTTGGTATTGGTCATACTTTGTACGCTAATCGGAGCATCACCACCGACCGCGATTTTTCCAACATGGATCTGTTTGGTTTTTTTACGAACTACGGGAGACTCGTGAAACATTACTCACCTACAAAAAGTCTACCCACCTGCCCTTTAGGCAAGTGAGAAATATCTATGTTTTCGCCATTGAGGGCTATATTCACTACGGAGGGGTTACCAAGCACCAATTTAAAAGGCAGAGCGCCTGATACACTCACATTTTCACCTTTTCGCTTGGTGCCGTAAGCGACCACTTCTCCATCGTTGTCAGTTACGCTGATCCAACAATCGTCGTCGAAAGTCATTTCAAGAAGAGGACCAGTGGATTCATCGCGCTGGCTGGTTTCGACTTCGTGTTCGGTCAAAGCCTCATCGTTGTCTGTTATTCCTTCACTTGTGTGAGAATCAGCTTCAACACCATCATTGTTAAAACGCGCGGACTCGCTGAAACTCTCATCAAGATTATTGCTAGCTAGCTCACTTTCAGATCCTGGCTCCAAGCCTTCTGGCTCTGAATTTACGCTAAGAGAAAGATCATTTGCTTGTCCAGGCCTGGAACGATGCTCTTCCACTTCTGCTGGCAAATCACTGATATCTGATTCATCGGGCTGCTGCGGTGTCATTTCAACAAGCAGTGGATATACAAACCAAAGAATAGCAACCACTGCAGCCACCAGGATCATACTGGCAACATAATAGAATTTGGTACGGGCTTTTCTTGTTTTCTCGGCGTAGCGCTTTTGAGCATGGGCCAAATCGATATCTGAACTGGAACCCAGGTTTAAGGCACTGACCAACTCATCTGCAGGTAAGTTAAGCAAATTGGCATATGAGCGAACGTAACCCTTTAGAAAAGCAGGTGCGACATTCAGACTATCGTAATCTGCCTCGATTTTTGCCAATAAGTCTTTGGATAGGTGTAACCGCTCAGCAACATCATGTAACGTTAATCCTTGCTCTTCACGGGCGGCTTTTAATCTAAACCCAGCCCCACCACGTACTTTTTTCTTGGTTTCCTCTACCATTAGGTCACCTTAGTTGATTTTTAATTTGTTGCAGCTGTTGAGCTTGCGGCGAGTCAGGAAAGCGCGACATCAACATTTCCTCGTAGGTTGCAGCACCTCGCTGATTATCCAACTTGACTTCGATAGTCCAAGCAGCAAACAGGCTGCCCGGAGAGTGAGGAGTAGCCCGCTCGTAATCACGCATATATTCCCTGGCCGACTTATAGTCTTCTTTGAGAATAGATTGATTAACCAAGTGGGTCAGCGTTTTTAATAACCGCGGATTGTGATCAAGTGCTTTGGAAAAATAGAAGTTCGCTTCCTCTTCTTTTTTAGCTTTCAAAGAACAAAAAGCCAGATTTTCGAAAGCCTGACCGGCATTGGTATAGCTTTTTATGGAAACCGCTTTTAGAAAGTTCTCTTCAGCTTCTTCAAACCGTCCTCTATCACATAAAAAGGTACCATAATTGTTATACACTTCAGGCTGATTCGGATCGATCTTAATCGATTTTAGAAAGTATTCCTCAGCTAGTTCATATTCGCCAACGGTTTGATAGTAGTAGCCAAATGCATACTGAATATCGGCGCGCTTGGGCGCATGCTCTTTGGCTTTCTCAAGGTTCATTTTTGCCCAGTCATAATTTCCTTGGCGTAAATACTCAATGGCAAGAGCGAGCCTCCGATCGGCCTTTTTATTTTCTAACTCTTTTTTACTCGCCCCCTGAGATGAAGCACTATTATTAGCGCGACTTGAATTCTGTGACTCAGTCGTTGCGCACCCCTGAAGCATCAATAAAACAACCATTACCCCGATTATCAAAGTAAAACGCATTAATGGCTTTTCCTATTTGTAAAAGTTTAGGTTCGCAGGACGATCAAGCGACATTTTGGGAAGCGATTACACGGCGCTGTTGCCTTTTGGTTCTGTCATTCACTTCACCAACCAGCTGCCCACAAGCAGCGTCAATATCATCACCTCTAGTCTTGCGTGTCAACACAGTATACCCGGCTGCTAATAGGATTTTAGCAAATTTTTCAATAACTTCATCGCTGGACCGCTTATATTTAGATGCAGGAAACGGATTGAAGGGTATCAAATTGATTTTGCTTGGCACTTTGCGCAGTAGTCGGACTAACTGCCGGGCATGCTCTGGCGTATCATTCACCCCATCCAACATCACATATTCCATAGTGATTTTCTTGGTCGGATTAGCCTTATCCAGGTAGGTGTTGCAGGCTTCAATCAATTGATTTAAAGGGTATTTCTTATTAATAGGCACCAGCTCATCGCGTAGCTGATCGTTTGGGGCGTGAAGAGAAACGGCCAAATGAACATCGCTCACTTCGGCCAACCGATTTAGTGCTGGAACCATGCCGGAAGTACTTAACGTAACACGTCGACGAGACAGGCCGTAAGCGTAGTCATCTTTCATAATTTCCATGGCTTGCACTACAGCATCAAAATTGGCCAAAGGCTCTCCCATACCCATCATGACTACATTCGTGATCTTGCGTTCGCCGGTTGTTTTTTCTGCACCTAAGTGTCTAGCGGCATACCAGACCTGCCCGATGATTTCAGCAGCACTTAAGTTACGATTGAAGCCCTGCTGGGCGGTTGAACAGAAAGAACAGTCCAGCGCACAGCCGACCTGAGAAGAAACACACAGAGTACCACGCTGCCCTTCTGGGATATACACCGTTTCAACCCGCTGGCCATCACCGAGTTGCACCACCCACTTGCGAGTGCCGTCTCGTGAAGCATGTTCCAACTCAAACTCGGGGGCATTTATCTCCGCCACTTCCTCTAACTTGGCCCGAGAGGCCTTACTCAGGTTCGTCATGTCATCAAAGCTGGAGACACCAAACTGATGGATCCATTTCATGATTTGACTCACTCGAAATGGCTTTTCCCCAATAGATTCAATAAACCGCTCCATGGCAGGTCTATCTAATCCCAACAAATTAACTTTGGACTGACTCATTATTACCTCTAAAAGAACCCTTATGCTAACGCTGTGCTTATTATACCGAACGCTGCTTAATATTCGAGCAATAAAAAGGCCGCATATCGGCGGCCTCTAGCTCTGGCACAGCATATTATTTCTTATGCGCGAGAGTAAACTTCGTTGGCATCAAAGAAATAAGCAATCTCACGTGCTGCAGATTCTGGCGCATCAGAACCATGAACAGCGTTGGCATCAACTGTTTCTGCATAATCAGCACGGATGGTGCCGCGCAACGCTTCTGCTGGATTAGTCGCTCCCATGATTTCACGGTTGGCTAAGATAGCATTCTCACCTTCCAATACTTGAACCATCACTGGACCAGATGTCATGAACTCAACCAAATGAGGAAAAAACGGACGCTCTTTATGCTCAGCATAAAAACCTTCAGCTTGCTCTTTGGTCATATGAATCATTTTAGATGCAATGATAGTAAGCCCAGCACGCTCAAAACGGCTATAGATTTCACCAATAACATTTTTTGCAACAGCGTCAGGTTTTATAATAGAAAAAGTTTTTTCAATCGCCATGATTGTCTCCAGTTCATCTCATATTGGGTAGTATGCCTCTCTATCTGCGCAATGATTGATAGTAGAGGCTGGTAGTCGGCGGCCATTATAACCACAATGAAAAAAGTTTAAATAGATAAACGGGGTCTAGCGTAATAATGAAGCGACTTTGACAACTTCTTCCGCAGCCCGATCGACGTCCTGCTCTTGAGTAAATCGTCCAAATGAAAAACGAATAGAGCTATGTGCCAATTCATCACTCAGCCCTATTGCCTTAAGTACATAAGAAGGCTCAACACTGGCGGATGTGCAAGCAGAGCCGGATGAAACGGCGAGAGAGCGCATTGACATCAACAAGGTTTCACCATCCACCCCAGTAAACCCGATATTAAGATTTCCTGAAACGCGCTTGTCTGCATCACCATTTAACACCACACCATCCATGCTGGATACAACCGACCAGAAGCGGTCGCGCAGTGCCTTAATTCGCCCGTTTTCTTCCGCCATCTCAGCCTTCGCTATTTCACATGCTTTACCAAAACCAACGATTTGGTGTGTAGGCAAGGTACCAGAACGCATGCCTCTTTCATGGCCGCCACCATGCATTTGTGGAATGATTTGAATATCTGGGCTGCGGCGCACATATAACGCTCCTATGCCTTTCGGCCCATACATTTTGTGTGCAGAAAAAGACATTAGGTCGACTTGTAACTCAGCCACATCAATAGCAAGCTTACCCAGGCTTTGTGCAGCATCCACATGGAAAGCAATATTGTTGTTTCTGGCAATAGCACCGATCTGCTCAATAGGCTGAATGGTGCCAATTTCATTGTTGACGTGCATGACAGAGATACAGGTTGTATCAGAACGAATAGCTTGCTTGACCTGATCAGGATTAACGATTCCGTTCTCGCCTACCGGAAGGTATGTAACCTCAAAACCTAACGATGACAGGTACTGAAAAGAGTCTAGCGAGGCTTTGTGCTCAATGGTCGTAGTGATCAGGTGTTTGCCCTTGTCTTGGCGGGCTAAAGCGAGCCCTTTGATCGCCAGATTATTTGACTCTGTAGCCCCAGAGGTGAAGACGATTTCTCTAGAATCGGCTCCAACCAAATCAGCAATTGCAGAACGGGCAATGTCTACGGCCTCTTCGGCTTTCCAACCATAAATATGCGAGCGAGAAGCGGGATTACCATAATTACCATCCATCGTCAGGCATGACATCATGACTTCTGCAACACGCGGATCAACAGGTGTGGTGGCGTTATAGTCTAAATAAATCGGCGACAACGAGGCACTCTCCAAGCATTAAATAAGGTTTGCCGACGACAACTCATCACTCGGCTGAGCAAGTATAATTTTGCGCTGTTTACTATCTTGGCGCA
>CESG01119136.1_pt1 | contig 15702 bp, 17 predicted proteins | sample 531121 | NCBI WGS metagenome assembly CESG01 (sample SAMEA2621287, study PRJEB7988) | marine metagenome | biome: marine biome (ENVO:00000447); feature: mesopelagic zone (ENVO:00000213); material: "saline water (ENVO:00002010), including plankton (ENVO:xxxxxxxx)" | depth 800 m
AAAAAAGCCTCAAATACACTCTGACATTTCTATTATTGATATGGTTGATTGAAGCCTGTAAACATCACTTTCACCTACCATTGCATTACCTTGGCATTTATCCACAATCAGCCTTCGGTTTGATTGGCGTTATCACAGCACCACTGATTCATGGCTCTTGGGAACATGTGATTAACAATAGCGCAGCCTTATTACTACTCGGTACACTGCTTCTTTACTCTTACTCAACGACACGTTGGAAAGCACTAGCCATCGTATGGCTGGTTTCAGGGCTTGGGGTATGGTTATTTGGTCGCCCTAGTTTTCATTATGGAGCCAGTGGATTGACTCATGGTATTTTTTATTACTTACTGGTATCAGGAATACTTAGGCGCGATAAGCGTTCAGTGGGAGTATTAATGATCGCCTTTTTTATGTATGGCAGTATGTTATTGACCATACTACCCCAACGCCCTGAAATTTCTTTTGAAGCGCACTTTTTCGGTGGATTAGGAGGCGTCATAGCGACACTTCTGCTCTTTCGTAAAGAGTCAAAACCGAAAGAAAAGACATACGAGTGGGAAGGTCGTCCAGAGGAGGATGATCCATTCATTGGTGATGAATGGCAAGGAGAAGAAAATAGCGCTTTGCGCGAAATTGAAGATGTGGATACTAAACACAACAAAGCCAATGAAACAGAATACTGATTTCTATCTCATTGGCTCTGTTTACTACTTATAAACTATGCTAATTACCTGCTAACTAGAGCCTGGGCTCAAAGCTTATTGACTATTTTCTACGATGTAGTCAACAGCAGCTTTCAACTCATCATCAGAGCAATCAAAGCACATACCTTTCGCAGGCATTCCATTGAATCCCTGAATAGCGTGTGTATAAAGAGTGTCATTGCCTTTAGCTATGCGGTCAGCCCAACCTGCAGCGTCTCCAAACTTAGGAGCACCTGCAACACCAGCGCCATGACAGGTACCACAAGCCGAGTTGTACACCTGCTCACCGGAGCGCGCACCACTTGATGTTGCAGTCACTACAGGCTGAGGAACGTTATCAGCGTCGTAAACTTCACCAATAGGTTTGATTCGCTGCTCGATAGCATCTTTGGTCATTAAGTCTTCTTCTTGCTGATAAGCCTGAGCAGTAGCTGCTGTTAATAAACCTGCCGCCAATATCAATGATGTCAATTCGCGTTTCACGCTGTTCCCCTTACTTATTTATCTGCAGTATTACGGTATCTGTAACGTCTCTACCAGCGTCTGCCGAGCAACAAAAGAATGCAAACCAGACGAATGGCGGCATTATATACTGATGAATAGCGTAAATACAGGTTTGATAGTTGTACTTGTTTATATAGCAACTACACTTAGCCGTATTCGATAAGGATTCGACAAACAAGCACTCAGTATGAACAAAATACACTTGGTTTCTTTTGGAATTCTTCTGGTTTGTAGTCAAATTAGTTCAGCAGCCGACATACAGTTCAATGGGTTTGGTACCATGGCTATTGGTCAGGTGTTTGATAACGAACATGACTATTATCATTATGATGACAACTTCTCAATCAAACAGGATTCTGTTTTTGGCCTACAAACAACGGTTAACCTTGAAGGGGATTTGCGATTTATTGGCCAGCTAGTCGGCCGAGGCATGCAATCTTTCGAGCCAAAGATCGAGTGGGCTTACATTGACTACAGCATTTCACCAAAGCTCGACGTCTACCTTGGACGATTCCGTATTCCACTTTTTCTGCATAGCGATTCGCTGGATGTCGGTTACGGATACCACTGGATTCGCCCTCCCCAAGAAGTTTACGCGATTCCTATCACTAACCTTGATGGTATTTCAGCGATATACAACGGCTCATTCGGCAACTGGGCTTCTCGCCTGCAACTAACCTACGGCAATACCAGTGGCGAGGCGAACTTTTCCCTCACCCCTAATTCGGTTGATGACTTTGATATCGAGTCTACGTTTTCGGGTACCGGAGGCGTTAGCTGGACCCTGTTTAATGGTGGCGTAAAAGCACGACTAGCCTATTTACGCGTCGATGAATTGACGATGGACATAGGTGAAATAAACTCTCAGGTAGGCGATCTCGTGAACCAGTCTTTCGCTTTGGGTTTAAACCGGCTAGGCAGTGCCATTGACGTTGAAAAAGACAGCGTTGATTTTTATGGCGCTGCACTGACCTATGACAGCGAACATTGGTTTATCGGTGCTGAATACACGGATATTGACATCGAAAACAGCGCGCTTCCATTTATGACGAATGGTTACATTACTGGCGGTTGGCGCTTATCTCCTAAAATATTACTGCATTCCACCTTTTCCAAAGGCAAACACCGACCGAATAAAGAAGCTGAGCGATACTCGCCAAGCGAAAGTTTCGATGCCGCGATCCATTTGATCAGCGATATCAATACACGCGATTATTCCAGTGTCATGACCGGTATACGCTATGACTTTCATGCTCAAGCGGCGCTAAAATTTGAATATCTGCACTTTGATGAAAAGCGAGTCCAGAATAGTGCAGAGGTTAGAAACCGTGTCAATTTGCTTAGGATGGCCGTTGATGTGGTATTTTAAGTCAGCACTTGGCTGGGTTCTATTTAGCTTCCTTCTTACCCTTAGTCGCCCAGGTTTCGCAGAACAGCCAGAGGCTCTGGTAATCGTTGTCAATGCCAGTATAGGAGGAGACTTGAGCGAGGAATTCGTCAAACATTTATACCTCGGAACAGTAAAAGCGTTTCCAAAAGGTGAGGTAGCAATACCACTAAACCTGGGCCCGAAGCACCCATTGCGCGGGCGCTTTGAAAAGACTTACTTGAAGCGTTCGCGAGCTTTCTTAAAAGCAAACTGGTCCCGCTTGCTTTTTACCGGCAAGGGAACACCACCACTGGAGCTTGACTCAGCCAAAGAAGTGGCAGCAAAGGTACTAAATGATAAGCGCTATTTAGGATACACCTTGGCTTCTGAGGTCGCTCCAGGTTTGCGGATTATTGCCAAGCTGCCGGAGCAAGCAGCTCAGGATGCTAATACCGATGAATAGGCGTATGGTCAGCAAACTAGTGTATAATACGCCCTCTCAAATGGGCTTAGAGGAGTAGACATTGCCTAGCTTTCACGAAAAACTGGCTTTTTATAGCAATAACACCAACCACGTAGGCCAGATTGTCAACGCCGATAGCCACTCACTACAAATGAGTAAAGAAACGAGTGATGTCATTGCTTTTTATCTCAAAATGAAACCTGGCTCTAAAACTATTCAAAAGATATCATTTGTGTGTTTTGGCGACAGTACCGCATTTGGAATGGCTGAATGGCTATCCAACGATGTTGAAGGAATGTCAATTGCCCAAGCAAACGAACACCTTGACGACTTTAAGCTCGAGTTTGATAAGGAAATCAGCGAAAAACTAAAAGCAAGTGCAGAATCAAGCTACTTTGCCATCCGAGCAGTTATTGAAAACTATATGCATAAAAACAAGATGCGTCCTTTCGACCTACCAACCAATGACAGCCTGATTGAAAGTTTCTTGGAGCGAATCTATACCGGCGACACTAACAATCTGGTCGACAGCAACCTGGTTGATTACATTGGTATGCGCGAGCACACTGCCATTATCAAACTCTCTATATCTCGGGCTTTTCCACTCGCCGAAATCATTGAAAAATTGATTCGGACCAACCTAAGTCATCGCTGGGATCTAGAAAAAGTGGATATTGAATTTGCTCTGAGCTAGAGTCAATCTTCCGGAGTAATCGTGGTTAACATTGCCCTTGCATCTGATTTACACATAGAGTTATCGCGATCACGTGTTCCCATACCAGATTTTCATCCCGACACCGATATCATTATTCTTGCGGGTGATATTACCAATAGCGGTAAAAAAACACGTAATGGTTTCGAGAGAACATTCGAAGCACTAAGGGAGCGCTATCAACAACCCATTCTCTACATACCGGGCAACCATGAATACTATGGTAGCATGTTGGAACACCAGGATGATATTGTTGCTGACTTGGGTAGAAAATATGACATACAGCTTTTGCAGAAGCGATATACTGATTACCAAGACATACGATTTTTCGGCTGTACGCTATGGAGCCACTTCCTCTTAAATGGTAGTGAAGAGCTGCCGTGGGCCATTCGCGCTGCCGAGCGCAGCTTGGCAGACTACCGAGCGATTCAGTATAAAAACGGGTTGATTAAAGCACGGCATACCAAGGAGCTATTTGAGGAACACTTTGCATGGTTAAGTGACGCCGTTCGCCAATGCCCAAGCAACATAAAGAAAGTCATTTGCACGCATTTCGCTCCTCACCCTGTCTGTACCGCACCGGAATATCAGGGAGATGAGCTATCGCCCTACTTCATAAATAATCTGGACGATTTCATTGCCGAAACAAAACCTAGTGCTTGGTTATTTGGGCATACACACTACAACATTGATACCAATGTACACGAATCACGGCTTGTTTCGAACCAGCTAGGATACCTTAGAGAAACCACACATTTTGAGCCCCAGAAGCTGATCACTCTATAGAGATGGACTTATAGACTTGACCGCTTTCGACAACAACACTGAAAGCGGTCAAAGCATTATCGTTGATTTACAGTACTACTTATGATTTACAGTACTACTAGCCGTGAACGTGGCCGTGTGAAACTTCTTCTTCAGATGCTTCGCGCACTTCGCGAATAGTAACATCGAAATTAAGTGTTACGCCTGCTAGCGGGTGGTTTGCATCAACCGTAATTTCACTTTCAGCCACTTCTTGTACTACGATGGTTTGCGGAGCACCTTGAGGGCCTTGCGCTTGGAACTGCATACCCGGCTTAATTTCTTCAACGCCCTGGAAAGCCTCACGAGGAACTTTTTGAACCAATGCAGGATTCTTTTCGCCATAACCTTCATCGGGAGCAACAACGACTTTAAGAGAATCGCCAGTCGTTTTACCGGTTAACTCTTTCTCCAAGCCAGGAATGATATTTCCTGCGCCATGTAAATAAGACAATGGCTCTCGGCCTTCGGAACTATCGATGACCTGGCCATCATTGTCAGTTAAGGTGTAATCCATGGCCACAACACAGTTGTCGGAAATATTCATATAAAACTCCTAAATTATAAGAAAAATGGCCCAACGCGATTTAGAAAATACCCGCCGCTATGGCCACAAAGCCACATACCATACACCAATCAGTAGCCGATATAAACCGTGCCCTATATTAGTGGCTTGTTCATATGGCGCTTCGTAGTCGTCGTTGGACTGGCGGATTCCGGGTTGTCCGGCCAAAAATGTTTCGGGTAACGCCCTTTCATTTCTTTTTGCACTTCGCGATATCCACCAAGCCAAAAGCCATGTATATCTTTGGTAACTTGAATAGGTCGGTTGGCTGGAGACAAGAGCTCAATGGTGAGAATAACGGCTCCGCGTGCGACCGCTGGCTGTTGGGTTAGCCCATAGCAAGCAGGCATCTTAGCCGAGATAGCTGGCGGCTGGTTTGTGGAGTAGCGTATCGGCACTTGCTGTCCGGTTGGTAATGTCCAACTTTCGGGGGCAAGTTCATCAAGCGCACTCTTAGCGGCCCAATCTAGTTGAGACAATAATATATTACCGAGGGAAAGCTGCTGTACTTCATGCTTATGCGACAAATCAGAAAGGTACGGCCCAAGCCATTCCATCAAAGATTGTTGTAAATTCTCTCGCCCCCACACAGGCCAAGCTATAGATGGATCTGCTTGTCGAGCGATACTCATCCGTATCAATAGCGCTTCGACGCTGGCCCAATCGAGCAAATGTTCCCCTTCTCCCAGCAGGTACTGGCTCCAAAATTGACTAACCGCTTCTGGATAATCACAGACCTTCTTATTGGATTTTTGCAGACAAATAGCACCAAACCACTGCTTTTGAACGACAGCCAGCTTTGAGCCGCTTGCGGTGAATTCAGGCTCAACGCTATCTGAATAAAGCCATCCAAAGCAGGGGGCAATATCCTCAAAAGCCAAGGGAGACCATAGTGTTAGTTGCAATTGTTTATGCTTATTTTGGTAAAAATCAACGGCAACTATCCACTCATGATTTAACTTATCCGCACTAACACGGGTACCGTTGACCAGTATATACTGACTGCCTACGCGCTTGGCGATACGATCAGGAAATGCGTGGGCTAATAGTAACCCTATAGTGGTCACATTAGCTGATTCTAGATTCCTTGCTCTTTCACTCCTCGATTTAAAGAGGCGTAGCAGTTTGTTGTATTCATGGCTTTTTCTCAGGATATGCGCCGCCTGTCGAAGGCAATCTTCAAATAGCGAATGCTCTGGATTTCCACGGTAGTCTGTGAAATATGCAGCGATTAGACAAGCATTGCTAATAACATGCTTGCACTGGTAAAACTTCTCGTTAACCAAACCGAACATTGCAGCTATTCGCGGTGAAACACCCCAATTTGCCACCAATCGCCCTCTGCTAGTAAGTCGCATTTTTTCATCCACGAGAGCTAGCAAGCGTAATGTTTTATAGGCTTTTTCCAAGTTGGCTTTTGGTGGATGATCTATCCAAGCCAAATTGTCTGCATCAGCTCCCCATATGCTGAGTTGGAAGGCCAAGTCGAGTAAGTCACCACTAATAATTTCGGGTGAATCTTGCTGCTCTCGACGCATAAATAAGCTTCGCTCTTCGAGTCGATAGCATATCCCTGGCCCAAGTCTTCCTGCCCTCCCTGCTCTTTGAGTTGCAGAAGCAAGGGATATTCGCCTAGTCTGGAGACGATTACTCCCCGTTAGATTATCAAAGATAGCCGCCTTGCGAAGCCCACAGTCAATCACAACAGATATTCCATCAATGGTTAAGCTAGTTTCGGCTACATTAGTGGTTAATACAATTTTCGAGTGGCCCTGAGGAGCAGCCGAAATAGCTTGTTGTTGCTGGTCTTTATTTAAGGCACCGTATAAGGGGTACACCGCAACGGCTTCCGATATGGTCGCCATCAACATTTGCTCAACGCGACGTATTTCCGAGGCGCCGGGCAGAAAAATCAAAATACTTTGCTCAGATCCTGCTAGTATTTCATCCACCAGTGCTGGTATGGCATCAATGTAACTACGTTGGCCTATGTCGACATACTGGTATTCGATGGGATATTGACGTCCTTCACAAGTAATCAGCTTTGCCTGTAATTGATCTGCCAGTGATTCCCCTGACAGTGTTGCTGACATCACCAGAAAACTAAGGTCATCGCGCAAGCTTTGCTGAATATCTCGGACTAACGCCAACCCCAGATCAGCTTGGAGCGACCGCTCGTGAAACTCATCAAATATCACCAGGGAGACGCCTTCAAGCTCAGGGTCAGACTGTAGCAACCGAAGCAATACACCTTCAGTTACCAGTTCGAGCATTGTTGTTGAACGAGAGCGCGTTTCTCCTTTAACACGATACCCTACGCTGTTTCCAACTATTTCTCCCAGCGTATCAGCTAGATAGTGAGCGATGCTGATAGCAGCAATACGCCGAGGTTCCAACATGATAATCTTGCCATTAAACCGCTTTGATTGAAGCAGCACCAAAGGCAACGCTGTTGACTTACCCGCCCCTGGCGGCGCTTGGAGTACAACACGCTGATTTTCAACCAATGATGAAACAACAGCTTCTTTTACTTCTTCAATAGGAAGCGTCATTTTACCTTGGTATTAGCGATAGCACGCTTTTTCAGACCTGCCTGAGCGTTTTTTCGGGCAAAACGCCGCACCGTATTGGGCTTTTTCTCGCCAAGAGCAGCCTGTTCTATTTGCATAGTAAGCTGCTTTACTTGATGCTGAATCTTTTCCAGCGCGATTTTGGCAGCCTCTTCAGCGGCTTGACTCTGGTTTAACTGACTGGTCAAACGCTGCTTTTCAGCCGTCGCATAGCGCTTATACTTCTGAAATAATTGTTGTTCATTAGCTAATTGCGCTTCTAAGTATTCGATTTTTCCTCGAAAATCTGCGGCAAAGCGATCGGCATTGCGCTGAGCTCCGTGCAGAGCTTCTGTTAATCGACCAATATTCTCTTGCGCAACAGACAGCTCTCCGGCCATCCGATTGCATTCAGCAATAGCTTTTTTTGCTTTTGTCTCTTCTTCGCCACTGGCGTGGTCAGCCTGCCATTGGAGGTGCAGCCACATCTGCTCCATTGTATCGATAATAGCCCGTGGCAAAGGCTCGATATCACGCTTTTTCATGCGCGCTTGCTTCCAGGCACTGATTTGGCGCAGCACTTCTTTGGAGGTTGAGTACCCCATTTCGGCAAGTACTTTTGCCGAAGATATTGCCTCACCTTGTTCCCAAAGCTTGTCACATACATCCCATATTTTTTCTTTTTCAATCACTGAATTCGACATTGACTCGATCCTTATACTGCTATTTGAAATCATGATACCATTAAATTTCAAACTACTGATATGGGTTAGGTTCTAAACATATGAAACTTGAGCAGCCATCTTCTACGCAGCAGACAACCAGCAACTTTATTGATAGCCTGTCCATCGCCATTCTTTGTGTATTACTCGGTGTCGTGTGGCTCTTTCCTGAATGGCAATATGCCGAAGGTTCATGGCTGCTAGCCATTGGAGCAGCGCTGGTATTTAATGGAGTAGCCAAATACCTTGCTAAGATTGCGTCAAGTCTGTGGGCGTTTGTATTAGGCTGTTGCGCCATATTATATTACGTCCAGCACCACTTGGAGTTTGAAATTAAAGTATTACCAACTGCGCTTATCGTAATTGGCAGTGTCATAATTGTTGAGCAGTTATATCGCTTTTTCCGCACAAGAAAATAAAACGTCGTTAGCTCTTTTGAAAGGTTACTACATCCTTGCTATAAATCTGCAAATCAGCCCCCCACAAATTGGCTATCCACTCAAAGGTTTGTTCACTATAAAACGCAATATGCGTTGGATCATTTTTGTAGTGCCAGCATTTAAATCGCTCCAGGCTAATGACCCGTTTTGTCATAACCACCAATAATCCATTTGGATGAATTAAATTCCATACTTTGGGTAGTAACTCGAAAGGGTTGTGAATGTGTTCGAGCACTTCTGTCATCGTAATAAAGTCATAACTCTGTTCTAGAACGCAGGTATCGGGAGCATAGAACTTATCGTAAGTACTCATGCAATATCCTTGCTCAGCTAACATCATTGATAACACCGGCCCTGGTCCACAACCAAAGTCTAAGCCTCTGGCTTCGGACATGACCAGGCGATTGACAGGTTCAATTGCCCGCCCCAGAAACACGCGGTAACCCGCATCATCCGGGTTATTGTCGTGTTTATCGTACTCACAGCGTTCCTCATCTGACGACAACCAAAATTGGGGCGGTACAAACACCAGCTCACAAACTCTACAATGTAAATACGCTCTTTTTTGGTCATGCCAATATGGCTCTGTTGAATCAGACCCACAAAGTATACAGGCTACACCCGTCATACGCTGGCTCTCCCCCATGATTAATCTTTATACCGACGACATCAACTTTATAACATCAGCCTTTACTAATAGGCTCCCCCCTACTTCACCTGTTTTGTTGATCTATCTACAAGTACCATGGATTCAACAACGATATAGTAGCGTTTTTTAAATCTGCCTTTTATTTAAACGCGACGAGGATGTAGGAGCGTCAAAATGTCAAAGCAAAACTTAGAGTCGGCCATATTGGTGAACAGCATTATCAATGCAATCCCTGAAGCCGTATTACTAGTTAATGAGAAATTCCAGATCAAAGAATATAACCAAAACCTAACCCATTTTCTGGGCTATTCTAAGCCGGATATTCTCGGTGAAGGGCTGGAGTCTATCATACCTAAAGGACTGGATGAGCTAAATGTACCCGACATCGACCAATTTGCCGCAAACCAATTTTCCGCAAACCAAAGTGCCATCCTGACAGCTGAAGAATTTCTTTTTGCTAATCATACCGAAGGACACCAGGTTCCACTGAAGCTCAGCCTTTGCCCTGTTGTTATTGACGAACATCAACTCTTTCTTGTCACATTAAAGGACATGACCGCCGAATATGAAAATGCCAAGGAGAGTGGCGGCGCGGGTCAAAAAGATCCCATCACTCAATTGCCAGACCAACAAGCTTTCCAACAACGACTCGCCTACTCACTCAGTGCAAATACAGATTTTAGTTTGGCAGTAATCGATGTTGATAATTTCGAGCGAGTTGAAACAACTCAGGGAGTTACAGTAGCCAACCAGCTTCTGCGCTTGGTATCACGCCGACTTCAAAATCGCTTACGTACTACAGACTATATTTCACGTATTAACAAAAGCCATTTTGGAATTCTTATTCCGAATGAGTTAACCGACAATGAAAAATATCTATTTGTTGACAAACTACACGCCACATTAGCGAAATCGTTCAAAATCAGTAAACACAATGTAGAAGCATCAATCAGTATTGGGCTGGTTCAATCCAGCGAAGCCTACAAAGACAGTGATCAGTATTTAGATATCGCCTATATGCGTAAAGAGCGCGAAAAAAGCCTTCGTGATACGCGAAAAAAACTTAAAATTATCGGTCTCTAAGACAATATTCAGGGTATTTTGGTTACTCCGCTTCAGTAACGACTGTACCCTGATCACGACTCGCCAAGTCAATGACGGGCTTGGCTTGCTTGGAATACTTCAACTGCGCACCATTACCCAGCTCACTTAGCTTCGCATTACCCTCCCAGCAGGCATGACCTTTACGCCGAAGCTTCTCTACGGTAAAAAACAGATTAAGCGCGCCGATGTATTTCGCATACCGGATAGAATCGCCATTTAACGACTCCTGGGTAAAGGCGTTGTAATCATTGATATCACGATCAGTTTCCAGCAAAACCATGATCGAAGAAACAGCCATTAACTCACCAAGCGCATTCACCTTTTTCTCGGTTCCCGACTTACTATCAACAATTAGCTCTCCCAGGTAATCCAGTTGCTCATCTTTAATAGATGCCAACCATTGTGAAATACTGAATACTCCATGCTGATTGGCAGAGCGATATAAGGATGTTGCCAATGGAATAGGCGTGTTATTTTCCAGAAAAAGCATATCGCTATCGTACATGATGTCTCCTTAGAACCTCTTTTTAAGCACTAAACCATCGAATAGTTCAGCACTATGCCAACGAAAATCGCCAGACCAACGTAATGATTATTTAAAAAGGCCTTAAAACATTGCCCTTCTTCACGCTCTCGAATTAACCAGTGTTGATATACAAACAAAAGACTAGCAACACCAATACCGGTGTAATAAGGCCAAGCCATCTTCAAGCCAGCTCCAAGCATCAACAAGCCAAGGATCGTTATTCCCTGAATAGTACCAACTATGATCCTATCATTTTCGCCAAAAAGAATAGCTGTTGATTTGACACCAATTTTTAGGTCATCAGCTCGGTCAGTCATTGCATAGAGCGTGTCGTAAGCTACGGTCCACATCAGCATGGTAGCAAATAAAATCCAGGTTTCTACCGATAACTCACCTCGAATAGCTGTATAAGCCATAGGTATCGCCCAACCAAACGCGGCGCCAAGAAAGACTTGCGGCAGATGAGTGTGGCGCTTCATAAATGGATAAATTGCGGCTAGAAATACAGCTACGCCAGACATATAAATCGTCAACCAATTGAGACTAAGTACCAATAAAAACGCCAAAACGACTAACACGCCAAAAACCGCTAACGCTTCTTTTTCGGATACCCAACCAGCCACAATCGGCCGATCTTTGGTTCGCCGGACATGACCATCGATTTTTCTATCAGCAAAATCATTGATAACACAGCCCGCCGAGCGCATAGTCACCACTCCCAAAACAAACACGATCAATTCATGGATCGGAGGTATTCCTTTTGCGGCCAACCAAAGAGCCCAGAGGGTTGGCCAAAGCAACAGAAAGATCCCTATCGGCCGATGCAAACGACAGAGCTTCGCATAACAGACCAGCTTTTCCTGCCAAGTGAAAGTAACTTCCATGGGTGACTTTAATGTGGTCGATTGCTTCATTGTGTCTACTCAAATATTTTGTGATTGCTGAGGTGTTGAATGTTGATAAACCGGTGAATATGGGAGAAATACTTCCTGTACCAACAATGGATGCTCTTGAATATTAAACAATGACCGCCTGGCAATAAGCTTATTTGCGAACTCGTCAGGCACCTTGCTAGGAAGAGGCCAACGCCACTCCCCCCCTTGAACAGAGCTACGATATATATCAGGATGAGAAAAAAGAAATTCACCCAAAGGCCGTGACTTTAGTTGAAATATCTGGCGCGTGAGTGCGCCTTTTTGGCCTAGAGGTAAAACGCTACGAGCATAGACCCACGGGCGTCCTTGGCAAATCAAATACACCTCTCGTACCCAAGCAATAGCTCTTCGCTTAACACCACGTCGACAAGTGCTACTAATAAACACTTGCTCATCCTGTCTTGGCAGCGTGCGTCGTTCGCTCAACACTTGCACCTCAAAATCACCATGCGCCAAGACTCTGAGCTTATCGGTTAGTGACGTTTGATCCCATATCCAGTGTCGCTGCTCAACAGATAAACGCCTATCTTTCGCAGAACCAACATCAAACCAACCATATTGACTACGCTGCATTAGATTTTAGATACCTTCGAGTGCAGGGCTGTTGGGGAAGCTGCTACCACTATTTTGTTAAAACCAAACATAAATTATTGTAAAGAATGTAAAAGAAACTTAGATAAATTTAAGCAATGATATTAACATTGTTAACATGACATATCGAAATGTATCTCCCTCAAATTTTGGATTGCTATGAAATCAGTGACAAGATACCTCCTTCTCCTCGTCTTTTTCTTGGCAACATTGCCAGGGCTGAGCGCCTCAGAAGAAGATAAGACTGTGCCATCTGTATACTATTATCAATTTCAGCCAGGCTTCGTAACCAACTTTCAAAAAACAAAAAGAGGGAAGCTGGGCTACATTCGAGCGGATATTCAGGTGCAGGTTGGCTCTAAAGATGATGTAGATACAGTGCATATCCATCACGGATTACTGCGAGATGCCATTCTGGAGCGTCTGTTTAGTTTAAATAAAAATCAGGTTAGCTCTCTCGAATACAGAGAATCGTTACGCGACGAACTAAAGGAAACTTTAGGCACACTTATGAAAGAAGAAGTTGGGCGGCCAGTAATTAACGAAATTCTATTCACTCAGTTTATCTACCAATAATATGCATCACGATATTGTCTTTAACATCTTCCTGATATTCACCGGTGCGGCTATTTTTGCCACGTTGGCTTTATACGCACGCCAGGCGCTTATCATCAGTTATATCGCGCTGGGGATTGTTTGCGGGCCATCTGTGGCCGGTCTAGTAACCGATCAGATGACAATTAAGCAGATTGCTCACATTGGTATTATTTTTCTATTGTTTTTATTGGGTTTGAACCTTCAACCCAAAGAACTCGGACGCATGTTCAAGGAAGCTATCGTCGTCACCACGGTATCCTCAATTATTTTTGCATTGGTCGGTTTCAGCGTCCCTCTCGCGATGGGCTACAGCATGATCGATTCGGTACTCATCGGTGTCGCGGTAATATTTTCAAGCACCATTATAGGATTAAAACTCCTGCCAACCACTGTACTTCATCATCAAAGAACCGGCGAAATCATTATTAGTATTCTACTGCTGCAAGACTTGATCGCCATCGTAGTGCTGTTATTGCTTCAAGGATTTAGTCAGGGCGATCTACCTGTTTGGCAACTACTGAAGCCGCTGGCAGCCTTACCCGCTCTCATAGCCATTGCCTATTTTGCAGAAAAGTGGTTGCTCGACAAGCTATTTGCTAAGTTTGACCGAATTCATGAATTTGTCTTTTTGATAACCATTGGCTGGTGCTTAGGTATTGCTCATCTCGCTTATACTCTCGGTTTATCACACGAAATAGGTGCATTCATTGCTGGTATTGCGCTGGCTACCAGCCCAATATCGCTGTTTATTGCTGAAAGCTTAAAACCACTGCGCGACTTTTTCCTGGTTATCTTTTTCTTTTCTATTGGCGCCAGCTTCGATCTGACGGTCATTGACGACGTAATTATACCAGCCAGCATCATAGGCATATCACTATTGGCCATTAAACCACTAACTTTCAAAATGTTACTACGTCAATCGACGGATAAGAAAAAACGCTCTGGCGAGGTGGGCGTTAGGCTTGGTCAGATTAGCGAATTCTCACTGCTAATTGCTGTGTTAGGATTGGACTTGGGGATACTGAGCGAAAAAGCATCGTCGATCATCCAAGTAGCCACGATGATCACATTTATATTCTCATCAGGCTATATCGTTATGACCTACCCAACACCTATCGCAGTATCAGATAAGCTGCGTAGAGACTAAATCTCACCGACAAACCGCAGCCCGATGCCATCGCCTGCGGTTCGCACAACTTCCATTTTGACCACTGGCGCCTCGATAGCAAGTTCCTGCACTTGAACATCAACAACGCTTCCAACAGGGGGAAGATACTCAACTTCATCATGGACTAAAAAAATGCCGCCATCTGAAATGTCTTTTGTTCCTAACAAAAAGACAAACTCCCCTTCTTCACACGTATGAGTGATCAGTACTTTCAATTTAACTGAGGTTCGAGGATATATACGTTTCTCCCCCATAAAAAACTCCAACTAAGCAAACCTATGTTAATCCTAGCAAACATTTAGCCAAAGTAATAAAATTGATCGAAAATTAATTTAAAGGCTAGCTTCACTATCATGTCATTTTCGCTGATACGCAATATCCTTATCGTAGTTTTGACTTTTTCACACTCAGTAACTTGGTCACAAAGCCCAAAAATCATTGGCGGTAATGAAGCCAAACTGGATGAGTACCCTTGGATGGTTGGGTTGATGGGCGCTTTTATACTGGACAATCAGCAAGCATTGTATTGCGGAGGAAGCCTGGTAGCAGATCGCTGGATATTAACCGCCGCTCACTGTCTTGTTGGACCATCAGGTAATCCCAAGTCACCTAGAGGAACAGAGGTCTACATTGGCGACGTTGACCTCAACGGAAACGGCAAACGTTACACCAGCAGACGATTTATTCTCCATCCTGATTACTATCAAGATGACAGCAACCTCCAACACAATGATATTGCCTTAATAGAACTGGATGAACCTGTATCGGCCGAGAAAGTAAATATTGCGACACCACTTGAAATGGCAACCTTTCAGCCTCCGAGCACAGCAACTATTCTTGGCTGGGGTGCGATGGCTTGGGAATGGGAAAACATAGCCACCGGCCAGGGTATCGGTAGCGACTATCCGGGTACCTTACAACAAGCGCTAGTGGACACTGTGAGCATTCAACAATGCGCAACAGCCAATACATTAACCATTGAGGATTATATGATGTGCGCGGCAGGTAACGAACCACCAGCGGATGCTTGTATTGGGGATAGTGGCGGCCCCTTGGTTGCTCAACTCAATGGAGCTTGGTATCAATTTGGCGTTACCAGCTTCGGCATTGGTTGTGCCAGTGCTGGCCACTATGGTGTCTACACGCGTATCGCTATGTATACTGATTGGCTTCAAGAATACCTTCCTCAAAGCTCCGCTCCAGAACCCACACCAGCAACACCAATAACCGACGAAGAATCAGAAGCCACTGCTCAAGAGAGCGACTCTGGCGGTGGCGGCGGAAGCATGGGCTGGCT
>CESG01236495.1_pt1 | contig 15318 bp, 15 predicted proteins | sample 531121 | NCBI WGS metagenome assembly CESG01 (sample SAMEA2621287, study PRJEB7988) | marine metagenome | biome: marine biome (ENVO:00000447); feature: mesopelagic zone (ENVO:00000213); material: "saline water (ENVO:00002010), including plankton (ENVO:xxxxxxxx)" | depth 800 m
CATCTTTAACATAAACGACAGGGTGTTCGTATTGCGGGTCTATCTTGACCGCTGTATGCATAACGGAAGTGGTTGCTCCTCCGATTAATAGAGGGAGGTTGAACTCCTGCCGCTTCATTTCTTTGGCGACATGTACCATTTCGTCGAGCGATGGCGTGATAAGACCTGATAGACCAATAATATTGGCATTATGCTCCTTCGCTGCGGTTAAAATTTTCTCTGCGGGCACCATAACCCCCAGATCAACCACTTCGAAATTATTACACTGCAGAACTACGCCGACGATATTCTTGCCAATGTCATGCACGTCACCTTTAACTGTAGCCATGATGACTTTACCAGCGCTCTCTGACACGCCATCCTTTTCCTCCTCAATAAAGGGGAGCAGATAGGCCACGGCTTTCTTCATAACGCGGGCCGACTTCACTACCTGGGGCAAAAACATTTTCCCTTCACCAAACAGATCGCCAACCACGTTCATGCCGTCCATCAATGGACCTTCTATCACCTGAAGCGGGCGTTCGAAGCCTTGTCGAGCTTCTTCGGTATCTTGTTCAACGAATGCATCGATGCCTTTGACTAGTGCGTGCTCAAGGCGCTTGGTTACCGGAAGTTCACGCCAGGCCAGATCTTCTTTGTTGCTAGCAGTGCTGCCATCACCCTTGTATTTGTCGGCAATGTCCAGCAGCCGCTCGGTGGCATCCGAACGACGGTTAAGAATAACGTCTTCAACTGCGTCACGCAGTTCTTGCGGAATGTCTTCATAAATAGCCAATTGACCGGCATTGACGATCCCCATGCTCATGCCATTTTTTATGGCATAGTATAGAAATACCGAGTGCATAGCTTCGCGCACTGGATTGTTGCCACGAAACGAGAAGGATACATTGCTGACACCGCCACTGATCATGGCGTGGGGGAGGTTCTTTTTGATGTCGGCAGTCGCTTCTATGAAATCGAGACCGTAGTTATTGTGCTCGTCAATACCGGTGGCAACGGCAAAAATGTTGGGGTCGAAAATAATATCTTCGGGTGGAAAGCCAACCGTATTGACTAGAATATCGTATGAGCGCTGACAGATGCCGAATTTACGCTCGCGCGTGTCGGCCTGTCCATCTTCGTCGAAAGCCATCACGATCACAGCCGCACCGTATTGACGGATCTGTTGCGCCTGCTGGACAAACTTTTGCTCACCCTCTTTCAAGCTGATCGAATTGACTACGGGCTTGCCTTGAACGCACTTTAAACCAGACTCCAAGATCTCCCACTTCGACGAATCGAGCATAATGGGCACTCGGGCAATATCTGGTTCGGATGAAATCAGGTTTAAAAAGGTGACCATGGCTTGCTCGGAGTCGAGCATGCCTTCGTCCATATTGATATCGATTATTTGTGCGCCGTTATCAACCTGTTGGCGAGCGACCTCGAGAGCCGTTTCGTAATCGTCTTCTTTGATTAAACGACGGAAGCGGGCAGAGCCTGTAACATTGGTGCGCTCGCCGACATTAATAAACAAGCTATCAGACCCGATATTGCATGGCTCAAGTCCGCTGAGGCGACATTGAATATCAATAGTGGGGAGTGGTCGGGGGGCTACTTTTTTCACCCGCTCCACAACTGCCGCAATATGCTCTGGTGTGGTACCACAGCAGCCACCGATTATATTAATGAAACCGCTATCAGCAAATTCGCCGACGATTTCAGCCATTTCTTCCGGGGTTTGATCGTACTCACCAAACTCGTTGGGTAGTCCTGCATTGGGGTGAGCGCTGACATGGCTTTGGGCTATTCGGCTTAACTCCTCGACGTAGGGGCGCAATTCAGCTGCTCCCAGCGCGCAGTTCAGACCAATCGACAATGGCTCGGCATGGCGTAACGAGTTCCAGAAGGCTTCGGTGGTTTGGCCAGATAGGGTGCGCCCGGAGGCATCCGTGATTGTGCCAGAAATCATCACTGGCCAAGCTTGCCCTTGGCGTTCGAAGAAGTCGAGGATGGCATAAACCGCTGCTTTGGCATTCAGCGTATCAAAAACGGTTTCGACCAATAATATATCTGCGCCACCCTCAATCAGCCCTTCAATCGACTCGGTGTAGGCCGTTACCAGCTGGTCAAAGTTGATATTGCGGTAGCCCGGATTATTGACATCGGGTGAAATAGATGCGGTTCGGTTAGTTGGGCCAAGCACCCCAGCTACGTAGCGTTTAACGCCTGTTTTTTCGGTATATTCGTCAGCTAGCTTTTTGGCCAGCTGTGCTGAAACCACATTGATCTCACGAGAGAGCGATTCCATATGGTAGTCAGCCATGGCAATTGGCGTGGCGTTAAAGGTATTGGTTTCAATAATATCGGCACCGACATCAAGATAGGCGCGGTGGATATATTCGATAACATCTGGGCGAGTAATCGATAGCAAATCGTTATTGCCTTTCAGATCGCTTTCCCAATCGGCAAACCGTTCCCCTCGATAGTCTTTTTCTTCCAGTTTATAAGACTGGATCATGGTTCCCATGCCACCATCCAGAATAAGGATGCGCTTGGATAAAGCCTGAAGAAGTTGAGTTTTTGATGACGATGGTTTAAGACGTGACACGATAACTACCCTATAATGACCAAGGGGCGTATTGTCTCTGTTTTGACCGCTTAAAACAACTCTACGTCGTCAGACTGTCGTTCGTCTGGAAGAAGTTTGCCTTGTTCAAGCAAGCTTGCGTAATTGGCTATGTTATTGCGGCCATGATTTTTAACATAGTAGAGAGCCTGGTCAATGTGCTCCATGTTTGGAGTAAAGCCCAAAAGGTAATCAAGCTAGACATAGCCGATGCTGATAGTAACCTTAATTTTCTCTGGAAAATCAAAGCTTTCGATATGTTGCCGAAATCTGTCCAGGATAACGTGTGCCTCTTCGGCTGAGACGTACTCTAAAACCACAACAAACTCTTCGCCGCCATACCGATACACCCCATCCTCCTGACGAAAACAATAGCGCATTTGGTTGGCAATATTAATCAAGACTTCGTCACCAAATAGATGGCCATAGTTGTCATTTATTGCTTTGAAGTGGTCTATGTCGAGCAGTGCAATACAGCGGATAGGCAGCTTTTTTCGCCGCTGCTGGTGCAAGCTGTCACAGAAGATATGCTCCATAAACTCATCAAGTTGGCGACGATTTAACAAACCGGTTAAACGGTCATGACATCCACGGCTGATATGATAGCTTTGATTAATAAATACCTTGGTAAGCGCCTGGAGCGATTTGCGGCACGGTGTAGGCTGGTTGGCCCCTAAGTATTAATGCACAGCCAACGTGCTTGCCATTATCGGCTAAGGCATATAGCTGACCCGGGGGTAAGTTTTGCTCTTGATGCAGCTGGTGCAGGGAAATCAGTTCCACACGCTCTGCTTGGAAAAGCTGCTTGAAGGCAGCTAGAAGCAGCTTCTCCAGGCTATCCATGTCTCTGGCCGAGGTAAGTTTAACTAAAAGCGAGCTAAGGCTATCCGGCATAATTATCGACCAGGGCAGTTGACCATTTGATACAGGTAACCCTCATTATCTAGTTGCTGAAGCCGTTTACATCAACTGTTTACAACAACTGTTTACAATTCACATCTTATTGCAATTCACACCTTACACCATACAACGGCCCCACCAATGGGACTCTAGATAGTCAGGCAGGTAAGTTACTCTGTTTCACTTTAAGTCTAGCAGGTCATGCTCAAGCGACAAGCCAATCCTACCTTCCTCAAGATATAGCGGGTTTACTCAAGATATAGCGGGTTGCCAAAGCGCTTATTATAAAGGTGAATACAAATAATAGCGGCTCCAGATGCATAGTAGCTAAGTTGGCTAATCCTGGACCAGGGCAGTAGCCCAATAAGCCCCAGCCGATGCCGAATATGGCTGCACCACTAATAAGGCGCGGGTCAATATCACGCTTGCTTGGTAGCTCATATTTGAGGGCGAAAACTGGCTTGGCAGTTTTACGTGAGAAGGCATAGGCGATGGCATTGACAAATAGTGCTCCGCCCATCACAAAAGCGAGTGATGGATCCCAGTTTCCTGATATATCCAGAAAGTTAATGACCTTCTGCGGTTGAGTCATTCCAGATAAACCCAGGCCAAATCCAAACAACAGGCCTGAGGCCAAAGCAATCATCAGCGTTCTCATGATAGGACTCTCCACAAGTAGACCGTAACCCCGGCAGTCAACATGAACGTGATGGTAGCTACAATAGAGCGAGGGGATAGTCGTGACATACCGCATACGCCATGGCCACTGGTGCAACCGCTACCCAGCTGGGTACCTATACCAACCAGCAGACCTGCCGTTATGATGCGCCACTCATTTTGATCCGTTAAGGGAACAAACGGGTTGCCACTCAGGTAGTAGAATAACGCACCTCCTAGCACCAGCCCTATAAGAAAAATGCCTTTCCACAGGCGCTCTGATGGGGCTAGAACAGCGCTGGCACAAATGCCACTGATGCCACCGATTTTTCCATTGAATAGCCAAAGTAGAGCAACGGCTAGTCCAATCATCAGGCCTCCGGCAAGGCTTGTAACAGGGGTAAACTCAGTCATGATTAGCACCTATCTGATTTAAGGGAATTTTTAAATAGCGCACGCCATTGCTTTCAGCTTCTGGAAGCTCTCCAGCTCGGATATTGACTTGTAGCGAAGGCAATAAAAGACGTGGTGATTGGAGCTGGGCATCTCTTTCTCGGCGCATTTGAATAAACTGTTCTTTGGAAATGTCGGCGTTAACATGAATATTGAGCTTTTTTTGTTCCGCAACAGTGGTTCTATATGTTGGCATGCGGGTGGGAGGCGGATAATCATGACACAGATAAAGTGCAGTTTCCTCTGGTAAGGAAAGGAGCTTTTGTATCGATGTATAGAGTGTTTCCGCATCACCTCCAGGAAAGTCTGTACGAGCCGTACCGACATCTGGCGCAAACAAGGTGTCGCCAACAAAAGCGGCATTTTGTGTGACATAGGAAACACAAGCAGGAGTATGCCCTGGGGTATGGAGTACGTGCAACGGTTCACTGCCCACCATGATGGTTTCATCATCGCTGAGTAAGAAGTCAAATTGGTCGCCGTTAGTAGAAAAGTCGTTTGCCTCGTTGTAAAGGTGTTTGAAAACCTTTTGTACTTTACCTATGGTGTCGCCAATGCCAACTTTTCCACCTACCTGTTGTTTCAGGTATTGTGCAGCGCTGAGATGATCCGCGTGAGCATGGGTTTCCAGAATCCATTGATTGGTCAGCTGGTTCTGGCGAATGAAATCAATAATCTGATCAATGAACAAGTAGCCAACTTTGGCGCTTTGCGGTTCATAATCCATGACGGGATCGATCACTGCGCAGCTCGCTGTTGATTCATCGGCGGCGACATAGGTATAGGTTCCCGTATCTTCGTGATAGAAGGGCGTTATCTTTAAGGCCATGGTAACTCCAAACTTGTAAATCGTTATGTAATTATTATATTAGCAAAAACTAAAATAACAAGTGGAATATTAGCAAAAACTAAAGTAGTATTAAAACTGTCCAACTTGAAGCCATATTTCATATATTCGTGCGAATTGAATTTATTGAAATATCAAGGACAATAGATAACTAACAATAAGTTAGTCGCAAGTAACGAGATTAGACCATGATAAGTGTAGAGACCCAGGAAAATGCTGTCATTGACTTACAGGGAGAAGTTGAACTAGAAACGCGTCCCGATGAGTCAATCGTTGACCTGCAAACAATGCAGGTTCAGGCAAAGCAGGCCGCTAGACTGATGAAGGCGCTGTCCAATGAGTCTCGTTTGATGATTTTGTGTATGTTGGTTGAAGGCGAGTTATCGGTTAGTCAGCTCAATGAGCGTATACCCTTGAGTCAATCTGCACTTTCGCAGCATTTGGCTTGGCTGCGTAAAGACCATCTGGTTGCTTGCCGTCGTGATGCGCAAACTATCTATTATCAACTTCAAGGGGACAAGGCGCAGCGCGTGCTGCAAGTATTACATGACCTATATTGTCCCACTGATAATGAACCAGCCTAACCTTTGTAGCCCATTAATTTATATAAAAAATCATATCCGCGGCTATTCTAGCGCGGATTATCGGCAAGATGTTTTAGCCGGATTTATTGTGGCAGCCGTATTGCTGCCTCAGGCGATGGCCTACGCACTCATGGCCAATGTGGCTCCCATCTATGGTGTCATTGCATCCCTGCTACCTTTGGTGATTTATGCCCTTGTTGGCAGTGGCAGAGCCATATCTGTTGCGCCAGTGGCCATCATTGCCGCCATGACCGGCGATGTTGTTTTCCTATTTCCTGATTATCCCCCCATTGTGGTCGCGTATCATCTAAGCGCGCTTATTGGAATTTTTCTTTGTTTGTTGGGCGTGTTCAGGTTGAGTGGCGTGAGTCAGCTACTAAGCGACTCGGTAGTGAAAGGATTTACCTCTGCTTCAGTAGTGTTGATCATTGTCGGCCAGCTTCGCTATCTGGCTCAACTCGATATAGAAAGGGGGGAGCACCTTGGGCAAACGCTGCTCAATCTGTTCTCGGCCTTGCCTCAGTTAAATGGTTTATCTTTGGTGTTGGGCTGTTTGGTTTTAGCTTCTTTATTGTTGGTTCAATGGCGGGTGAAAGCACTTTGGGCCAAGGCCCTTCCTCTGGTATGGCTGCTTGGGCTTATGCTGGTAATTGCCAATAGTCGGGTATTGCAAAACGAGCTTTGGCTGGTCAGCGCGTTTGATATTAAGTCGCTGGATTATTCTCACATAGCCTTATCGCTGGATCTGGCTAAACAACTAGCTGTGCATGCAGTGGTCATTGGATTAGTTATATATCTGGAGAGTATGGCGGTTGGCAATGAGCTGGCAGCAGAAAAGCGCGAAAGGTTGGAGCCACAACGCGAGCTGTGGGGGTTGGGGTTAGCTAATCTTGTAGCCGGAGCCAGTCTGACCTTACCTGTTGCGGCAGGGATAGGCCGGTCAGCACTCAATGCACGTTCAGGCGCGCAAAGTGGGCTAGCTTCGTTGGTGACGGCCGCCGTTTTACTGATGGTGTTGCTGTTTATGGGAGAGCTGATGCAATGGTTGCCCTATACCTTGCTAGCTGCCATTAGCATCTATGCCGTTTTGCCGCTTTTTAAAGTTGCTGATATTTGGCGCATTTGGCGTTTTAATCGAGCCGATGGGATCACCGCTGTTTTTACCTTTGTGACTGTTTTAACTGTGGGTATCGCCCAAGGATTAGTGATTGGGATTGGTGTGTCCCTATTGCTGTTTCTCTATCGCTCGGGCCATCCCCATATAGCTATTGTTGGTCGGCTAGGCGACTCCGAACACTTTCGCAATATTGAGCGTCATCCAGTAACCACCTATTCTGATGTATTGTTAATACGGGTGGATGAAAGTCTGTACTTTGCCAACTGCCGTCTGGTCGAAAACTTTGTGTTGGATGCGGTATCGCGATACCCTGAATCCAAACATGTCGTCCTGATCTTTTCTGCGGTAAATTATGTTGATGCCAGCGCGGTGGAAACCCTAAGCCTGTTGCACCACAACCTGGAAAAAGGTGGGCGTCAACTATCATTGGCAGAGGTAAAAGGTCCCGTGATGGATAAATTAAGGCATACGCGGTTTTTAACTACACTTGGAGAAAGCCATGTTTTTGTTTCCGTTGATAAAGCTATATGCAAATTAATTCAGGTTCCTTCCTAACTTTAATCTTCGTTTTACTAACGCTATCCGGCTGCGCGACGCACCCCTCCGACGTATATCAAAGTGATTGCGAGCAGCTTTTGACGGTAGCCGAGGCTCAGGCTAAACAGGCCGGTTTATGGAACGGTTCTCATCAACAGCTTCCACAGCCCGGCTTAAGCATTGACCGTATGCTGGCGTTTAAAGGGCAGTCATTAAACGGTGAACGTGAAGTGAGGTTGTGGCTGCAGTATGCAGCGGAAAACTATTGGTCACAGTTAGAAAGTGCTTGGTCGTATATGCCAGCCCCCGAGCGTGATAATCTCCTATCGCTAAAGGCCTGTCATCAACAGCTCAATGATTCCTATACAGCTAACTGGCAGCGCCTGAGGCCAGAAATTGCTCAGTGGCAAGCTCAAGATAGCTATCTGGAATGGCGACGTTGGCTCGGTGGTGGCTGGCTGATGCAGTGGCCACTGTCGATAGGGGTTGCCAATTGGCATCAAGAGGCTAGAGAGTCTTTTGGTCAAAACTCTGCAGACAAGCTTGTTCGCTATAAGATGGAAGTGAACAGCGTGGATGATAATACTCATACCGCGATGCCTGAGGTACGCATTCGCTACGACGCTTTAGGCTATCCCCATTTTGACCAGGAAAGCGCCTTATGGCGTTATCATGCACCGCAAATCGAAGTCGCAGTCGAAGGAGAGTTCGACCGGTTGATCACGCCCTACCGAGACAGCAACGGCGAGGTACAGGTATCTGCTGCCCCCATCGTTTTCACTCACAAGAGCTATACGCAGTGGCAGGGGAAAACACTCCTGCAACTCAACTATCAATGGTGGTTCAGCGAACGCCCTGGCGGCTTGCTGAATATCTACGCTGGGAAGCTGGATGGCATTATCTGGCGGGTAACGCTAGATGAAAAGGGCAGAGCGCTTTGGTATGACACCATTCACAGTTGTGGCTGTTATTATCAGCTGTTTATACCTCAAGACAAATACTTGGTTGCGTCCGAATTTGAAGCCGAACGGCCCTTGATTTTTTCCTTAACGGACTGGGAGCATGGGCGTGCTACCATCAGAATAAGCTCGCGTGAGCATCAGGTTGTCGGTGTTGATTTTGCTGAGCCATTTTCACTAGGCGAGGAATATGAGTTAACCCGACTTGAGAATCTAAACTATCGAACATCTCTCCAGCAACAGCCATTGTTTGGCAAACACGGTATTGTTGATGGAACCGAGCGGCTTGAGCGCTGGCTATTGTGGCCGACGGGCGTGCGCTCGCCTGGTGCTATGCGCTTGGTTGGCAACCATGCTATTGCTTTTATTGGTGAGCGGCATTTTGACGATCCACACCTCTATCACGAATTATTAGTCGAGTAGTTGGCACCACTGGTAAAGCGCATAACGTTGCTGGGAGTAATAATCCCATCTAAAGGAATATCCCAAGGCTCAACAGGTAGGGCCTCTACTTGTTGATGATCGTAGGCAATGCCGAATAGTTTTGGTTTGCCTCTTCGGGATCGAGCCTTGAGGCAAGCAAGTGTTCGATCATAAAACCCTCCTCCCATTCCGAGTCGGTTTCCTTGTCTATCGAAAGCGACCAAGGGCATGAGAATAACATCCAACATATACAGCTTGGTTGCGTTTTGATAGCAGCCCTCGGGCTCGCTAATCCCATATCGGTTGCGAACCATGCGGGATTGTGGTCGAAAGGGCATAAACCAAAGCTTGTTATAGCCAATTGGATGCAAAGACGGTAGGCAAACCTGTGTACCCTGGTGCCAGCAACTGTCTATAAAGCTATCCAGGCTCAACTCTCCATCATAAGCTAAGTAAGTTCCCACGTTATTGGCACGGGCTATTTCAGGCATACCGAGCAAGCGTTGCTTTAAATCGATACTTAACTGGAAGCGTTCAGATGGTGACATTGACTGGCGTTGAGCACGCATCTGCTTTCGAATTTGAGATTTGAGTTGATTCATGATTACCTGGAATATCGCGAGACTACCAACTTTGATTTTAGTACATAAATATAAAAATGAGTTCAGAAATGCATTAGAGCTGTGTCTTCGAAAAGAGAGGGAGATATGTATAAAACAGAGGGAAAGAAAGGAGACCTCCGGTGCAGCAACGCGGTCGTCGCCATGAACCCAACGGTTCAGGTGGGCGCCGGAATGACTCCGTAGGCTTTCCGCTGATGCGGACGTGCTCAATAGAGACAGGTGCCAGCTCCCGGGGATGTAAGCATCGGCTCAGGGACATATCCGCTTTGCTCGCTCCCGAAGGTTAGGTTCATTCAATCATAGTCAGTCACAAAAGAAAAGGGGGAATTGAAAAGAAATCTATCGAAAAATTTTATTTGTTTAATAACCGCTCGAAAAGGGGAAAAAACAACCAAAAATCCGCCGCTTATCTATGAAACAAGCTTTGTGAAGTAGTTTGGGGATGTAAGTAACACTGGTGTTATTTGACCAGAAGCTTATCTATTTGAAACTGTAGGGCATTAATGCGCTTGGCAAGTTCTGTTTCTTCTGCTTTTGTCGCTTCCAGGGTTGAAATATACTCGCTAGTAATATTAAGCCCGGCGATGATTGCCAGTTTTTCCTGGTTCAATATGTGTCCATTGCTTCGATTGCGTGTATCACGCATGCGTTTTTCCAACAGTTTTGATGCGCGAATGAGCAGCTCTCGCTCTTCGGCAGGGCAAGCAATACGATAATCCCTATCCAGAATGTTGATGGTTGCTGGGCTGTTGGATTGGGCCATGACTATGAGCTCCTTTTATTCGCTTGGCGTAGCGAATCTAATTGGCTTGCTTGCTGTTCGACTTTGTTTTTCAATTGTTGATTTTCGCGCTCAAGGCTATGCAAGCGGCCAAGCAGCGTTTTGTGCTCTTCGGTCAGAGTCTGGTGCTGACTTACAAGCGATTCAACTGAACTTAAGAAGTGATCAAGCTGTTTGGCATTCATAGGTATAGTTGATTGCTCCAATATGAGGCTGGACCAAATAGGTTACTATAATAATGGACGAAATTTGGCGCAAACTCCATTGCTATTGAAAGAATGGTGAACATTTTCACACGATGGTAGCATATACACCCAAGCTGGCTCAAAGCAGCGATTATTAACCCCTAACAAATCAAAGAGGAACCATGACCTCACCAAAACTTCCAGACTATTACGAAATCGAGGGCTTGTTAGCCTCCCACCATTCTTTGGCCACCCCCTCACAGCTCGATGGTGTTTTATGCGGGCTATTGTGTAGCGGAATGCCATTTGAAAACCAGGACTGGGTCTTATTAGTGATGGATTACCTGCGCATTGATGCCAGTGAGAATATGGTTCAGGTGGTCTTGAAAGCGCTTTATCAACGTTCTGCTGAACGCTTGGCGGCTCAAGACTTTTCGTTTTGCCTATTAGCTCCGGGCGATGAGGAGCCATTAGCGATGCGAACCCAGGAGCTGGGGCATTGGTGTGAAGGCTTTATCGCCGGTGATTTGTTAGGAAAAGATGATAAGCGTGCCGAGCCAACGGCCCTTATCAAAGAATTCATGCAAGACATGCACGATATTGCTGGGGTTGAGTTTGACGCCGATGAGGTAAGCGAAGAAGAGCTTGAAAAAGCCTATCATGAGCTGGTCGAATTTGTCCGGGTTGGTGTACAGAATGTATTTTCGGAGCAAAGTAAAATAGATATCCATCCCGATAATCCTCAGGAGCTTCATTAATGCAGGCTACTCCGTTTGAATACAGGCGCAAACAGCTTCTAGACAAAATGCCGCCGCATACGGCTGCGGTTATTGGGGCGGCGAAAGAAAAATCACGTAATCGTGATGCTGAGTATCCCTTTCGTCAGGACAGTGATTTTTTCTACTTAACAGGGTTTAACGAGCCTGAAGCCTGGTTGGTGTTGGTTAAAGGCGAAGATTATCAGCAATCGGTTCTATTTAATCGTGCTAAAAATTTAGAGCAGGAAATTTGGACTGGCATTCGCCTCGGGCAGGAACAGGCCTTGGTTGAACTGCAGGTAGATCAGGCTTTTGCGCTTGATGAAATGCCAAAGCAGTGGTTGGCGCTCTTTGATGGCTTAACGGCCATATATTACGACTTTTCTCGTGATGATGTAGACGGAGCCATTAAAAGCTGCCTGCGCAAGATGGCCCAGATGCAGCGCACGGGTGTTAAGCCGCCACGCCAGTTAAATGAGCTGAGTGACTGGCTTCACGAGCTTCGTTTAGTGAAATCAGATGAGGAAGTGGCAATCATGCGCAAGTCTGCTCAGATCAGTGCAGAGGCGCATTGTCGAGCAATGCAGGCTTGCCAAGCAGGGATGTTTGAATATCAGATCGAAGCAGAAATAATTCACCACTTTATGCACAACGGTGCGCGCCAACCTGCTTATGAGTCGATAGTCGCAGGTGGGGAAAATGCCTGCATCTTGCACTATACCCAAAACCGCTCAGTGCTGGCCGACGGTGATTTATTGCTGATTGATGCTGGCGCAGAATGGAATATGTACGCTGCGGATATTACTCGCACCTTTCCGGTTTCTGGCAAGTTTAGCCCCATTCAACATAAGGTTTACACCATCGTATTAAATGCGCAGCGGGCGGCGATTGATGCTGTCTCCCCAGAATCCTCCTTTGATGATTACCATCAGGCTGCCGTCAGAGTCATTACCCAGGGCTTGATCGAGCTTGGCGTCTTACAAGGCGACTTCGATGCATTGATAAAAGACGAAGCCTATAAACCCTATTACATGCATAAAACCGGGCATTGGCTGGGGATGGATGTGCATGATGTAGGGGCTTATAAAACCGAGGGTGCTTTCAGACAACTTAAGCCAGGAATGGTATTAACCGTTGAGCCAGGTCTCTATTTTGGTCTGCATTTGAAAGGCAAGGTCGCTGACGAGCTATTAGGTATAGGCATTCGTATTGAAGACGATGTACTGGTGACTGATGCGGGGTGCGAGATACTGACAGATGGTGTGCCTAAAGATATTGATGCCATTGAATCCTTGATGTCTGGGGGCGTGAGTGTCTGAATCACTGCGTATTGTGATTGCTGGAGGAGGGTTGACCGGGCGAAGCCTGGCCTTGGCTCTGCTTAATCGTGGGTATCAGGTGGTGGTGGTTGATCGTCGTCCACTTGAACTGACACCTCAAGCTGATGGGCGGGCGTTGGCATTATCTCTGGCAACTTGTCAGGCGTTACATGCCCTTGGCTTGTGGTCGGCTCTTTACTCAAAGATAACGCCAATTACCGATATTCACGTTTCTGAACGCGGTGGGTGGGGATTTTCACGCCTAGCGGCTAAAAAATATGGGCACACGGCCTTCGGTGGTGTGGTCGACTACGAGCACCTTTTATGTGCTTTGGGCTCTGCTCTAGCTGAGCATGACCGTCGAGCGGCACTGGAGTGGCGCCAAGGAGAGTGTTTGGCGGTAGATCAAAGTGACGATAGGCTTTCTCTAGAGCTTGCCTGTGGTGATTTGCTGCATGGCAGTGCTTTGGTGGTTGCCGAAGGCGGAATGTCCGCTACGCGGGAGTCTCTTGGTATTGAAGAGCAAGTTTATAATTACGAGCAAACAGCGATAGTAACAACGGTTACTGTCGATAAGCCCATAGCTGGCAAGGCATTCGAACGCTTTACTTCAAGCGGGCCTTTGGCGCTACTCCCCTTTGGCGATAAGGAATATGCGTTGGTTTGGTCTTTAACGCCTGAGATTGCGGCAGAAGCGATGGTGCTGGATGATGAGTCATTTAGACAAGCCTTACAAAAAGCCTTTGGTTATCGCCTTGGGCGCTTGATTGGCGTCGATGCACGCCACGCCTTTCCTCTAGTGAGGCGCTCGTGTGGCGAAATTTACAAAGGGCGAGTGGTGTTGGCAGGGAATGCTTGTCATACGTTGCACCCGATTGCGGGTCAAGGTTTTAACCTTGCCATGCGTGACGTTGCTCTATTAGATGAGTTGCTGGGGCGCGAGACTGGATTGGCCAACTGGTCTGGTCTGGCGCAGGAATATGCGCTGCTAAGAACGGCAGATCATCAGTCGCTATTAAATGCCACTCACGGTCTGGCAACTTTACACACCCTGTCTTGCGACGCCGCTTTTTATGCCAGGAATAAAGCGCTGGCAATGTTTGATGTTATTCCTCTGGCTAAGACGGGCTTGGTCAATTATGCGATGGGATTTCGCGCACCAACACCACAACTGATTCGTTCGTATTCGGGCGATCTCTTTGCATAGGAACAATATAAATGGATAACGCCTATTCAGTCATCATTGCCGGTGGTGGCATGGTCGGAGCCTCGATGGCTTTGGCCTTGGCTCAGCAAGGCTTCGATGTTCAGATCGTTGATGACTCGCCTCTACCAACGCTAAGTGATTCCCACGTTGAGATGCGAGTTAGCGCAATAAATCGTGCTACCCAGAATTTCTGGCGACGACTTGGGGTATGGCAAGATATAGTAACACTGGGCCTATCACCCTATCAGGTAATGACCGTATGGCGGAAATCTCATCAGCAAATTCACTTTCATGCTAAGGATATTGGTCAGCCTGATCTTGGCTGCATTGTTGAAAACGATGTGATTCGTCAAGCGCTGATAAGCCATTTGGATAAGCACGAACGTGTTCGTTGGCATAATGAGCGCATCGAGCAGGTTTCGAGCATTGGTCCGAATGGTGTAGCTGTTCGCACCGCCTCGCAGCAATTAAATGCTGCTCTCATTATCGCTGCAGATGGAGCGAATTCGAGTATACGAACCCAGTTGAATATACCACTTTCCATGCATGACTATGGTCATCATGCTTTAGTAGCAACTTTTCAAGCGAAGGCGCATCTAGATACTGCCTGGCAGCGCTTTTTATCTGACGGGCCATTGGCTCTATTGCCTCTGCGTGACAACCGTTGCTCGATGGTGTGGTCTTTGCCCCCCGAGGCTAGCAAAAACATTATGGCTCTGTCGCCAGAGCGGCGTTGCGAAGTGGTTGCACAGCATATGGACTTTCGGGTAGGAGAGCTAGTGCAGCTCACAGACACCTATCAGTTTCCATTAACGATGCGCCAATCGAGGCAATATGTAGGCGACGGTTGGGCCCTTGTTGGTGATGCGGCTCACACCATTCATCCTCTTGCGGGTCAAGGTGTCAATATGGGGATCATGGATGTGGTTGCTCTTACTCATGTTTTAACCGAGATAAAACTTCGCGGACGAGCTATCGAACACAAACAAGCATTGCACCCTTATCAACGCTGGCGTCGCTCGGAAAACCGAATAATGGCAAAAGCGATGGCCTTTTTTAAAGATGGTTTTTCCCACCCAGTTCCATTTATTCCCGAAGTACTTGGGAGAGGCATGGGGTTACTCGATAGCATTCGGCCGGTGAAGAATAAGGTAATTAAACAGGCGATGGGACTGGCTGGAAATATTCCTGCCAGTTGCCGTCAACTAGGATTAGGAGGGTGAACATGCGGGTTGGTGTTATTGGTGGGCAATGGGGAAGGGTGCATATTGCCGCGTTGAAGAGACTTGGTCTTTCCACTGATGTATTGGTGACGCGCCGCCAAGAATCGGCTCGGCGTATCGCGGCAGAGGAAGGTATA
>CESG01039831.1_pt1 | contig 15193 bp, 12 predicted proteins | sample 531121 | NCBI WGS metagenome assembly CESG01 (sample SAMEA2621287, study PRJEB7988) | marine metagenome | biome: marine biome (ENVO:00000447); feature: mesopelagic zone (ENVO:00000213); material: "saline water (ENVO:00002010), including plankton (ENVO:xxxxxxxx)" | depth 800 m
TGATGTTCGCGGAAATATGTTCGGACTTTTTCTAAAAGACCCAGCAGAGTTGTATAGTTCGCCCCTACGGGCGGCGCGCTTCGCGCGCACAGTGGAGAATTGGCAAGGATACCAAAGGATTTTTTGAGTGTGGCAGACAGCGCGCGAGCGCGCAGGAGGGGTTCCCTGTTCTTTGAACAGTCAAAGCAAAGTTTTGTGAGCCGACCTAAAGCGACAATTTCAAGCAATTACGAGCATAAACCTTTTTCAATATGAGCAAATTCTTTCTCTATGCTAGAAAATCTACCGATGAACCGGACAGGCAGATTTTGTCTATCGAAGCGCAGCTCACCGAGTTAAAAGAATTTGCTGAGCGAGAGCATTTGGAGATTGTTGATACTTTTGTTGAGTCACAAACTGCAAAAGAACCGGGGCGTCCTATTTTTAATAAAATGCTCTCGCTGATTGAAAAAGGTGCCGCAGATGGAGTCATTTCATGGCACCCAGATCGTCTCGCGCGCAACTCTGTCGATGGCGGAAGGATTATCTATTTAATCGACATGGGTAAAATACGCGCGCTCAAGTTTCCGATCTATTGGGCTGATGTGACACCACAGGGCAAGTTTATGCTCTCCATCGCTTTCGGACAGAGCAAATATTATGTTGATAATCTTTCAGAGAACGTGAAGCGTGGCCTGCGTCAGAAAGTACGCCGCGGTGAGCAGAGCGGACAAGCGCCGACTGGGTATCTCAATGACAAAGTGAATCATCTCATGGTGCCTGACCCGGATCGGTTTAAGCTTGTCCGCCAGCTTTTCGAGCTCTATGCCACCGGATTCTATTCTCTGAAAGAAGTGCGGGATATTTGCTCTGCCCGAGGCTTGGTTAGCCGGAACAGCAAAGTGCTTACCGTCTCAAACGTACAGATGATTTTGAAAAACCCATTTTACTACGGTGCGTTTAAGTTTAATGGTGAGATTTTTCAAGGTAAGCACAAGTCAGCGATTACAAAGAAACTTTTTGACGAGTGTCAGTCGGTGATGGCGCGAAAAGCGCACCCTACCAAGCGAGGCGAGTACAGTCACGTCCTTCGCGGAACGATGAAGTGCGGTTCGTGTGGTTGCGGCATCACAAGCGAGGTGCAGAAAGGTCATGTGTATTATCGGTGCACGAAGAAAAAAGGAGCTTGTTCCGAACCGTACGTCCGCGAAGAATCCCTCGCCTCGCAAATCACCGAGTACCTACAAAAAGTTTCTTTGTCCCGCGCGTGGGCGGATGCCATGCTCAAGGAACTTGAGAAGGACGAAAACGAATCCGCCCACGCCGGTGCCCTTTACACTCAAAATCTGAAGGACACAATCGAAATGTGTGAGGAGAAGCTCGACAAACTCCTTGATGCGCATTTGGAAGACGCCATATCAAGCGAGGAGTATGTCGCAAAAAAGAAGCTTCTCCTCAACAAAAAGATTGATTGTGAGCAAAAATTGAAAGATTTTGAGCGAAAGGGCAATCGCTGGCTCGAACTTTGCCGTACATTCATTTTAGAGGCTAACCAAGCCGAAATTGTCGCTTCCGGAGAAAATCTTGAAGCAAAAAGAGATTTTCTCCTAAAGGTCGGCTCGAACCCCCGCCTGCGCGCTCGCGCGCTGTCGGCCACACCGAAAAAATCCTTTGGTGTCCTTGCCAATTCTCCACTGTGCGCGCGAAGCGCGCCGCCCGTTGGGGCGAACTATATAACTCTGCTGCCGGACAGGGACTCGAACCCCGATTTCCTGGACCAAAACCAGGCGTGACTACCATTGCACCATCCGGCAATTGAAACATCTGTTTAGTGGCCGCGATTATAGCACAAACCCATCCAAAAATCTTCCTGTTAAGAGCCGTGCTTTTGCGCACATAGATTGATACTGATCCATTATAATTTTGGGCACTATAGCACCAGACCTAAGATATACTCTAGTGCCTTTGACTATTCTGACTCGTAGCTGGCTTTGATAAAAGCGGTAAAGAGTGGGTGCGGATCGAGCGGTCGCGCCTGCAACTCTGGGTGATACTGAACTCCGACAAAGAAAGGGTGTTTCTCACGAGGAAGCTCCATTGTTTCCATAAGTGAACCATCTGGAGAAGTACCGGAAAATATCATCCCCTTCTTTTCCAAAACTTCTACATATTCTGGATTTACTTCATATCGATGACGGTGGCGTTCGAGAATTTCTTTCTTTTTGTATGCCTCCTTTACGATTGTTTTATCTTTCAAAATAGTCTCATACTGCCCGAGACGCATAGTACCTCCCATATCACCTACGGCAATTTTATCTTTCTGTTCTTCCATCACCGCTACTACCAGGTTTCTTGCTTTAGGGTTAATCTCTTCTGTGCTGGTGTCAGCCAACTTCAAAACATTCTTAGCGTATTCCAACACAGCCAGTTGCATACCATAACAAATACCAAAATAAGGGATCTTGTTCTTGCGAACGTATTCAATCACGTTCAGCTTCCCTTCTATACCGGTCTTACCGAAACCTCCCGGCACCAACACACCATCAAACTCTTTCAAAACTTTCAAGGCTTTTTTATCCGTAAAAGATTGTGAGGATAGATAGGTTATTTCAGGCTTAAGACCCAGTTTGTAGGCTGAGTATTTGATAGCTTCCAGTACTGAGATATATACATCTGAGAGTACGAAGTCACCTGAATTGAAATACTTACCTACTACCGCAATCTTTACAGTATCTTTGCCATTTTTCGACTTCCGTACAAATCTGTTCCAATCACTCAAATCTATTTTGCTTTTGCAAGGCAATTTCAACATGCCGCACAAGCGTGTAGAAAGTCCCTCTTTTTCAAAATTCATCGGAATATCATAGATACTCTCGAGGTCAGGGGCGGAGATTACATCCTCCGGATGTACGTTACAAAAGCGTGCTATTTTTTCCTTTCTCTTTTCGTCTATTGGTAATGGACTCCTGGCTACAATGATATTTGCTTGTACTCCTGAGTTACCAAGTGTGCGCACTGCGTGCTGTGTGGGTTTGGTCTTCATTTCACCAATACTTCCCGGCACCGGAAGATAGCTCACCATCACCACACCCACACTATCCGGATCCTCACTCTTCATCATGCGAATAGCTTCAATGAAGAGAATGTTTTCGTACTCACCGACAGTTCCACCTACTTCTGTTATTACTACGTCTGCCTCGGCTAGTTCTCCTGCCTTTTTTATGCGCCGGATAGTTTCTTCGGGGATATCTGGTACTACCTGTACATTCCTACCGCCATAACCAAGGTTTCTTTCTTTCTCTATTACAGCCTGATACACGCTACCTGTAGTCATGTAATTGTTAGCCGGTAAATCAACATTCAAGAAACGTTCATAGTTACCCATGTCCTGATCAGTCTCCAAACCATCAGCCAAAACAAAACATTCCCCATGTTCTGTGGGGTTCATAGTGCCGGCATCGACGTTGATATAAGGGTCTATTTTGATAGCGGTGACAGAGAGTCCGCGCGCTTGCAGAAGTTTGGCGATGGAAGAAGAGGTAATCCCTTTGCCTACCCCGCTCATGACACCGCCGACGACAAACAAGTATTTGGTTTGTCGTTTTTTCTGCTTCGCTTTTCTACTCATCGCTATTTTAGACTCGGAGATATCGAGACACCGCTAGAATACTAGAAATTAATCCCAATGCAACACCCGTACCAATAACAACCATGAAAATGTAAGCAAAGTTACTAACAAAGTAGCTGAAAATATTAAACTGGAAGAATGTAGCAGTCGCCGGACCAAGCCATACCAAGAGCGGATAAAGTATCAAAATCGCTATTACTCCGGCAATTACTCCATACATCACCCCCTGCACCATAAACGGTCCGCGAATGAACATATTACTGGCCCCCACCAAACGCATTACAGAAATTTCTTCCCTTGTGGTGTAGATAGCCAAACGAATAGTATTGAAGGTAATAACTACCGCTGCCACCACCAAGACCAGCATGGTGATAAGTCCGGTACGTTCAACAGCTCCTATGATTGAGCTAAGCTTCTCAATTGCTGCTTCGTTGCGAGAAAAGTTGACTCTATCAATGATTGGGTTCTGCGGATCTTCTTGTTCCTGTTGTTCTAGTAAAAACTGGTTGATACTGGCGTACTGGGAAGTCTCGTTAGCACGTACTGCAAGCGATGCTCCAAGTGGATTTTCACCCAATTCATCCAGGGCCTGTAGGGTAAGTTCATCATTTTGGTGACGTTCACGAAATTCTATCAAAGCAGCGTCCCTTGATGTAAATTTGACTTCCGCTACTCCCGGTAATGCCTCTAAAGAATTCTGCAAAGCCTCAATATCTGTTTGTTCGGCAGTTGGTACAAAGTAAACGTTGATATCTACCTTGTCCTTTATATTTGCCAGAGAAGCACCCAGAAGCTGGTCTACAAGCATCGTTCCAACCACCACAAACAGTGTGACCGTCATCACAAAAATTGCTGACAGTGAAACGAACGCGTTTCTCCAAAAACCGACAAATCCTGATCGCGCAATTCTTTTAAAATCTGTCCACATGGTTAAATTAATACTTATCTTCTAAAGAACGTACTTTCCTTCTTTGTCGTCACGTACTACTCGACCTTCGTCCATTGTTATAACTCTTCGGCCAAGTTCATCTATCACCCCTTTATTATGTGTTGTCATTATAACAGTTGTACCAAGGTCGTTTATCTTCTTCAAAATTTGCACTACTTCGTAGGTAGCGATGGGGTCCAAGTTGCCGGTTGGTTCATCTGCAATGATGATATCGGGCTGATTAACTATCGCTCTAGCTATCGCCACTCTTTGCTTTTCTCCACCGGAAAGTTCACCGGGGAAATTCCACGTCTTTTCACCCAAATCCACCAGCTCAAGCGCTTGTGGTACATTTTCTTCTATCTCTATATCACTGCGGCCGTTGGCCTCCATAGCAAAAGCTACGTTCTCAAAGGCGGTCATGTGAGGCAGTAGCTTAAAATCTTGAAATACTGTACCTATTTTCCTTCTAAACATCGGCAACTTTCCTTTGGGTATCTGATGAATATCTAATGACTCAAAAAAGACCCGGCCTTCAGATGGTTTATCTTCAGCAATTAACATTTTGAGCAAGGTAGTCTTGCCGGCACCAGAGTGACCAACAATCGATACAAACTCCTTCGGCTCTACTTGAAAGGTTACATTCTCAAGAGCACCAGACTCACCACCACTGTACCGCTTGGACACATTTTCAAAATAAATCATACGACCAATCTATTTTATCGCATGTCACTCTGAGCGTCTAGAAATAGCTGTATATCACCATTCAAAACCGCTTCTATTTGGCTGGTTTCAGTATCAGTGCGATGATCCTTTACCATTTGATATGGATGCAATACATAGGAGCGTATCTGACTACCCCATTCTATCTTGACACTCTTTTCAACCGACAACCCTTCTCGCTCGCGCTTTAGTTGTTCTTCCTTAAACGCTAGCACCTTACCGATTAAGAGCTGCATGGCTTTTTCTCGGTTTTGTTGCTGTGAACGCTCACTGGATACATGTACGGAAATATTAGTCGGCTTATGCACTATACGCACCGCTGTCTCTCGTTTATTTACATTCTGGCCACCGGCTCCACCTGACTTGGCAAAGGAGATTTCGATCTCATCTTCAGATAATTCCAGATCAGACACAACTTCTACTTTGGGAGAAACCTCTACTAAAACAAAGGAAGTTTGTCGCTTGCCATTGCTGTTAAAAGGAGAAATACGTACAAGTCGATGTACTCCGGACTCTCCTTTAAGTATCCCGTATGAATCCTTGCCGACAATTTCAATTACTACATTTCTGTAACCATTATGATCGTTACGATTCTCATCTAATACAACCGCCGGCCAACCTTTTGTTTCAGCGTATTTCTGATACATGTCGAGCAACATCCGGGCAAAATCTTCAGCATCGTCACCGCCTGCGCCTGCCACAATGGTAATAATGGCATTTTGTCGGTCATACTTACCCTTTCCCTCGGCTTCATCTTTTAAGTCAGCCAACTCCTTTATCATTGACTGCGCCGCGGCACTATCATTCCAAAAATCGGGCAAAAGCATGGCTGCCTCAATTTCAGCGATTCTTTTTTCTACTTCTTGCATTTCTCGAGTATATCCCGACTACGACCATTGGTCTATAATATAAAACTGCCGTCTTAGCTCAGTAGGTAGAGCATTGCATTCGTAACGCAAAGGTCCCGAGTTCGATCCTCGGAGACGGCTCAATAAAAAAGCCACTGACGTGGGTTTTTGTATCTTGGAGCGTTTATACGAACAAGTTCGAATCGTTTTCATGAAGTGATAACGCTGGCCGCGCCGAGTGGGTGGTGATGCTGTACCAAATCGTACACATTGGAGTTCGTGGTGGTTTTATATACGCTCACACACCACCGCCTCACATAGGCCTCTCACTTCGTTCGCGCGAGCTGCTCGATGGTGACGTGTTCGCTTAGTGACTTTGTTCGAGTTCGTAGTATTCAAAGGTTCGCGCTTCGCACGAACAAATCTGTATATACCTGTTCCACCCACCCAAACCCGCCAGAGGCGGTCCTGTACACGCACATAAGGGCTTCGCTTCCACTCCCAAAAAAATCCCCGGCGTAGAACGCCGGGGATCAAGGTCGGTGTCACTTGTCCGCTTAGTGCGGATGCAGCGACGAAAGGTGTGCCTCCTCAAGGAATCGAGATTGAATGGTGACCTCATTGTTGGCGGATTTGACTGTCCGGCCAACAATACAAGGCTCGTGTCCATCGTCGATCGCTGCTCTGCAGACCTGCCCGACATCATGCTCGCTGCATACGATCATCAGGCCGCAGCCACCGTGGAAAGTCCCATAACATTCGTAGTCGGTCATCGGACTGTCCGTCCTACTCGCGAGCTGTTGGGCTTCAAGCAGCACTGATGCAGGTCCAGGCATCTTGTCTAGGTTGGCACCGACACCCTCCGGCAGGATTTCTACGAGCTTGCTCCAGATGCCACCGCCCGTGATGTGGGCGACGCCGTGAAGTTTGGCCAATGGGTGACCGAGTGTACCGTCAAGTTGCCAGCCGTTGAGACGGGCAACCGTGCCGGCGTAGCTCTGTGAAGGCACCACCAGCTTCTCGATGAAAGATCGCGCATCAGGATTCTTCATGATGTCGCTCACGCTCGGTCCCCAGGTATCAAGGATGATGTTGGTGAACTTGGTTCCACCATTGCAACGATAGCCTTTGTCCTTGAACCCAACAATCACCATGCCTGAGGTGATACTTGTGCCGTTTGGTCGCTTGTTCTTGGAAGCCAGACCGAGACACGTCGCACCCCATGTCAGAATCAGCTGACTGGGATCGTCAGTGTCACAAAACGCGGTAATGCTGTGCTTCATGACGGCAGTCTCGCCAGTCATCAGGACGAGGTTAGACACACCAAGTGCGTCTCCAAATCCAGTGATGAGCGCCTCGCAAAGCGGCCAGTTTTCATCGGTGATGCCTTTCACGTCGATGTTGCTCGAAAGCATGTGGGTTGGCAGGCCACCACGACACGCCAGATCATCGGCATTCATGGTAATGACTTCCCAGCCGAGGCCACGAAACGCTTCTGGTGTGTTGGCGAGGGTGAAGAATTGCGGTTTGCCTCCAGCGCCGTCGCTTTGAGCGACTTCGTAGATTTCGCCACGAAGCATCGCTTCGAGCACTGGAGCGTTCCAGGTGAAGCCGTCCATGGCACGCATACCCTCACCGCCACGCTCGACAGTGAGTGCGGTTGAGTTGTTGAAACTGCCTATACAGACTTTGCGTGCAAGTGCGGAGAACCGGTCGCCCGGTGCAACGATTTCTGTATGATAGTCGTCCATCGGACACCTCTCTGTGTAAAGATCAAAAAGATCAGGATGTACTCGCTCGTTACTATAGCTTTTTAGATGCAAATAGTGCAAGCAAAAGAATTTTTGCGACCACGCGTTCGGCGCGGCCCGCGTTAGCCGGCCTTCATGGAAGCGGTTCGGACCTGCTTGTGTAAACGCGAATTATGGAGCCAACGCGCGGGATTGGGGTCAAGTTTCTAGCTAAAATTGTTCACTTCGCTCCAATTCTAGCAAGAACTTCCTCCCCGGACTCGACCGTTTTTCTTTCTAGGAAAAGGAAAGAAAAACATGTCTGCGCCTTTCAATCCCGCCGCAACAGTATGAAGATACTGTTGCTGCGTTGTCTCCTCAACACAAAAACCCACTGACGTGGGTTTTTGTATCTTGGAGCCAACGCGCGGGATTGAACCGCGGACCTCATCCTTACCATGGATGCGCTCTACCGACTGAGCTACGTTGGCAAATTTAGCCAACGTTGCACTGAAGCTTGGTTGGCATATGCGAGGAAGACGTCTGCAACTTTTTAGCAGCCGGTTGCAAACGCCCTCCTCTCCCCCATATCGAAGCGCAGAACCTCTTTAGGTTGCTGGTATCCTAACAAATTAAAAAGCAGTTGAAAACAAATTTTCTTAAAAAATTTCCTCAATTTCATAACCGAGTATCTTACCTTCGTGATTTTTATCTGCCGGCCGATCAAAGTGAAAATGCCCTTCAAATTTTTTACTTTCTAAAAGATACGGAAACCAATAGACATCATCCGACCACATATCACTAAAGGGTATTTCACTGTGAGTAAACCACTTTGGCCTCATTTCCTCAGTTTCAAAAGGCTCGCCCGAAAATTCATCAATTTTAAATATGTGGACTTCGAGAATATCAGGAACACTGTCAAAGGTGAATTTGAGGAGACCGATTTCTTCATAACTCTGCGGGACTATACAAACTTCTTCCTCGAACTCCCTGCAAAGCGCTACTTCAAGAGTCTCACCTTCCTCCACTTTGCCACCAAAGCCATTCCATCTACCCTCTCCAAAACCCCGCTTCTTCATGCCAAGAAGCACTCTCTCTCCATCACAAACTATCCCAAGAGTTAGAACTTGGTTCATACACAAATCATATACCACTCGCTCGTAACATAAAAACACCCTCGTCGGGTGTTTTTACTAACTGGGGTCAAGTTTCTAGCTAAAATTGTTCACTTCACTCCAATTCTAGCAAGAACTTCCTCCCCGGACTCGACCGTTTTTCTTTCTAGGAAAAGGAAAGAAAAACATGTCTGCGTCTCGCAGTTAGGCACAGAAGCAGAGCAGTCTGCTTCTTAAGCAAAGCCCATATCATTGATGATATGGGCTTTGCTTACCTAACTGCGCGGTGGACGGGACTTGAACATTACATGTTCAGTACAGGTTGTCGCTATTTTTGCAAAATAGCAGGCAACCTTTTCAAGTCCCTTCTAAACAGTGCCTTTGCACTGTTTAGACTACTCGCTCGTAACGTAAAAACACCCTCGTCGGGTGTTTTTACTAACTGCGCGAGAGACGGGACTTGAACCCGCAACCTCCGCCGTGACAGGGCGGCGCTACTAACCAAATTGAGCTACTCCCGCAGTTAATTCCTTGGCTCCATAAATTTTTCAAAAACCGTCTTTTTTCTATGGAGAATAAGGTCATCGCTTGTACAAACATTATCGTACATAACGTGGTAAAGGATTATAGAGTCTTTTGCACTATATTGCAAACGATACGCAGCTCCACGCTTAAACAAACTTCCTCCTCTTACACCCAACTTCTGGCAATTCACATGAAGACCTTCGAGAAAGTTGTGGGAACAAGATGTAAATGCTGTAAGTATTGATAAATTACTCTTATTTCTATTGGTGTGAATGTGTCCACACCATACATTGCCATCACCATCAAAATACCCTCGAATAAAACTAGACAAGTACTTACTTGGTACCCTAGGAAAACACATAGTTTTAGACTTATCATGACTTACACCTAGTCTCACTAAGTCAACACACATCTCCTTACTGCCAACTTGTAATCTGTATTGAGTATTTTCTCTTGAGGTTCGTGGCCCTCTGATAGATATTTTATGGTTCGAAGATATTGCCTTTCGTATTGCAACTAGTAATTTTTGATCAGTAATCTGAAAACTAAAATACTGTCCTCCTCTCGAATTAATGTCATATGAACCGTCGGCAAAGAAAAAGCCAAGAATATAAGCCATATCATGACTCCACTTTTTGAAAAAGTCTTTATTCACTTCTTTCTTAATCGGCATAAGTAACAAACCAAATTTATACAACATATATTATCACGTGACAGGTAATAGCACTATCCAGATGATCAAAACAAAAGCCCGCAAGCTTCGCTTGCGGGCTTTTGTTCTTGTGTCGACGGGTGGAATTGAACCACCGACCTTAGGTTTATGAGTCCTACGCTCTAACCAACTGAGCTACGTCGACATGTATACCGTTACTTCAGTGCCTTAATATAACCCAATAATTTATATTGTAAACTGGAACCCTGTCGAACAGTTAATCTAGCAATGCCGCAGTATGAATTGTGATTATCATATTTTTTCCTGGACGTCACATTTATATAGTACAGTTTGCCAAATTGCTTCTTAGACAAACCAAGACATCCAGACCAAAAGTTCATTACTGCACGAATTTTATTTTACTTTAATAGCTTCAATAGCACCAAGCACCTCCCTTCTCATATTAGTGCCTTTCCTAACTTTTATTCTTAGAGTGCCCATGTGCTTATCAAAATTTTCATACTGTTTCTTTGATTGAGTTTTTATGAGACTAGGTTTTGTGAACTGACTCAAAGATATTGCGAGCTTTTCAGACCAAAATTTTTCAATTTCATCAATCCTATTTGCGTGTGCTTCGTTTACGCTCACTCTCAAGATTAAGTCCTTCTTCTCGACATGAAAGACAATTTCTAGCCATTTGACATAGAAAGTCATCATATCAGGATCACTATTTGTAAAACCGAATTCCTGACTACCAGTTTTGTAACCTTCCCCCCAATACAAACCAAGACCGATACAGTAAATATCCCGATTGGATAAGCTACCTAACTTTTTCACCCCTCTTTTAGTTGCCAGCTCAGTCTCTTTAATTCGTTTAGCACGCACAGTCTCAGAATAACGCAATAACCCTTCTGAACTTTTTTGCTTATTCCTTTTGGCCAGTTTTTTAATTGCTTTTTCACTCAATTTAATATCACGACACCAGCCACTCACCGTACTCTTAGCAGAATCGGTCATCTTGGCTATCTCAGTAATGCTATATCCTAGTTGTCTAAACTTTATTGCAGACTCCTTCTCTTTTACCTTAGCCATAGTTCGGAGGTAATTATACTATACATTTACATACCTGGACATATCTTTAAATAGTGATATACTCATCGCATAATTGAATATATAGCGGGGTGGAGAAGTGGTATCTCGGGAGGCTCATAGGCAACTGTGACCCTTGTCAGTAATGACGAGTGGAAAAATCTTCTAAACTGCTGGAAACCCGTTAGAGTCAGCTTGACTACAACGTAATTCGAAAGGATAAGCGTGAATGTTTGAAAACAAGCTGAATTCGGCAATCAGCAGCCAAGTCATCGCAAGATGAAAGGTTCAGAGACTATAATGGAGAGTTCCAAACAATCTTCAGATTATGGAACATGGTATAGTCCATGCTTATAGGAAACTATAGGAATAACAGAACCTCCAGACCCCGGTTCAAGTCCGGGCCCCGCAACAACTCACAAACTCCCTCACGGGATTTTTGTGTTACGCGGGACCCGGACTTACAGTCCGTTTCTTACAGAAACTGTTTAGGTTGTCGCCATTTTACTTGAGTAAAATGGCAGGCAACCTCTTGCGAAAGTGCTTAGGCACTTTCTCACCCCGCAACAACTCACAAACTCCCTCACGGGATTTTTGTGTTACGCGGGACCCGGACTTACAGTCCGTTTCTTACAGAAACTGTTTAGATACCATTACTAAACCTTGTCGAATTCTCCGAAGACTCGTTTGTATCGATGAATAGTATCTTGTGCCAGTTTTTTTGTAAGAACAAAATCACCTCCTTCGTGAGCTATCTTATTGCGCACTTTATGCGCCTCCCACGCATCATCAATTGTTGTAAATTGGGTTGGAGATGCACTTTTTAGTTTGTCTCCAATAGACACACCGGCATAACCGGCTTCATCCAAAATTTTCTCCAAAATTATATCCGCTTCAATAATAGCCAGTTTCCAGTCATTCGGATTATTGCTACCTATATGCAGATCAATATCCGCCAAGCGATTGTTTTTGACACCTGTTCCGTACATTTCCGCATAAAGTTTCTCCTTCTCTTTTATCTCCTCAATTTGAGAAGCCGACAGCTCCCCAAAACGTATGGAAGCATAAATAAATCCAAACATGAGAAGTGCTGCCAAAACAAAAGAAAGTACCACAAACACGTCCCAGGCAATATTTACAAAATCAACCACGCTTTGAAAACTTTCGCCGGTAATACCTAAAGTATTAAAAAGCGCTTTAAAAATAGCTATGATATCTACACTATTCTCACTATAAACGATGTCGTTTTGGTCAGGCATACACTAGACCTACGCCTTGTCGTGCATTTTCTTCCCCAAATCAAACAAACGCACTTCACCAGCGTGTGGTGCTATATATTGTACCCCAACAGGGAGATTCTTTCCGTCTCGTTCAACAGTTGTTGCCGGAATAGAGATAGCCGGAACACCAGTTAAATTCACCGGAACAGTGAAAATATCCTGACGATACATGGAAAGAGGATCCTCTTTCTCGCCAAATTTGAAAGCCGGTGTGGGGGTAGTTGGTGTAGCAATGATATCAACATCATCAAAAACTTTGTCTAATTCGATTCGCATCATTTGGCGCACAGTTTCTGCCTTACCATAATAGGCATCGTAGTAACCGGAAGATAGCACATAGGTGCCAAGAAGAATTCTTCTCTTTACCTCTTCCCCAAAACCTTCTGCTCTAGTGTTCTCATAAACAGCCAGGAGATCTTCTCCGTCTACCGATAAACCATACCGAATACCATCATAGCGTGCTAAATTAGAGGACACTTCCGCCGGCATTACTATGTAATAAGCGGCTAAACCTTTAGCAAAAAGTGGTAAAGATACGTCCACTACTTCATGACCTGCTTCTCTTAATGTTTCCAAATGGTCTTCAAATGCTTCTAACACATCCTCATCAACCCCTTCCGACAGAAAGTCTCTCGGTACTCCTATTTTGTATTGCTCTTTTTTTTCTACTTTTGGATACGTGTCATCATCGATAGTCGTCATGTCGTATGAATCCTTACCGGCCATTGTGTTGTGTACTAGTTCAGCATCAGCAACAGAGTTGGTAAGTGGACCGGCCTGATCGAGCGAAGAACCCATAGCCATGAGTCCATAACGTGAAACTGCTCCATAGGTTGGCTTGAACCCTACCAATCCACAATAACTGGCTGGCTGGCGAATAGAACCGCCGGTGTCGGTACCGATAGCTACTGGCACAGAACCCATGGCAACGGCTGCAGCGGAACCGCCGGAAGAACCACCTGGCACTCGCGCAGTATCTATTGGATTTTTGGATGGACCGAAAGCAGAGTTTTCGGTCGAAGAACCCATGGCGAATTCGTCCATATTGGTACTACCAATAATAATCGCTCCCGCTGCCTTAAGCTTCTTAATAATAGTGGCGGAATAAGTGGCTGTATAGTTCTCAAGAATTTTTGACGAACCGGTAGCTTTTTTACCTTTAATTAAAACATTGTTCTTGATAGCTATCGGTATACCGGCAAGAGGGGCTGCTTCTCCTCCTTTAGTCTGTAGCTCCTTACTTGCAGAGTTGGCTTCCTCTACAGCCTCTTCATAGATATGAAGGTAAGCATGAATTTCTTCATTCTTTGCTTTAATATTATCAAATGAAGCCTGTATGACTTCTTCTGGCGTAGTTTCACCGCTCAGATATTTCTCTCTCAGTTCTTTGATGGTCATATTAATCTTCCGGATTAAGAATCTTCTTTACTTCCACATAATCGCCTTGTCGGCACGGTGCTTCACGCAGAAGATCTTCGGAATATTCACCTGGAGTGTTAGTTACTTCATCTGCGCGAAATACATTGTAAACCGCGCCTACTTCTTTTTCCTTATCAGAATCGGCCACTATTTCATTGATCTGACTGACATACTCTAAAACAGCATCAATTTCTCCATTGAATTTGTCTATCTGATCATCCGTCAGTTTGATACGGGACAATCGACCTAAATGCTTTATTTCCTCCTTAGTCATGGCCGCATAATAGCACTAACTTTCCGGATTAGCCATTTTAAGAAACTCGGCTTCATCAATAATTCGCACTCCCAATTCTCTTGCTTTTTCTTCCTTGCTACCTGCCTCACTTCCCACCAGCACAAAATCAGTTTGTCTAGACACAGTGGAGGACACTTTTGCACCATGACGTCGAGCAATGTCCTTGGCCTCATCTCTGCCCAAATTAGGTAGAGTACCGGTGAAGACAATCGTTTTACCACTGAGTGCCGATTCTTTTATTTTTTCACCTTCTACCACCTTTAATTGTCGCAAAAGTTTTTGCAAATCATTTGCATTTTTATCATTATGTAACCAGTCATGGAGAGATTCGGCCACTGTATCACCAATTCCATAAGTCGTAGCTATTTCTTCTTTACTGGCTTTTTTGAGCTCATCTAAACTGCCAAATTTATCTGCCAAAACCCGTGCTGTTTCTTCTCCTACCCCATCTATACCAAGTGCGACAAGTAGTCGGTTTAGTGTCACCTCTCTGGCAGCATTGATTGCCACTACTGCATTTTTGGCAGCTTGTTCCTTGAATTTTGGCAAAGTTAAAAAATCTCCCTCGGTAAGAGTAAAAAGGTCATAATGATGATTGATCAATCCCTGATCGAGTAATAAGTCGAGAATGCGCGGGCCGATACCGTCAATATTGAGTGCGCTTTTAGAAGCAAAGTGATAAAGTCGCTGACGATGTAGGTGATCACTGTCTAGAACTTTGCATTTATAAGCAGCCTCCCCCGGCACTCTAACGATAGACCCGTCGCCTCCGCATCCCTCAGCTACTTTCGGAAATTTATATGGTTTTGCATTGCCGGGTCTGAGCTCCATGATAACTGACAATATTTCAGGTATCACATCACCAGCCTTTTGAATAACAACGGTATCACCTACTCTTACATCGAGTTTTTTTATTTGGTCTTCATTATGAAGTGTGGCTCTTGAAACTGTCGAACCATCTATCAAAACCGGAGTAAGATGT
>CESG01139757.1_pt1 | contig 15188 bp, 11 predicted proteins | sample 531121 | NCBI WGS metagenome assembly CESG01 (sample SAMEA2621287, study PRJEB7988) | marine metagenome | biome: marine biome (ENVO:00000447); feature: mesopelagic zone (ENVO:00000213); material: "saline water (ENVO:00002010), including plankton (ENVO:xxxxxxxx)" | depth 800 m
GGCCGTACCGTTGGTGCTGGTGTTGTTGCAGAAATTATTGAATAATTTAAAAAAGAACTTGAATCTCTTAGTTAAACAGGGTAAATTATCGCTCCCTGTTTGGACTGAGAGTTCAATAGGCCAGTAGCTCAATTGGCAGAGCGACGGTCTCCAAAACCGTAGGTTGGGGGTTCGATTCCCTCCTGGCCTGCCAAATTAAAGGGCACCTGTTAGGTGCCCTTTTTATTGTCTCTTACCAATGAATTGTCGATATCGGAAACCACTATGAACGCCAAAGTTGAGAATCAAGAGTCTGGTGCATTAGATAGCATCAAGTGGGTGTTGGTTATTGCCCTTCTTGCCGCAGCCATCGGCGGTAACGCCTATTATGCTGAACAACCATTATATTTCAGAGTGCTTGGTGTAGTTTTTGGTATTGGTATTGCCCTAGCCATAGCTGCCACAACCACTAAAGGTAAGTCTGCATTGAGCTTTGCTCAGGAGGCGCGTACTGAAGTCAGGAAGGTTGTTTGGCCTACACGTCAAGAAACTCTGCATACGACAATGTATGTCCTTCTGATGACTGCCTTGGTAGGTGTCATGTTGTGGTTGATGGATTTTGTGCTTATCCGCCTTATCGGTTTCGTAACAGGGCAGGGAGCATAAGATGGCGTTACGTTGGTATGTAGTCCAAGCCTATTCAGGGTTTGAGTTAAAAGTTAAGAAGGCGCTTGAGGAGCGAATTGCTCTTGAGGGTCTTGAAGACAAGTTTGGTCAAATTTTGGTTCCCACCGAGGAAGTAGTAGAAATTCGCTCTGGCCAGAAGCGCAAAAGCGAACGAAAGTTCTTTCCTGGTTATGTTCTTGTTCAAATGGATATGGATGACGAAAGTTGGCACTTGGTTAAAGATGTGCCACGTGTTTTGGGCTTTATTGGTGGCACCAGTGATAGGCCTGCTCCAATATCAGAAAAAGAAGCTCAAGCCATCTTACAGAAAGTTGAAGAAACGACGGATCAGCCAAAACCAAAAACGCTGTTTGAAGCGGGTGAGGTTGTTCGTGTTATTGACGGTCCATTCGCTGATTTTAATGGCGTCGTCGAAGAAGTGAATTATGAAAAGAGCCGATTACGCGTTGCTGTTTTAATATTCGGCCGTTCAACACCAGTTGAGTTAGAGTTTAGCCAAGTAGAAAAAGGCTAGGCTTGTTTGTTAACGGGGAGCCGAGAGGCGTTTGTACCCACGAAGAGGTGAGACATGGCTAAGAAAGTCGAAGCTTACATTAAATTACAAGTTGCAGCAGGTGCTGCAAACCCAAGTCCTCCGGTTGGTCCTGCTTTAGGTCAGCATGGTGTTAACATTATGGAGTTTTGTAAAGCATTTAATGCACAAACTCAGAATGTTGAAAAAGGCTTGCCCATCCCGGTTGTTATCACTGTTTACAGTGACCGCAGTTTCACGTTCATTACTAAAACACCTCCTGCATCCGTATTGTTGAAGAAAGCAGCAGGGCTAAAAAGTGGTAGTGGGCGACCTAACACTGAAAAAGTCGGTAAAGTCACTCGTGCTCAGGTTGAAGAGATCGCCACGACAAAAATGCCTGATTTGACTGCGGCTGATATGGATGCAGCAGTAAATACTATTTCCGGTACTGCTCGCAGTATGGGTATTGAGGTTGAGGGGTAATTGGAAATGGCTAAGCTAACCAAAAAGCAAAAACTTATTCGTGAAAAAGTCGACTTCGCTAAAGAGTACGCGGTCGAAGAAGCTGTATCACTTTTGTCTGAATTGGCAACGGCTAAATTTAAAGAAAGCATTGATGTCGCGGTTAACCTAGGCGTTGATCCACGTAAATCTGACCAGGTTGTACGTGGTGCAACAGTACTTCCTAATGGTACTGGCAAAGACATTCGCGTTGCCGTCTTCACCCAAGGTGCAAATGCTGATGCAGCTAAAGAAGCAGGTGCTGATATCGTTGGGATGGATGACTTGGCCGCTGATGTTAAAGCTGGCAACATGAATTTTGACGTTGTTATTGCTAGTCCAGATGCGATGCGAGTTGTTGGTCAGTTGGGCCAAATCTTAGGCCCGCGTGGCTTAATGCCAAATCCAAAGGTTGGCACGGTAACTCCTGATGTTGTAACAGCCGTTAAAAACGCCAAGGCTGGTCAGGTACGTTATCGTACTGACAAGGCCGGTATAATTCATGCGTCTGTTGGTAAAGTTGATTTCGATGCCAATGCCATTAAGGAAAATATAGAAGCCTTAATTGCAGCACTTAAGAAAAGCAAACCAGCAGCAGCTAAAGGCCAATACATCAAGAAAATTTCATTGTCTACGACAATGGGACCAGGATTGGCTATTGAACAAGGCTCGCTAGCGACGCAAGCCTAAAAAATTCTTGTGGTTGCTTATGGCACTAGCCATAGCGGCCGTCAAAGACCGTAGGCGGGGCAACCCTTAATAGACAAGCCTACGTAGACGGTGAACATGATTCAGTTCCACTGAGTGATTGGTTCGCCGTTGGTGGCCATACTTTCGGGTATGGTTGGTGAAACCTGCCTCATTTTGAGGCGTTAGTTACGGAGGTAACTTCTGTGGCAATAGGATTAGAAGCAAAGAAGGCTATCGTTGGCGAAGTCAACGAAGTAGCAAGCAATGCGCTTTCCGCTGTCGTTGCAGAATATCGCGGACTTACCGTAGCTGAAATGACCGAGTTCCGTAAACTGGCTCGTGAGCGTAATGTTTATTTGCGTGTTGTGCGCAATACATTAGCGAAGCGTGCAGTTGAAGGGACCGAATTTGCTTGTATGAGCGAAAAGCTTGTTGGGCCGCTTATTTATGGCTTTAGCCATGAAGAGCCCGGTGGAGCTGCTCGTCTTTTCCGTGATTTTGGAAAAGACCACGACAAATTGGTTGTTACAGCTATTGGGGTCGGTGGAGAAGTACACGGAGCAGAACAGCTCGAAGCGGTGGCAAGCTTGCCTACCCGTGACGAAGCACTGTCGAAACTTGCTTATGTTATCAAAGCACCTGTCGGCAAACTTGCTCGTGCCCTTAACGATATTCCTGGCCGCGCAGTACGCGTTATCGCTGCTGTACGTGACCAGAAAAAAGAAAGTTAATTTTGTTATTGGAGAATTGAATCATGGCTTTGTCTAAAGACGATATTTTAAATGCAATCGCTGAAATGAGCGTAATGGAAGTTGTAGAACTTGTTTCTGCAATGGAAGAAAAATTTGGTGTTTCTGCTGACGCTGCTGTTGCAGTTGCTGCAGGCCCAGTTGCTGATGCTGGTCCAGTAGAAGAGCAAACTGAATTCGACGTCATCCTTAAGAGCTTTGGTGCGAACAAAGTTGCAGTTATCAAAGCTGTACGTGGCGCTACTGGTCTTGGCCTTAAAGAAGCAAAAGACGTTGTTGAAAGTGCTCCATCACCAATCAAAGAAGCAGTTTCTAAAGATGAAGCTGAAGAACTTAAGAAAGCTCTTGAAGAAGCTGGAGCTGAAGTCGAAGTTAAGTAATTCACTTGTTTCGACGATTTATCTTGTTTCAAGATATATGGCTGGTGGTTTAGACCACCGGCCTTTTTGTATTTTTGTCCTGGCAGTCTGAGCTATTGCTTACATACTGTAATCAAAACAATGTTCAATATTTGAGGATTACTAATGGCTTACTCCTATACTGAAAAGAAACGTATCCGCAAGGATTTTGGTAAACGCCCGAAAGTCATTGACATCCCTTTCTTATTAGCAACGCAGCTAGATTCGTACCGCTCGTTTCTTAATCGGGATGGTAAGAAAGATAGAGGATTAGAGGGTGCGTTTAGTTCAGTTTTTCCTATCAAAAGCTTTTCCGGAAATGCAGAGCTACAGTACGTAAGCTATAGCTTAGGTAAACCTGTTTTTAATGTACGCGAGTGTCAGGTTAGAGGAATAACCTACGCAGCGCCATTGCGTGTAAAACTCCGTCTGGTTATTTATGATAAAGAAAACCCTGGAACGGTAAAAGATATCAAAGAGCAAGAGGTCTACATGGGTGAAGTGCCCTTTATGACCGATAATGGGACCTTTGTCATTAATGGAACTGAGCGCGTTATTGTATCTCAGTTACATCGTTCGCCTGGTGTGTTTTTTGACCACGACCGTGGTAAGACGCATTCATCTGGTAAATTACTTTATACCGCCCGTGTGATTCCTTACCGTGGATCATGGTTAGACTTTGAGTTCGATCCTAAAGATAACGTTTTTGTTCGTATCGACCGCCGCCGTAAATTGCCAGCTACCATTCTGCTTCGAGCATTAGGCTTCAATAATGAAGAAATCTTGGGTATGTTCTTTGAAAAGACCCAGCTTGAACTAAAAGATGGTCAACCGTTGCTGCATATCGATCCTGAAAGGCTACGTGGCGAAACTTTCGAGTTTGACTTGGTTGATAGTAATGGCGAGGTTCTGGTCGAAGAAGGTCGCAGAATCACTCCTCGTCATATTAAGAAAATGAAAGAGGGCGATATTAACTCTTTCCCAGTACCAGTTGACTATGTATTAGGCAAGGTTCTGGCCAATCATCACGCGGATAAAACTACCGGTGATATATATGTAGAAGCGAACACCGAGATTACGACAGAAGTATTAGAGCAGTTATCTGATCATGGTGTGCAGCATTTTGACGTGCTTTATACAAATGATCTTGATCAAGGGCCGTTTGTCTCAGATACCTTACGAATCGATCCTACCAGCTCGCAAGTTGATGCTTTGGTTGAGATCTATCGTATGATGCGACCAGGAGAGCCACCAACGCCCGAAGCCGCTGAAGCATTATTCGAAAACCTATTCTTTAGCGATGAACGTTATGATCTTTCGGTAGTAGGGCGGATGAAGTTTAATCGTCGCGTCAACCGAGATGAAGTTATTGGCAGTGGAACCCTGTCCAAGGATGACATCATCGATGTGATGAAAACCTTGCTGGATATTCGAAATGGTCGCGGTGAAGTGGATGATATCGATCACCTAGGCAATCGTCGTATACGTAGTGTTGGCGAAATGGCCGAAAACCAGTTCCGTATTGGCCTAGTTCGTGTTGAACGTGCAGTTCGTGAGCGTTTAGGCTCTGCCGAGACCGATAATCTTGCTCCACAGGATTTAGTTAATGCTAAGCCCGTTTCTGCCGCGATTAAAGAGTTTTTTGGTTCCAGTCAGCTATCTCAGTTCATGGACCAAAACAACCCGCTTTCAGAAGTAACGCATAAACGTCGTGTGTCCGCGTTAGGCCCCGGTGGTTTGACACGTGAACGTGCAGGGTTTGAGGTTCGTGACGTACATCCAACTCACTACGGTCGTGTATGTCCTATCGAAACGCCTGAGGGCCCAAATATCGGTTTGATTAACTCGCTATCAACTTATGCGCGCACAAACGATTATGGTTTCCTTGAAACACCTTATCGTAAAGTGGTTGATTGTAAGATCACTAATGAGGTCTCTTATCTGTCAGCCATTGAAGAAGGGCGCTATGTTATCGCTCAAGCCAATGCGGAAATCGACGAGAACGGCGTATTATGTGCTGACTTGGTCCCTGTGCGTCATAATGGCGAGGCAACACTATCGACGGCTGATAAAGTGGAATACATGGATATTTCACCACAACAGGTAATCTCTGTTGCTGCTTCACTTATTCCGTTCCTTGAGCATGATGATGCTAACCGTGCATTAATGGGATCGAACATGCAACGCCAAGCGGTTCCTACGCTACGCGCAGAAAAGCCACTTGTTGGTACTGGCATGGAGCGAATCGTGGCCGTTGACTCCGGTGTAACCGTGGTCGCCAAGCGTGGTGGCGTGGTTGATTATGTAGATGCAAGCCGTGTTGTTGTACGAGTTAAGACAGATGAAATTGTCGATGGTGCAGGAACTGTTGACGTCTATAATCTGAATAAGTATACGCGTTCCAATCAGAATACCTGTGTAAATCAGCGTCCTATCGTTAACACAGGCGATGTAATCGAGCGTGGTGATGTGCTTGCAGATGGCCCATCAACCGATTTAGGTGAGTTGGCCCTAGGTCAGAACTTGCTTGTCGCCTTTATGCCTTGGAATGGTTATAACTTCGAGGATTCGATTCTTATTTCCGAGCGAGTTGCTCAAGAAGACCGTTTCACGACTATTCATATTCAAGAGCTATCTTGCATTGCGCGAGATACGAAGTTGGGGCCTGAAGAAATCACTGCCGATATCCCTAATGTTGGCGAAAGCGCATTAGCTAAGCTTGATGAGTCCGGCATTGTCTTTGTCGGTGCTGAAGTCAAAGGTGGTGATATTCTGGTAGGTAAAGTTACGCCTAAGGGAGAAACCCAGTTAACGCCTGAAGAAAAGCTCCTGCGTGCTATCTTCGGTGAAAAAGCTTCTGACGTTAAAGACACTTCTTTGCGCGTGCCAAATAGTGTTGTAGGTACGGTTATTGATGTGCAGGTCTTTACACGCGATGGTGTGCAAAAAGATCAGCGTGCTGTTGACATAGAAAAGGCGCAACTTCAGGCAGTTAAGAAAGATCTGAATGACGAGTTCCGTATTCAAACGGATGGTATTTTTGCGGTAGTTAAGGAAGTGTTGCTCGGTCAAAAAGCCGCGGGTGGTCCGAACGGTTTGCGTGCTGGTCAAGAAATCTCAGATGACTATCTAAATAGTGTCGAAAGCCATCGCTGGTTTGAAATTGCTTTGCCTGATGACGATGTTCAGGCGCGTCTTGATGCACTGAATGAAAAATTCCAAGAGCAAAAAGAGTTGCTTGAACAACGCTTTGAAGAGCATCGTCTGAAAATTGCTCAGGGCGATGATCTTGCTCCTGGCGTACTTAAGATTGTTAAAGTGTACCTGGCCGTTAAGCGTCGTATTCAACCTGGTGATAAGATGGCCGGTCGTCACGGGAATAAAGGTGTTATCTCTAACATTATTCCTGTTGAAGATATGCCCTATATGGAAGATGGCGAGACCGTTGACATCGTGTTGAACCCACTAGGGGTACCGTCACGGATGAACGTAGGTCAGGTCCTTGAAACGCACATGGGATGGGCTGCCAAGGGTGTAGGTAAACGTATTGGTGAGATGTTGTATTTAGAGCAACAAAAAGCCCTGGTTGAAATTCGAGCCTTCCTTAAAGAAGTTTATGCTAGCGAAGGGCGCCAAGTCGTCGATGTTGATAGCTTCTCAGATGATGAAGTCATGGCCCTGGCTAAGAATCTCAAAGGCGGTGTGCCGATTGCTACCCCTGCATTTGATGGCGCTAAAGAACGCGAAATTAAGCATATGCTTAAGCTGGCCAACTTACCTGCATCAGGGCAAACGCCGCTTTATGATGGTCGAACTGGCGATAAGTTTGAGCGCGATGTAACAGTTGGATATATGTATATCCTTAAGCTCAACCACTTGGTTGACGATAAGATGCATGCACGTTCAACTGGCTCATACAGTTTGGTAACACAGCAGCCTCTGGGTGGTAAAGCTCAGTTTGGTGGTCAGCGATTCGGAGAGATGGAGGTCTGGGCGCTGGAAGCTTATGGTGCGGCCTATACACTTCAAGAAATGTTGACGGTTAAGTCGGATGACGTAAACGGCCGAACCAAGATGTATAAGAATATCGTTGATGGTGATCACCGAATGGAAGCGGGTATGCCTGAGTCATTTAACGTGTTGATTAAAGAAATACGTTCTATGGGCATTAATATCGAACTGGATACGAAATAAGCCGATAAATTTGGGATTGAGTTAACGTAACTCCTCAGTGGGGGCACAATGAAAGATTTATTGAATTTAATTAAAAAGCAGGCGCAAGTGGATGAATTCGATTCGATTCGCATAGCGCTTGCTTCACCTGAAATGATTCGTTCTTGGTCTTATGGTGAAGTTAAGAAGCCGGAAACCATTAACTACCGTACGTTCAAGCCAGAGCGTGACGGCTTATTTTGTGCTCGAATTTTCGGGCCAGTTAAAGATTATGAATGCTTATGTGGTAAATATAAGCGTCTTAAGCATCGCGGTGTTATCTGTGAGAAATGTGGTGTTGAAGTAACCTTAACAAAAGTACGTCGCGATCGCATGGGGCATATTGACCTTGCTAGTCCTGTAGCGCACATCTGGTTTTTGAAATCGTTGCCATCTCGTATCGGTTTGTTACTTGATATGACATTGCGTGATATCGAAAGGGTGTTGTATTTTGAGGCCTACGCCGTTACTGAGCCTGGTCTGACGACATTGGAGCGAGGCCAGTTATTATCAGAAGAACAATACCTGGATTCACTGGAAGAGTTTGGTGACGAGTTTGAAGCGCAAATGGGCGCAGAGGCTGTGTTGCAATTGTTGCAGAACATCGACTTACCAGCAGAGGCCGAGGTCTTGCGCGAAGAAGTGACTTCGACAAACTCTGAGACTAAGCTGAAAAAGATTTCGAAGCGCTTGAAATTGATCGAGGCTTTCTTGCGCTCAGGCAATAATCCAGAATGGATGATCATGTCCGTTTTACCAGTATTGCCACCTGAGCTACGTCCTTTGGTGCCGCTGGATGGTGGGCGGTTCGCTACCTCCGATCTAAACGACCTTTATCGCCGGGTTATCAATCGTAATAACCGCTTGAAACGACTATTGGAGTTGAATGCTCCAGATATCATCGTGCGCAATGAAAAGCGCATGTTGCAAGAGTCGGTTGACGCTCTACTTGACAATGGTCGCCGTGGTCGCGCTATCACTGGCTCCAATAAACGTCCGCTTAAGTCGCTAGCCGATATGATTAAAGGTAAGCAGGGACGTTTCCGTCAAAACCTGCTTGGAAAGCGTGTCGATTACTCGGGTCGTTCTGTTATCGTTGTTGGCCCAACTTTGCGATTGCATCAATGCGGTCTGCCGAAGAAAATGGCACTTGAGCTGTTCAAGCCCTTTATTTATGGCAAATTAGAAACTCGGGGCTTGGCGACGACCATCAAAGCTGCTAAGAAAATGGTAGAGCGTGAAGGCTCGGAAGTTTGGGATATACTGTCAGAAGTTATCCGCGAACACCCTGTTATGCTTAACCGTGCACCGACTCTGCATCGCTTAGGTATTCAGGCATTTGAACCGGTACTGATTGAGGGTAAAGCGATTCAGTTGCATCCTTTGGTTTGTTCGGCTTACAACGCAGACTTCGATGGCGACCAAATGGCTGTGCATGTGCCGCTAACCTTAGAAGCACAAATCGAAGCACGTACCTTGATGATGTCTTCAAACAACATTCTCTCTCCTGCTAACGGAGAGCCGATTATTGTTCCATCACAAGACGTTGTACTTGGTTTGTACTGGATGACTCGCGAGCGAATTAACGCACCTGGGGAAGGGATGGCATTTGCCGACATTAAAGAAGTCGAACTGGCAAAATTGACCAAGACGGTCAGCCTCCAAGCAAAAATAAAGGTGCGCATTACCGAATGGCTAAAAAGTGAAGATGGTGATTTAACAGAAAAAGTGCATATTGTTGATACAACAGTTGGTCGAGCACTGTTGTGGAAAATTGTACCCAAAGGATTACCATTTGAGTTGGTCAATACCAATATGACCAAGAAAAACATCTCTAAGTTACTTAATGCGTGTTACCGTGAAATCGGACTAAAGGCTACAGTCATATTTGCTGATCAGCTGATGTACACCGGATTCTCAAATGCGACCATGGCAGGCTGCTCAATTGGTATTGAAGATATGGAAATTCCAGACGGTAAAGAGCGTCTGGTTGGCGAGGCCGAGGAGCAAGTAAAAGAGATCGAAGAGCAATATGCTTCAGGTCTTGTAACTCATGGTGAGCGCTACAACAAAGTAATCGATATCTGGTCGCATGCAAATGATGCTGTTGCCAAAGCGATGATGGAAGAGCTTGGTGTGGATAAGGTCATTGACCGCGATGGTAATGAGGTCGATCAACAGTCATTTAACTCTATCTATATGATGGCCGACTCGGGTGCGAGGGGCTCACCAGCTCAGATTCGTCAGTTGGCTGGTATGCGTGGTTTGATGGCTAAGCCGGATGGCTCGATCATTGAGACGCCGATCACGGCAAACTTCCGGGAAGGCTTGAACGTATTACAGTACTTTATTTCTACCCATGGTGCTCGTAAAGGGCTTGCGGATACAGCACTTAAGACAGCAAACTCTGGTTATCTGACGCGTCGTCTTGTTGACGTGGCACAGGATCTGGTGGTTGTTGAAGAAGATTGTGGAACCACCTCTGGGCTTCTGATGACACCTCTTATTGAAGGTGGCGATGTTGTAGAGCCGTTACGAGAAAGGGTGTTGGGGCGAGTCGTTGCTCGTGACGTACCTATGCCGGGTACAACTGACGTAGCAGTGCCTGCTGGAACCTTATTGGATGAAAAATGGGTTGAGCAGCTAGAACAATGGACCATTGATGAGGTTTATGTCCGTTCGGCTATTTCCTGTGACTCAGATTTTGGTGTCTGTGCCAACTGTTACGGCCGTGATCTAGCCCGAGGGCATCGGGTAAATATTGGTGAAGCCGTTGGAGTTATTGCTGCGCAATCGATTGGTGAGCCGGGTACACAGCTTACTATGCGTACCTTCCATATCGGTGGTGCTGCATCGAGGGCAAGTGCTGAAAACAGCGTTCAGGTTAAAAATGGCGGAAGAATTAAGCTATCTAATGCTAAAACGATTAAGAATACAGATGGTAATCTGGTAACTGTCTCCCGCTCAAGTGCACTTACCGTGCTTGACGAGTTTGGTCGTGAGCGCGAGCGCTATAAAGTGCCTTACGGTGCGATCCTTAACGTTCAGGATGGAGATAGTGCTGATGCGGGTCAAATCGTAGCAACCTGGGATCCGCATACTCACCCAATCATCACTGAGGTTGAAGGCCGACTTAAGTTTGTAGACATGGTGGAAGGGGTTACAGTTACTCGCCAAACCGACGAACTGACCGGACTGAGTAGTATCGTTGTCAGTGAAACCTCTCAGCGAGGCTCGTCACGCGACTTGCGTCCTATGGTGAAGCTGGTTGACGATCAAGGAAATGATCTTAACTTTGCGAACACGGATATCCCGGCACATTATTACTTGCAACCAAATGCAATTATTAATCGTGAAGATGGTTCCGAGGTTAAAGTCGGTGATACGATCGCTCGTTTACCACAAGAGAGCTCTAAAACGAAGGATATCACCGGTGGTCTTCCACGTGTTGCGGATCTGTTCGAAGCACGTAAGCCTAAAGAACCAGAAATTCTGGCTGAGATTAGCGGTAACGTTACTTTTGGTAAAGAGACCAAAGGTAAACGTCGCTTGGTTATTACATCACCTGATGGACAAAACGTCTATGAAGAGTTGATTCCTAAGTGGCGTCATATCAATGTGTTTGAAGGTGAGCGTGTTGAGCGTGGTGAGGTTATTGCTGATGGTTCGCCTAATCCACACGATATCCTGCGTTTACTTGGTGTATCGGCACTTGCTAACTACATCGCCAATGAGGTTCAGGAAGTTTATCGCCTTCAAGGGGTGAAAATTAACGATAAACACATCGAAGTAATCGTTCGACAAATGTTGCGCAAGGTCATTATTACTGACGCGGGTGACAGTAGCTTTATCAAAGGTGAGCAGGCCGAATTGGCGCGAGTTAAGGTCGAAAACCGCGAACTGGAAGAGAATGGCAAGGCTGTTGCACAGTATGAGCGAGAGCTGTTGGGTATTACTAAAGCCTCACTTGCGACAGAGTCATTTATTTCTGCGGCTTCGTTCCAGGAAACGACCCGTGTACTTACTGAAGCATCTGTTTCTAGTAAGTCTGATGAATTACGCGGATTGAAAGAGAACGTTATCGTCGGTCGATTGATTCCCGCAGGTACCGGTTTTGCTTATCACCGTAAGCGCCGTGGTGAAGAAGAATTACCGGAGGAAGGTACGTCATATGCTGACAGTGCTGAGAAAGCACTAAGTGATGCACTAAATTCGTCTGAAAATTAAACAACATTACGCTTGACGGCGTAATTACACTTCTCTAAAATCCCGCACTCTCGCCAGAGGTGCGGGATAAATTTATGAAAGGTCCGGAAATTGGAGTTATTGAAAAATGGCAACCATTAACCAGTTGGTTAGAAAGCCGCGAAAGCGCAAATTTGAAAAGAGTAACGTGCCCGCGTTGGAGGCTTGTCCACAACGTCGTGGCGTATGTACTCGTGTTTATACCACTACACCTAAGAAGCCAAACTCTGCACTGCGTAAAGTTGCACGTGTTCGTTTGACGAATGGTTTTGAAGTGACTTCATACATTGGTGGTGAAGGACACAATCTGCAAGAGCATAGCGTAATCCTTATCCGTGGTGGTCGTGTTAAAGACTTACCAGGTGTACGTTATCACACTGTACGTGGAACACTGGATACATCGGGTGTTAACGATCGTAAACAAGGCCGTTCGAAGTACGGTACTAAGCGACCAAAATCTTAAGAAATATTAAATGAGTAAGGCCAAGCCAAATAGGTCTTGGATTTACCTGAAGCGAGGAATAAAAGATGCCAAGAAGACGAGTCATTGCACAACGCCAAATATTACCGGACCCTAAGTTTGGAAGTGAAACTCTGGCAAAATTCATTAACGTCGTAATGATTAGCGGAAAGAAATCCGTTGCTGAAAAAATCGTATACGGTGCTTTAGACATTATCAGTGAGAAATCTAGCGAAGATTCTCTTGAATTGTTCAACAACGCACTCGATAACATCCGCCCAATGGTAGAGGTTAAATCTCGCCGTGTTGGTGGTTCAACATACCAGGTCCCTGTCGAAGTACGCCCAACGCGTCGTACAGCGTTGGCTATGCGTTGGTTGGTTGAGTCTTCGCGTAAGCGCGGTGAGAAAACCATGGGCCAGCGCCTTGCCGGAGAGATACTCGACGCAGCTCAAAAGCGTGGCTCTGCGGTTAAGAAGCGTGAAGACGTTCATCGTATGGCGGAAGCGAACAAAGCCTTCGCTCATTACCGTTGGTAATTTAAAGCGACGACAAGAGGAATTATTGTGGCACGTCAAACCCCGATTAACCGTTATCGCAATATTGGTATCTGCGCCCATGTTGATGCTGGCAAAACGACAACGACAGAAAGGGTTCTCTATTACACTGGAATGTCTCACAAAATCGGTGAGGTGCATGACGGTGCCGCAACCATGGACTGGATGGAGCAAGAACAGGAGCGGGGGATTACCATTACATCTGCCGCTACTACCTGTTTTTGGTCCGGTATGGATCAACAGTACGATAAGCACCGAATCAATATCATAGATACCCCGGGTCATGTTGACTTCACGATTGAAGTCGAGCGTTCGCTAAGGGTACTGGACGGCGCAGTAGTTGTTTTTTGTGGTACTTCAGGTGTCGAGCCCCAATCAGAAACGGTATGGCGACAAGCAAATAAATACCATGTCCCACGTCTTGTTTTCGTTAACAAGATGGATCGAGCCGGGGCAGATTTTGAGAGGGTTCTAGACCAGATTAAGAAGCGACTAGGCGCTAATCCCGTAGCTATTCAGCTGCCGATTGGGGCCGAAGATGCGTTTGAGGGCGTGGTTGATCTTATACGCATGAAAGCTATTTACTGGAACGACGCGGACTCTGGCATGACCTATACGTTGCGCGACATTCCGCAAGATATGCTTGTTAAATGCGAAGACTACCATCAGAAAATGGTTGAAAGTGCTGCTGAAGGTTCAGAAGAACTTATGGACCTCTATCTGGAATCGGGAGAGCTATCTGTCGACCAGATCAAAGAGGGACTACGCCAGCAGACAATCGCCAATGAAATAGTTGTCGCAACTTGCGGCTCTGCCTTCAAAAATAAAGGCGTTCAAGCAGTGCTTGATGCTGTTATCGACTTTTTACCCGATCCATTGGAAGTTAAGCCAATTCATGGTGTTCTTGACGATGGCGAAACGGAAGAGGCGCGTGTTGCTGATGATGATGGGCCTTTTGCCGCCCTGGCATTTAAAATCGCAACCGACCCTTTTGTTGGCACGCTAACCTTTTTTCGAGTTTACTCTGGAGTCTTGAAAACTGGCGATGCGGTATACAATCCAGTGAAAGGTAAACGAGAACGGATTGGTCGATTGGTGCAGATGCACTCAAATAATCGTGAAGAGATTAAGGAAGTTCGAGCGGGTGATATCGCGGCAACTGTCGGCTTAAAAACCGTTGTCACAGGCGATACCCTCTGTGACATGAACAGTGTCATTACCCTCGAAAAAATGGATTTCCCTGACCCAGTTATATCCGTCGCTGTTGAACCAAGAACACAGGCTGACCAGGAAAAAATGGGAATTGCTCTCGGTAAACTTGCTCAGGAAGACCCTTCTTTCAGGGTTGAAACGAATGAAGAGTCGGGGCAGACCATTATTTCCGGTATGGGTGAGCTGCATCTGGATATCATCGTCGACAGACTGAAACGCGAATTTAGTGTAGATGCCAATGTTGGTAACCCGCAAGTGGCCTATCGAGAAACGATACGCGGGAGTGTTGAACAAGAAGGGAAGTTTGTACGACAGTCTGGTGGTCGCGGTCAATATGGCCACGTTTGGTTGAGAATCGAACCACTTGACGAAGGCTGCGGATACGAGTTCGTAAACAAAATTGTTGGTGGAGTGATTCCAAAGGAATTTATTCCAGCAGTTGATAAAGGGGTACAGGAGCAGCTAACACAAGGGGTTGTTGCTGGCTACCCAATGTTAGATGTGAAAGTGACTCTTTATGACGGTTCATTTCATGATGTTGACTCCAATGAAATGGCGTTTAAAGTTGCAGGTTCGATGGCAATGCGTGAAGGCGCTACCAACGCTAATCCTGTACTGCTTGAACCAACAATGAAGGTCGAAGTGGTGACACCTGAAGACTACATGGGCGACGTGATGGGAGACCTGAATCGTCGGCGTGGTATCGTGCAGGGAATGGATGAAACACCTGCTGGAAAAATAATCAAGGCTGAGGTTCCATTAGCGGAAATGTTTGGGTATGCTACCGAACTTCGCTCAATGAGCCAGGGCCGAGCGACATACTCGATGGAGTTTTTGCGTTATGCAGAAGCACCAACAAATGTTGCTGAAGCAGTTATTAAAAAACGTAAAGGTTAAAATTTAAACTAGAGGTAATAGACCGTGGCAAAGGAAAAATTTGAACGATCAAAACCCCATGTTAACGTAGGTACAATTGGCCACGTA
>CESG01085434.1_pt1 | contig 15142 bp, 11 predicted proteins | sample 531121 | NCBI WGS metagenome assembly CESG01 (sample SAMEA2621287, study PRJEB7988) | marine metagenome | biome: marine biome (ENVO:00000447); feature: mesopelagic zone (ENVO:00000213); material: "saline water (ENVO:00002010), including plankton (ENVO:xxxxxxxx)" | depth 800 m
AATTATCTCTTATTAAAGTGTCCGGTGCTATTAGACCACTACATGCCTTTCTAAAAACTAAGCAACTGCAGCCCAAAATACACTATTTTTTGTTGGGTATTGTGTGCGTATACGCTATTTGCATCCCCGTGATATTTTTCGTTTCAATTTCAGTCGCAGCCAAAATTAATATCGCAGTTACTCTAAGTGGCGTACTTACTCTATTTGTTACTAGTATACGGAGTGTGAAACAGGGGCACAGTCCTGCCCGCTATTACCTGATTAGCCAAGGTGTTGTATTGTTTAGTGTATTGTTCACTGCGCTGTGTTCTCGTGGCATCCTGCCTCTATATCATATAGCACCCGACATCATGAAATGGGGTTCAGCCCTTGAAATGATATTGTTTTCTTTAGGGCTAGCAGATTTGGTCAATAACGAAAAGCGATTGAGGGAAAAGGCCCAAAGAGAATCTGCAAACGCCCAAAAACAATTGCTCGAATCACAAGTTCGCGTAAATGAACAGCTCGATGCATTGGTAAGACAGCGCACTGAAGAGCTTGAGCAGGCCAACACCCGACTTCGAGATCTCAACGTCACCGACGAATTGACCGGCCTTTACAACAGGCGATACCTCAATCAAGTTCTGCCAACAGAATACAAAAGAGCATTTCGGGAAAGCACATGCCTGTCTATCCTTATGCTCGATATCGATCATTTCAAAATGCTGAACGATACCTACGGTCACCAATTTGGGGACATCTGCTTAGCACAAACTGGACAAATCATCCGTCAACAACTTCATCGGCCAACAGATATAGGAATTCGTTACGGCGGCGAAGAGTTTGTGGTTTTACTTCCAGGTACTGGTACTGACTCGGATGGTGCATCGAGTGTCGCGGAAAATATTCGCTCAGCGATTGCCGACTGTCTGGTAAGTGATGGTGAGCAATCAACCAAGATAACAATCAGTATCGGTATCGCAACCAGAGTGCCAGATAAACATGATGATCACGAAGAGCTGCTAAAACTTGCCGACAAACAACTCTATATTGCTAAGGAGAATGGACGCAATAGAATAGCGAAAGAGTCGCTGAACACATTTGATTAACTAAGTGTCACAAAGCAACGAAAAAGGATGAGCGTCCCCATCCTTTTTCGATCTAAAATCACCTATTGATTACGCCCAACCAGTGATTTCCTTAACGCCAGCACCAATTTTGGCTGGATTATCAACAGTGTGTACACCTGCTGCTTGAAGCGCTGCAAATTTCTCTTTTGCCGTGCCTTTACCACCAGCGATAATAGCACCAGCATGACCCATGCGCTTACCTGCAGGAGCAGTAACACCAGCAATGTAAGATACTACCGGTTTAGTTACGTTATCTTTAATGAACTCGGCCGCTTCTTCTTCGGCGGTTCCACCAATCTCACCAACCATGATGATTGCTTCGGTTTGCGGATCGTCTTGGAATAGTTTCAATGCATCAATGAAGCTAGTACCAGGAATAGGATCGCCACCAATTCCTATACAAGTACTTTGGCCATAACCAAGCTCTGTTGTTTGCGCGACACACTCGTAGGTTAATGTACCAGAGCGCGAAACCACACCAACTTTACCAGGAAGGTGGATGTGACCAGGCATGATCCCGATTTTACATTCGCCAGGAGTAATAATGCCTGGGCAGTTTGGACCAATCAAACGAGAGCCAAGGTTATCAACCAGTACTTTAACATCCAGCATATCCAGTGTAGGAATGCCTTCAGTAATACAAACGATTAATGGAATCCCCGCTTCTGCTGCTTCGATAATCGAATCTTTACAGAAAGGAGCTGGTACGTAGATTACACTTGCATCCGGCTTAACTTCGTCAACTGCTTCCTGAACGGTATTAAATACTGGTAAATCCAGGTGTAATTGACCACCTTTACCCGGCGTTACCCCACCAACCATGTTGGTGCCGTACTCGATCGCTTGTTGCGAATGGAAAGTACCTTGCTGGCCAGTGAAACCCTGACAAATAACCTTGGTATCTTTATTAATTAAAACACTCATTATTTGCCCTCCACAGCTGCTACAACTTTCTCGGCCGCATTATCCAGGCCTTCCGCAGCAATAATATTCAAACCACTTTCTTCAAGTTTCTTCGCACCCAACTCAGCATTATTACCCGCTAAGCGAACAACCACAGGAACTTTCACACCCACTTCTTCAACCGCGCCAATGATACCTTCTGCAATTAAGTCACAACGAACGATTCCACCAAAGATGTTGACGAGAATACCTTGTACATTTTCATCAGATAGAATGATCTTGAATGCTTCGGTCACACGCTCTTTGGTTGCTCCACCGCCTACATCAAGGAAGTTAGCTGGGGCGCCGCCTTTTAGCTTGATGATGTCCATAGTCGCCATGGCCAGGCCAGCACCATTAACCATACAACCAATGTTTCCATCAAGAGCAACATAGTTTAACTCCCACTCAGAAGCACGTAGCTCACGCTCGTCTTCTTGGGACTTATCACGCATTTCTACCAATTTAGGTTGACGATATAACGCGTTGCTATCAATGTTGATTTTGCCATCCAAGCAGTGCAGATTGCCTTCACCAGTGATAACCAATGGGTTAATTTCAAGCAATGCCAGGTCAAGATCTTGGAATAACTTAGCTAAACCAAGGAACAGTTTTGTGAACTGCTTGATTTGCGCGTTGTTTAAACCCAGTTTAAAAGCCAGGTCGCGTGCTTGGTATGGCTGTGCGCCTACAAGCGGATCAATCGTCGCTTTTAAGATTTTTTCAGGCGTTTCTTCTGCCACTTTCTCGATTTCGACACCACCTTCGGTAGATGCCATGAAAACGATGCGGCGTGTACCACGGTCAATAACTGCACCAAGATACAGCTCCTGATCGATATCAGTACAAGATTCTACCAAAATCTTATTTACTGGCTGACCAGCAGCATCCGTTTGATAGGTTACTAAGTTTGTGCCTAAAAATTGATTGGCAAACTCAGTGATTTCAGCAGCGGAAGAAACCAGTTTTACACCACCGGCTTTTCCTCGGCCACCAGCGTGAACCTGGGCTTTAACCACCCATTTATCACCACCGATTTGTTCGGCTGCTGCGACCGCTTCTTCTGCAGTTTCTACCGCATATCCTTCGGATACCGGCAGACCATACTCTGCAAACAGTTGTTTTGCTTGATATTCGTGTAGATTCATTTTTTCCTATCCAACGAGTTAGTGTTTAAAATTTAAGATTTGGCAGATTTTGGCAAGTTGTGGATAGCCAGGTTCTGAACATCCATCGCCGCCTCGGACAGCGCTTCCGAAAGCGTCGGATGTGCAAAGATTGCCAGTGCAACATCTTCGGCACTGGCATCAAACTCAAGCGCGAATGTGGCTTGATTGATTATATCTCCAGCGTTAGGCCCAACAATATGCACAGCCAGTAAACGATCGGTTTCGGCATGAGCAATGACCTTCACAAAGCCTTCGGCTTGCCCCATGGTTTTGGCTCTGGTGCAGTCAGTAAAATTGAACCGGCCAACTTTTATTGGCGTTTCTTGCTGGGCTAGTTCTTTTTCGGTCGGACCAACCCATGCTATTTCTGGATCAGTATAAATCACTGATGGGATAGAGCTGTAATTAACATCGGCATTTGCTCCAGCGATAACAGCAGCAACCATTTTTCCTTCTTGGGTGCCCTTGTGAGCGAGCATCGGCCCACCTACCACATCACCGATCGCATAGACATTAGGCAGACTGGTTTTGCATTGTTCATCAACATGCACATAACCAAATTCATTGATGGCCAGATTTAATTCAGGCGCCGCAATGTTTTTAGTATACGGCTCCCTACCCACGGCTACGACCAGCTTATCAAATTGGAGAGAGTGACTTTCGTTGTCGATATCTTTGTAATCAAGAGATACCTTTCCATCAACAACACTGGTTTCGATAACTCGACAACCCAATTTAATATCCAAGCCTTGATTGATAAAGATATCCAACGCCTCATCAGCAACGTCGCTATCAGAAAATGGTAAGAACGACGGTTGGGCTTCAAGAATGGTTACTTCCGCGCCCAATCGCGCCCAAATACTTGCGACTTCAAGCCCAATGACACCCGCCCCAATAACACCTAGCTTCTTAGGCACTGTATCAAAATTTAGCGCATCCGAAGAGTCCAGAATATGTTCGTCATCTAATTGTGCAACAGTGAGTTCTAACGGCTTGGAGCCTGAAGCGATGATGATGTGCTCGCCTTCGATAACGTCTAGCGCTTCACTCTCTTCGCTTTTAACCGATACCTTGTTACCTGGCTCTAAACGACCATGACCGTTAAAGCAGGCAACACCATTGCCTTCGAGTAACGACTGGATGTTGTCGACTGCTTCCTGAACAACTTTGTCTTTGTGTTCATGCAGCTTGGCCAAGTCCAATGAAATACCTTCAGCAACAATACCTTGAGCCTGTGCCTGCTTTTTAAGGAATTGGTAGTTTTGTGACGCATCTAGCAATGCCTTGGAAGGTACACACCCAGCATTAACACAGGTCCCCCCCATTGAGGGCTCTCCTGCATCATTCTGCCACTTATCAACTATTGCTGTTTTCTTGCCCAGTTGAGCACACCGTATGGCAGCGACATAACCAGCCGCTCCGCCACCAATGACAACCACATCGTAATTCGTCATAGACAGTCCTCTTAAGGGGGCAAGCCCCCTTACGTGATTTAGATATCGAGAATAAGTCGAGCGGGATCTTCCAGTAACTCTTTAATAGTTACCAGGAAGCTAACAGATTCTTTTCCATCAATAATACGGTGGTCATATGACAGTGCGAGATACATCATCGGCAATATTTCGATTTTTCCATCAACTACCATCGGCCGCTCTTGGATCTTGTGCATACCCAAAATCGCACTTTGGGGCGGATTGATAATTGGCGTGGATAATAATGAACCGAATACGCCACCGTTCGAGATGGTAAAAGTACCACCCGTTAAATCTTCTACGGTTAGCTGGTTATTCTTCGCTTTAGAACCAAAGCCACGAATAGTGCTTTCGATTTCAGCTAATCCCATATTTTCTGCATTACGTAAAATCGGCACTACCAAACCACGCGGTGAAGATACCGCAATGCCCACATCGCAAAAACCGTGATAGACCGTGTCTTTACCATCGATAGAAGCATTTACAGCAGGGAAACGTTTTAGAGCTTCGGTAGCGGCCTTAACGAAGAATGACATAAATCCAAGGCGAACATCATGCGTTTTCTCAAATTGATCTTTATATTTAGAACGAAGATCCATGATCGGCTTCATATTCACTTCATTAAATGTCGTCAAAATCGCAGCAGTTTGCTGCGCTTCGACCAAGCGCTCGGCAATACGAGCACGAAGCCGTGTCATCGGCACACGCTTTTCTGTTCGCTGTCCAGCCAATTCAGCTGGAGCTGCCGCAGGTGCTGCTGACTTGTTCACGTTGGCTGGCGCTTTTGAAATATCCGACTCTTTTTTCTTATTCAAGTAGGCGAGCACATCTTCCTTAGACAATCGACCGCCTTTTCCTGTACCAGTAATTTTAGCTGGATCAAGATCATGTTCGGCAATCAAACGACGTACAGCCGGACTTAGTGTATCTGAGTCACTTGAACCTGAATCCTCTGCCGCTGGCGCGCTATCTTCAGAACCGCTTGCTTCAGAACCACCTGCAGCACCACCTTCTTCAAAGATAGCGATAACTTGTTCAGCAAGAACGGTTTCGCCTTCTTCTTCTTTGATCTCTTTTAGAATACCGTCCGCAGGAGCTACCACTTCAAGTACTACTTTATCTGTTTCGATATCCACCAGATTTTCATCACGGCTAACCGCTTCGCCAGGTTGTTTGTGCCAGGTAGCGATGGTCGCGTCAGCAACAGATTCGGGCAATACGGGAACCTTAATTTCTATTGACATGGTTCACTTTCCTTCAATTAATTCTAATAACTAGTTATCAAGCAATAATGCATCGTTAATAAATTGTTGCAGCTGTTCTACATGCAAAGACATGTACCCCGCTGCTGGCGCTGCGGACGCTTCACGCCCTGCGTAGGTTAGCTTGCCACTTTCTGGCAACACGCTCCAGAAGTGGTGTTGACTGCTATACCAAGCCCCTTGGTTCATGGGTTCTTCCTGACACCAGACAAAGTCTTTCGCATTAATGAAAGGCTCCAGCGCCTTTTTAACGCAGTCGGCTGGGAACGGGTAAAGCTGCTCAATACGAATAATGGCAACATCATCAACCTCTTTCTCACGACGTTGCTCAATCAAATCGTAGTAAACCTTACCACTACACATTACCACTCGTCGCACATTCTTAGGATCCAGGCTATCCACTTCACCAATAGCATTTTGCCACTCACCTTCGGCTAGCTCTTCCAGCGTTGAAACAGCTGCACGATGGCGCAACAAACTCTTTGGCGTCATAACAACTAAAGGACGGCGCATTGGACGGATCATTTGTCGACGTATCATGTGATAGGTCTGAGCAGGTGTGCTGGGAATACATACCTGCATGTTGTGTTCAGCACACAATTGCAGATAGCGCTCCAGTCGAGCAGATGAATGCTCAGGGCCCTGTCCTTCATAACCATGCGGCAAGAACATCACTAAGCCACACAAACGTCCCCATTTATGCTCTCCAGAGCTGATGAACTGGTCAATAACAACCTGAGCGCCGTTGGCAAAGTCACCAAACTGGGCTTCCCAAATCACCAACGCTCGTGGTTCGGCCGTAGCATAGCCATACTCAAATGCCAATACGGCTTCCTCAGACAGCACTGAGTCGATAACCATAAACGTTGCTTGATCATCACTAAGATTTTTCAGTGGAACATACTCAGAACCATCTTTCTGATTATGTAGCACTGAATGGCGATGCGAAAAGGTTCCTCGCCCACTATCCTGGCCAGAAATACGTACGCGATACCCTTCTTCAAGCAGGGTTGCATAGGCGAGAGACTCAGCCATCCCCCAGTTTAGTGGTAAAGCCCCTGCCGCCATTTTTCGTCTATCATCAACCAGCTTCGATACCTGCTTCTGCACTTCGAATCCGTCGGGATAGTCGCATAGCTTGTCACCAAGACTCTGCAATAAAGAAACATCAACTTTCGTATCAACCTTGTGATCCCAGTCGATATTTAGGTAAGGCGACCAGTTTACTGGATAATCAGAAGGCTGCATGGGTACCCAGTTATCAATCACACATTCGCCGTGGTCGAGGGCATCTCTGTAAGCGGTTACCATTTCGGCGGCCTGAGCCTTATCGATGGTTCCTTCATCGGCTAAGCGATCGGCGTATTGAGTACGCGTTGTCTTGTGCTTGCGGATAATACTATACATCAATGGCTGAGTCGCACGAGGCTCATCGGCTTCATTATGACCATGTCGACGATAACAAATCAGGTCGATGACAACATCGCGCTTAAATTGCTTGCGGTAATCTGCTGCAATTTGTGTAACAAAGAGCACGGCTTCAGGATCATCCGCATTCACATGGAATATGGGTGCTTCAATGGATTTAGCTATATCAGTACAGTAACGTGAAGAGCGGGTGTCATTCGGGTTACTGGTGGTAAAACCAATCTGGTTATTTACCACGATATGCACCGTGCCGCCTGTGGTATAACCACGGGCCTGAGACATATTGAACGTCTCCATCACCACACCTTGTCCAGCAAAGGCCGAATCACCGTGCACGTTGATAGCTAACACATCATCATGGGTATGATCATGCCGTCGTTCCTGGCGAGCTCGCACACTCCCAACAACAACGGGCGAGACGATCTCTAAATGAGATGGGTTAAATGCAAGGGCTAAATGCACTAAGCTCCCATCGATATTCAAGTCAGATGAAAAGCCTTGATGGTATTTTACATCGCCAGAACCATTAAAATTAAAATTACCAGCAAACTCGTCAAACAACTCGGCTGGTTGCTTGCCGAGAATATTCACCAAAGCATTCAGACGACCACGGTGGGCCATTCCGATAACGATTTCTTTTACACCATGGCGAGCTGAGCGATAAATCAACTCGTCCAAAATAGGAATCAAGCTTTCCCCACCCTCAAGTGAAAAGCGCTTGGTACCTGGAAACTTGGTATGAATATACTTTTCGATACCTTCAGCAGCTGTTAGCTGTTTTAACAGCCTTAGCTTGGTTTCCTTATCGTAAGTAGGATGACTTCGCGCGCTTTCCAATCGACGAGCTAACCATTCTTGCTCTTCGGTATTGGTAATATGCGTAAACTCAGAACCAATAGAGCTACAATATGTTTGCTGTAAAGCTTCATGGATCTCGCGCAGCGACATGGTCGATTGACCAAAAAACGCGTCAGAAGCAAATTCTGTGTCGTAGTCAGCTTCGGTCAAATGATGATGGCGCAAATCAAGATCGATCGCTTCATCTTTTGTTGCGAGGCCTAAAGGATCGAGATTGGCTTGTTGATGACCACGCCTTCGATACGCAGCGACCAAATGTGAAACATACATCTGCTTCAAGTCTTGTGCACCATGCGAGCCTGTTGCACCATCTTGAGGCATGAAGTTTTTGTTTTTTACTAGAGCTCGAAACTGCTCGCGGATTTCAGAATGAGGAATATCCTGACGAGACACACCATCCACAACGGGTAGCGCATCAAAGTATGTCCGCCAGCGTTCATCAACACTGCTCGGATCTCGGAGATAAGCTTCATATTGCTCATCTAAATAGGCGGAACTCCCGCCAAATAGGTGGGAACTGTCCCACCAACGCTGCATAATGCCTTCTTCCATTGTTTACCCCAACGGATGATTACTTCATTTATGATGATATATACGCGAGCCGTTCAGCAACCCAAATGAAATGAACGGTTCCCTTTGGTGTTATTTCGGTGCGCATCTTGATATAAGCAACTTTAAGGAAAGCAATATACGCACCAACTTTCTACATTCATAAAAACGACGACCGAACCGAGGTAAGGTCGTCGTCCTATCGAAGCAGTATAGTTTATTTTTTAGCCAGAACTAAACTGCGTTTTTCAATAATAGCGATCGAACCTTGCCAATAGCATGCGTTGGATTCAATCCTTTCGGACAAACATCAACACAATTCATGATGCCACGACAGCGGAAAACGCTATAAGCGTCATCCAGATCAGCCAAGCGTTCCGCCGTCGCAGTATCACGACTATCAGCAAGAAAGCGATAGGCTTGCAATAGGCCAGCAGGGCCAACAAACTTCTCTGGATTCCACCAAAACGATGGACAAGACGTTGAGCAACAGGCGCATAAAATACATTCGTATAAGCCATCAAGCTCAGCCCGCTCTTCTGGTGATTGCAGGCGCTCTCTTGCCGGTGCAGGCTCATCATTCAGCAAATACGGCTTGATCTTCTCGTATTGCTTGTAGAACTGAGCCATATCAACCACGAGATCACGAATCACAGGAAGCCCTGGTAAAGGACGGATAACGATCGGTGCCTTTAACTCAGATAATGGTGTAACACAGGCTAGTCCATTGCGGCCATTCATATTTAGGCCATCAGAACCACAAACACCTTCACGACAAGAGCGTCGGAATGCGAGCGTCGGGTCTTTCTCTTTCAGCAACATAAGCGCGTCAAGAACCATCATGTCTGAGCCAGCTGGAATATCCAACTCATAATCTTTCATGTAAGGCGCTTTATCTGTATCAGGGTTGTAACGATATACTTGAAATTTCATAGGTTACTCCTTAATAAGTTCGCGCTTTCGGTTTGAAGTGCTTAAGCGTTTCTTCGTCTAGATGAACCGGCTTACGATTCACCTCACGTTTACTCATTTGCTCCGTAACCGGGTTGAATATTGAGTGGTATAACCAGTTCTCATCATCACGATCTGGATAATCATCACGTGAATGAGCACCACGACTTTCCTTGCGGTATTCAGCGGCAGTGGCTGTAGCGTAGGCAACATCCATTAAGTTATCCAACTCTAGGCATTCGATTCGCTGAGTATTAAAGCTCGAGCTCTTATCTGAAAGCACAGCATCTTTAAGACGCTCGCGTAGCTCTTTCAGGCTTTCAATACCTTTTTCCATCAACTCCTGAGTTCGGAATACACCGAAATAGTTCTGCATGGTTTTCTGCATATCAGCACGGATTTGCGCTGGGTCTTCGCCTTTGGTCGAACCTTCCCAACGATTAAATCGAGCCAACGCGGCATCAACATCAGAATCACTGGCTTCACGATCATTAACCAGCCCTTCAGTGAACTGCTTGGTAATGAACTGCCCAGCAGAACGACCAAATACCACTAAGTCCAATAATGAATTACCACCAAGACGATTGGCTCCGTGAACCGATACGTTAGCGACTTCGCCGACCGCATATAAACCATCAACAACTTGATCGTTGCCGTTGGCATCCACAGTAAGGGCCTGGCCGTGAACATTAGTTGGTATCCCACCCATCATATAGTGACAGGTTGGTACAACCGGGATAGGCTCTTTAACTGGATCAGCATGCCCAAACGTTTTGGCCAGCTCACAAATACCGGGAAGTCGGCTATTGAGGACATCTTCTCCAAGATGGTCGAGCTTAAGATAAACGTGCTCACCTTTCTCACCACAACCTCGGCCTTCTAAGATTTCCATAACCATTGAGCGAGCAACAACATCTCGGCTTGCCAAGTCTTTGGCATTCGGTGCATAGCGCTCCATGAAACGCTCGCCATCTTTGTTTAATAGATAGCCGCCTTCACCACGACAGCCTTCAGTGACCAATACACCTGCACCATAAATCCCTGTTGGATGGAACTGCCACATTTCAATATCTTGAACAGGATAACCTGCTCGAAGAGCCATACCAACACCGTCTCCAGTGTTGATGTGTGCGTTGGTCGTCGATTGATAAATACGACCTGAGCCGCCTGTTGCGAAAATGGTGGCTTTCGCTTTGAAGAAAACCACTTGTCCATCTTCTATGTTTATCGCTGTTACACCACAGACTTTGCCATCCTGGTTTTTAACGATATCAAGTGCATACCACTCACTGAATACAGACGTTTGTTGTTTAACGTTTTGCTGATAAAGCGTATGCAACAATGCATGACCCGTTCTATCAGCCGCTGCAGCGGTACGAGCGGCCTGCTCTCCGCCAAAAGCTTTTGACTGGCCGCCAAATGGGCGCTGATAAATAGTGCCGTTTTCCTTTCGTGAAAACGGCAATCCCATATGCTCAAGCTCTAAAATCGCTTCAGGGCCTTCTTTACACATGAACTCGATAGCGTCCTGGTCACCGATATAATCCGACCCTTTCACCGTATCGAACATATGCCACTGCCAGTTATCCTCGTGTGTATTACCCAAAGCTACGGTAATTCCACCTTGAGCCGAAACAGTATGAGAACGAGTGGGAAATACTTTTGAAATCAGTGCTGTTTTTACACCAGACTTGGCGAGCTGCAACGCTGCACGCATACCCGCTCCACCGGCACCAACAACAACCGCATCATAATCATAAACTGGAACTGTCATTTACACACCCCACACTATTAACGCACCCCAGGCAACATACACTAAGCAGGCAATGATACTTGCTGACTGGACAACCATTCTTATACAACTGCACTTAATGTAGTCAGTGCAGACAGTCCAAATTCCTATCCACGCATGAGCAGCCAATGCCGCAATTGCAATCAGTGTGAACAGTTTGACGTAAAGACATCCAAAGAACTCGCGCCATGCTTCATAGGTCACATCAGGACCACAAACCAAATAACCGAGTAGAAAAATCGTGTAGGCTGCGAGTACTACAGCTGAAACACGTTGTATCATCCAATCATGCAGGCCACTGCGGCCCAAGCTTGTCACTTGCTTTACCATATCCACACCGCCGCTAATACTGATAGTACGATTGATACACCCAGGATAAGAAAAGATCCTCGACGACCGCCCTCTTTTGATTCACCTATACCAGCATCCATCAATAGGTGACGAACACCTGCGACCAAGTGATACAACAGGCCAGAAACGATAAGAAACATGATGATTTTGGTCAGTGGCGATTCCATGCACTGCTTGATATCGTTAAATCCTTCCTGAGATGCCAGGGAGGCGCCCAAAATACTGAGCAGGAGGGGGATTACAAGAAATAACACCACACCGGAGATACGATGCAGTATCGACGTGATACCGGTAATTGGGAACCGGTACTGTAACGGATTTACATTTACTGGTCTTTGGCTCTTCACGGCTGATTATGCCTTTTGCTAAGTTAATGGTGTTGAAAATTAGGTAGTGTACTGTGGAGAATGAGCGAAAAGAGTGGATAGGCCCTATTTGCTCAGCCAGCGCAATTATATAGTTACAACCATATGATTACAAACGCTTCTACCCTTAAGCTCAGATATACCAAGCTTCAAGCCTCGGCTATGCCTAAACCCATTTTACGCTTTTTGCTCACAATTCGATCGATTTTCGACTATTCCATAGATGTAAATGAACAACTTGGTCTGAACCCAATTCCTAATATTTCACCTAAATTCAACTAGCTAGTAAGCTTTGAAGTTGAATTTTTCAAAATGGGGCCTCCAATTTCACCATTTTGTGCTATTATCTTGCTTCTTTTTTTCAAGGCAAATGGCGAAACGTAATAGCACTACGAGAGTTTCGTGTGCATAGAGGTTTTATTTTAGCTAACGTCAATTTTATCTAGTTAGCTGGTTACATATTCAGGAGAACGCCGATGGCTGATCGCGTCGCGACACTTAATATTGATGGCAAAACCATTGAATTACCTATTCTTTCAGGTTCAACGGGGCCAGATGTTGTTAATGTTCAAGCTTTAACTGCACAAGGGTACTTCACTTACGATCCAGGGTTTGTCTCAACCGCATCTTGTAAGTCGGAACTTACTTACATTGACGGTGCAAACGGAATATTGCTTCACCGAGGCTACCCAATCGAGCAACTTGCTGAACACTCAGACTATCTGGAAGTTTGCTATCTTATGCTTCGCGGAAGCCTTCCTAATCAGCAGGAAAAGGAAGAGTTCGTAAAGATAATTTCTCGCCATACCATGATCCACGAGCAATTGAGTCATTTCTTCAATGGCTTCCGTCGTGATGCTCATCCAATGGCCATTATGGTTGGTGTCGTTGGAGCACTATCAGCTTTCTATCATGATTCGCTGGATATCAACAATGAATCACATCGCAACATCACTGCACATCGCTTAATTTCTAAAATCCCGACTATTGCAGCGATGTGTTATAAATACTCTGTTGGCCAACCTTTTGCCTACCCACGCAACGACTTGAGCTATGGCGGCAACTTCCTTCATATGATGTTCTCTGTACCTTCAGAAAACTATGAAGTAAACCCTGTTCTGGCCAAAGCAATGGACAAGATTTTCATTCTGCATGCCGATCATGAACAGAATGCTTCTACTTCAACAGTACGTTTGGCAGGCTCCTCTGGAGCAAATCCATTTGCCTGTATCGCTGCTGGCATTGCGGCTCTTTGGGGACCAGCTCATGGTGGTGCCAATGAAGCATGCCTTACAATGCTTATGGAAATTGGCGATGAGTCTCGTATTCCTGAGTATATCGAGCGAGCTAAAGATAAGAATGACCCGTTCCGCTTGATGGGCTTCGGTCACCGTGTTTACAAAAACTTCGATCCACGCGCTAAAGTCATGCGTGAAACCTGTGACGAAGTTCTTGCGGCGTTGGATTGCGCGGATGAGCCATTGTTCCGTATCGCGAAGAAACTTGAGCAAATCGCTCTCGAAGACGAATACTTCGTTTCTAAGAAACTGTATCCGAATGTTGATTTCTACTCGGGTATTATCCTTCGAGCTATTGGTATTCCGACCAATATGTTCACCGTGATTTTCGCGCTGGCGCGAACTGTCGGCTGGATTGCTCAATGGAAAGAAATGATCGAGTCTAACTCGCGCATTGGTCGTCCTCGTCAGCTTTATACAGGTGAGCGTCAGCGTGACGTACCGCCTATTGATAAGCGATAAATAAGGCTGTTTTAAAAGGAGCTAAAGACTCCTTTTAAAACCCACAAAAAAGGCGTCATATTGACGCCTTTTTTGTGGGTTTTAAACCTGAAATACATTCAAGCTCCGATTTAAAGGTTAATGCTATTTCGATCCGAGTTGAATCAACTCAATAGCATATCCATCTGGATCTTTAACAAATGCAATTTCCGTAGTGCCGCCTTTAACCGGGCCAGGATCGCGTGAAACAATACCGCCGGCCGCTTTTATGGAGTCGCAGGTCGCATAAATATCATCTACGCCGATTGCAATATGCCCAAAGGCATCCCCCAAATCATAGGAATCAACGCCCCAGTTGTAGGTCAGCTCAATCACTGCTCCCTGCGTCTCATCTCCATAACCGACAAATGCCAATGTATATTTATATTGTGGGTTATCTGATTGACGTATCAGCTCCATCCCCATTATTCGGGTATAAAAATCGATAGAACGCTGCAGATCACCGACCCGCAGCATAGTGTGTAATACTTGCATAACTACGCCTTTTTACGCGCAGCCAAACGCAAACGTAAAGCATTCAGACGAATGAAGCCTTCAGCATCTTTTTGATCATAAGCGCCAGCATCATCCTCGAAGGTCGATACCTTTTCATCGAACAGGCTGTTGTCAGACTTTCTACCAATAACCATGATGCTGCCCTTATAAAGTTTAAGACGGACAACACCACTGACATTTTCCTGAGACTTATCAATAAGCGCTTGAAGCATTTCGCGCTCAGGAGAGAACCAATACCCGTTATAGATCAACTTGGCATACTTAGGCATGATCTCATCTTTAAGGTGAGCAGCTTCTCGATCTAGCGTAATAGACTCTATTGCGCGATGGCCTTTCAGTAATATAGTTCCGCCCGGTGTTTCGTAACAACCGCGAGACTTCATTCCAACATAACGGTTTTCAACGATATCGATGCGACCAATCCCATGTGCTCCACCAATTTCATTCAGCTTGGTCAATACTTCAGCAGGCGTCATTTCAACACCATCAATAGCAACCACATCCCCTTTGTCATAGGTCAGGTCAATATATTGTGGCTCATCCGGTGCTTCTTCCGGAGATACACTCCAACGCCACATATCTTCTTCGTGTTCAGTCCAT
>CESG01139258.1_pt1 | contig 15133 bp, 14 predicted proteins | sample 531121 | NCBI WGS metagenome assembly CESG01 (sample SAMEA2621287, study PRJEB7988) | marine metagenome | biome: marine biome (ENVO:00000447); feature: mesopelagic zone (ENVO:00000213); material: "saline water (ENVO:00002010), including plankton (ENVO:xxxxxxxx)" | depth 800 m
TGCTGGAAATCGTGCACAAGCTCCTGGATACCAGCTGCTATAGGCACAGCAAGAATTACACCAATAACTCCAGCTAACTGTCCTCCTGCAATAATGGCAAGGATCACAAGAAGTGGTGGCACTCCAATCACCTTCTTAACTACAAGTGGGTAGATAAGATTTCCCTGGAATTGATTTACTACCAAGAAGAGTCCCGCAACAATAAAGGCAAGTGTTGCTCCTCCATCTACAAGCGCAACCATAACTCCTGGAATTGCAGCGATAATAGATCCAAATACCGGGATAAGCTCCAAGACTGCAGCAAAAACTGCGAGCAAGAGAGCGTACGGCACACCAAGGATCATAAGTCCAAGGTATACAAGGATTCCAATAATGAAAGAGAGCATGAGCTGTCCTTGCATCCATAGTCCAATCTTTCGCTGAGACCTTCTCCATAGATCGATTACATAATCCTGATGCTTTGTTGGCGTAACAATCCGTAGGAAATCATCAATTCCTTGCTCTCGTACTGCAAAGTAGAATGAGAGAACAATAGTAAGGAATAGTGAGAAGATACCTCCAAAGATTGTTGCCAGAAGCCGTACGATTCCCTCCCCAGTATCTGAGAATGACTCCTGCAGAGAAAGCAGTGAATCGAGAATAGTTGTTTTAGCTGATGTTGTTTCAGCTCCAAGGATTCCTGCATTTCCAATTGAAGTTGGAAGCTCCACCGTCTCAAGGTATTGAGGAAGAAGCGCTAGGAATGATTGTGCCTCGTCGAGTACTGGTGGGATAAAGTAATAGATACCTACAAAAATACTTCCAAATACCAGCAGGTACATGATGATTACAGAGAGTACGCGGTGCAATCGCAAATGCTTTTTGAAAAACTCTACTCCTGGCTCAATGGCAGACGCCAAAACAATGGCTGTAAGTACCAAAAGAAGCAGTTCTCGTAGTACAAAAATCGCATATGCTCCAATAAGCACTAGTAGAATTTTGATAACGCTCCCTGCTGTTATTGAGATATTGATTGGTCCCTTTGTCATAGGGCTATCTTATCACGATAGTTTTGAAATCAGATCCTCGATCTTCACACGTTCCTGTTCTGCAGTGTCTCGGTTACGTACTGTAACGTCATTTCCTTCAAGAGAGTCAAAATCAACGGTCACACAATATGGCGTTCCAATCTCATCTTGCCTTCTGTATCGCTTTCCAATGTTTCCATTGTCATCAAACATTACATTTCCAAACTCTTTCTTTAAAGCTGTAAATACTTCCCTTGCCTTCTCTACAAGCTCAGGCTTGTTCTTAAGAAGTGGAAATACAGCAACAGTAACTGGAGCAAGATGCCTTGGTAGAGCTAGAACAGTTCTAATATTCCCATCAACCTCATCTTCTACGTAGTTATCAAGCAATGTAAACAACATTGCACGACCAAGACCACCTGATGTTTCAATAATATGAGGAGTTATTTTATTTCCTTCCCCATCTATATATTGCATTGATGTACCAGAATACTCTTGATGCCGACGAAGATCCCAATCTCCTCGATGGTGTATCCCCCAAGCTTCTTTCCACCCAAATGGAGTTTTATATTCAATATCCCAAGCTTCTTTTGCATAATGTGCCATTTCATCTTTCTCATGCTGCCTGAAGCGAAGATTTTCTTCTTTTATTCCCAGACCTTTATACCATTCCATACTAAAGGCTTTCCAAAATTCATACCAACGCTCACCCTCTTCTTTAGTTGGCGCGATGTAATACTGAAGCTCCATTTGCTCAAACTCTCGCACACGAAATAAAAACTGACCTGGAACAATTTCATTTCGAAAAGCTTTTCCTATTTGACCTATACCAAAGGGAAGCTTTGGACGCATTGAGTCTAAAACATTCTTAAAATTAACTTGTACTCCCTGCGTAATCTCTCCACGAAGGTATGCCTTATCTTTTGAACCATCTACAGCACCAAGGTACGTCTCCATAAGGAGGTTAAATACTTTTGGCTTTCCTAGTGCGTTCCCATCAGGACTTTTGAGTTCAAGCTCGTCAATTTTCTCCCCCATTTCTTCAATACTCATATTGAACGTTTCAACTCCTGCATCCTCAAGAACATGGTCTGCACGATATCGTTTCTTTGTTTCTACATCCTCTACAAGTGGATCAGTAAAAGATTCTGTATGACCAGAGGCTTCCCACACCTTCTCTGGCATAAGAATTGAAGCTGAAATTTTGTACATTTCCTCTCGATCTTCTACAAACTTTTTTGTCCAATACTTTTTTATATTCTCATTTAAAATAGACCCAAGTGGACCAAGATCCCATACACCAGAGAGACCTCCATAGATTTCAGAACCTTGAAAAACAAACCCTCGACGCTTTGCGAGAGAAATAAGCTTTTCCATTTTGTTTTCTACTTCGTGATTTGCCATATTAGTTACTTACTACTCCTTGTGCTCCAGTATATGACGGATCGTCTGTAATTGCAGTAGTTTTGGCTCCTCCTATGGTTTGTACGGTTGTTTGTGTGAAGCGGTCAAATCCTTCAAAGATTTGCTGCCCAACAACTTGGATTACATCTCCTGCTTGAGAAGATTGCGGTGTAATACCAACCTGGAGTGCAACAGTCTTTGAAGAGTGCGCTGGAATCTCTCCAATATTCCACGATACTTCCCCTGTTCTCTCATCGTGAGTGATAGCAGCTGAAAGTGGTGTCTGTGCTCCAGTAAATGTCGCATACGATGGCAATACAAATCGCACAGCAGAGTTTGCAATAGTATTTGTTGTATTTCCTGCAATCAATGTGAGCGTGTACGTGCTTAACTCCCCTGCCTTTGGTGGCCATGGTCCAATATTTGTAAATGGTCCTGTTGTTCTTGTGAGAGACGTAGCGAGAGATAGTGCTGACGCAACAGAGATATCACGCTCTACTTTATTCGTTACAGTAGAAGGAGCTCCGCTTCCAACTTCACGCCCTGAGACAGTTCCTACTATGTCGAGTGCTGGATTTCGAGCAGATCCAAGCTCGGCTGTTGTTTTTATAGGGAGCGTGAATGTTACGGTTCCACGCTCTTCTGGATCAAGTGTCGCAAGCTCTGAGTTTGTTTCCTTATTAAAGGTAATTGTTTTTGTTCCTGCATTATAGAATCCTCTTCCCGCTGAGATACGCGTTTCATCAAATGCATTTCCTGAGAAAGTAATAGTGATTTCTGCATCAAAGATCTGACTATCGAGATTATTTTTCCACGTAAGGCGCCCTGTTAGATCATCACCTGCATCCACGGTAAGAGATTCGCTTGCGTCCCCATCGAGAGACATTGAGACTGCAAGCTGACTATCTACGAGTGCAACTTTTACATCTTGCTCCATATAGATGAGTCCTAGGCTGTTTCCTCCAGGAGATAGATCAGTTCCAATATATGCATTAATAAATCTCTCATCTCCAGAGTTTCCTACAATGTCTCCTGTTATCGTTACTGTCTCTTTCTCTCCTGGCTTAAGGGTTCCAAGGTCCCACACATTATTTCCAATGTCTGCTGTTGGATTAGCATCGCGCACCGAATATCCAAATGGATACTCCAGAAGGAGCACTGCATTGGGTACTGACTCTTCGGAATTTGTCTGCACCGTTATTGTTGTACTAAAACTCTCACCAGGAGCTACCTCCTCTGGTGCTGAGAGTGTTACGGCAAGCGGCGCACTCGTTATGATCACAGGATAGACCTCCTCCTTTACTACAATAGCGTTTGAGCTCTCTGGTCTAAATTCAATACGAAGTTTAATTTCCTTTTCCTCTCCCTCAGTTCCAAACAAGACTCCCTCAAAAGCTAACTCTTTCTTTTCTCCTGGCTTTAGAGGACCAAGTGAGAGAGTTTTGTATTGTAATTCGCGACTTACATCGAGTGCATCACGTGTTCCTGTTGGGAATGTAACGGTAAGTTCCGCAAATGGAAGATTCACTGGGTTGGTGTTCTTTACCGTTGCTTGAATCAACACACTCTCCCCCGATGCAATTGCTGGAGGGATCTCTACATTAAATTCAATGTTTTTAGGAGATACGGTTCGTCCTCCCTGCAGTACGAAAAATGCAGCAATGATTATTGCGAGAGCAAAAAATCCTGCAGATCCCAGAAGGAACCATGTGGCATAGGGCTTGTGTGGTTTTTCTTCTTTTTGAACAGGAGGAGTCCATGCTTCTTGCTCAGTTGCTTCAGGTACTGTTGTTTTAACTTTTGGAGAAAATCCCCGCCTTGAGGCGGTTTTCTTATATAAATCAGTTCGTAGAGAGTCTAATTTACCCTTCTCACTCATGTAGGAAACTATACCATTACTTAAGTATTTGTTGACAATAATTTTTAAATACAGCACCATCATTTTAGATCTGTGTACCTTGGCAGTGAAAGAGACTTGCAGTGTATGTATTTGGTCGAAAACCAAATATTATACGAGGCACGAACGGCCTCCATGCTCTCTGGCCACGAACGGCCGCACACAAGGTGGAGTACAACAAATGTCCGAACTCTATATTCCTGACATGTTACGTGAGGATATCATTCCCGACTCTCTTTTCAGACAATGGGAAAAGAAGCATCACGATGGCATCACAAGAGACCTTATTCGTGAGCATTTGGACCAAAAAAACTGGGCCGCCCTCCTTCAGATGGGGACAGTCTTCTTCCTTCTTATCATTTTTCCTGCAATGTGTTTTCTAGTAGTAGTCGCCTGGGCAGAAGAACCAGAAGGGTTCATCTTGAAATGGAGCATGACTAGCGCTACTGTCACCACCCTTTTCTTTGGCATTCTTTGCTTACGTTATGGGGGCAGACACTCGAGAAAAGCAGGCGAATGCCTTGAGCGCTTTGCATCATTTTATGATGCGCTAAATAATACAGCTGATGCGTTTGCAATGCCTTATTCAGAGCTGCATTTACTCATTCCAAATGGGAGAAGTCTTCTTGTGGAAGACGCAGGAAAAATCTTGAGATTGCAGAAAAAAGAAGAACGTTTCAAAGTAAAACTCTCTTCAAAAGAACGAGTTGATCTTGAAAATAGTTTCCGCGGTAAGTTTGATGCATTAAAAGCATTCGGGGTTGTGTCAGGTGGATATGGCCCAATCTTTGCTGATGCTCAGAAATAACTACAGCCCGACCACATTTGTGGTCGGGCTTTTCTTATTTCTCTAATTCTTCCTCAAGTATAAAGAGAGTAAGTTTTTTATGGCTTCCAATCTCGTATTACAAAACTCTTTCCTTTACGCTCTACTATTACCTTCTGGCCATCTCTCCAGCGAAGCGCACGGACATCATCTATGGGGAGTGTTATAGAAATACTCCCTCCTCCGTTTTTGTTTAATTTACGTACGTTATAGTCTTCTTGTTTTTTACGTCCCATATTTTTAGTGTAGCAGAGAAATTCGGGAGTTATTCGGGAGTGTTTACAATATTTTAATTCTTCTAAAGAAAAGAGTCCTTGGTGTTATCAAGGACTCTATAAAGTCAGTTGTTATTGAGAACGGTTCGCATAACCCAGAAGAGTACGCCCGCAATAATTACAATCAAATGCGCATTATGCGCAGCGAAATCCATGATTGCATCCCAATCACCATCAAAAAGAAAGTAACCGATGATTATGAACCCCGGCAGTGAGACGACATGCACTATCCTCTGGGCAATCAAGTACGGGTCAATCTTTGCTTTCCTTTTTTTGGCAGGAGGCGACGCTCTTGAACGAATCAATAAAAGCATTTTCGCCCCCTAGCTCGTCGCTGTAGCGATCGGCATTTGCCGGAAATCTCCGGTTCTCTTGAGTGCATTTGCAACACACGTCACTTCAACAACTTGTGTTGCGTCCTTGAGAATCCATTCTTGCACAAGAACAAGATCAGCCCCAAGGGCCTTTGCCTCTGCCTCAACTTCGGCAAGAGCTTCCTTCCGGGCTAGGCGTGCAGTTTCAGAAACTGAGCGCACATGACCTTTCTCGAACAGGTTTCGAATAGAGCGGCCTAAACCACTCGTTCCCATACTGATTGCGGCTACGCCGACAACCACCTGAAGGGGTTCGTACCCTGCAGCAAGCAGAGCATAAAGTTCTGGACCGGTAAGCTCAGCGCTTTTTGTAGCACCGAGCTTGGACTCATGTTCTTCCTCTGACAAAACACCTATCTCCTTTAGTTGCGTCTGACAAGAAAGTACAATAAATAACTAGACTGGTCAATCTTTCGTCTTAATTGACAAAACATAATCTTTATTGCACCTTACCTTTTAGAATCCAGATACAGAAAGGAAGCTTGAGATGTCCGGTTCTCAAACACCAGAGATACTTGAGACGCTATCAGCACTTGTTGATCTAGGAGACCATCTCCTAATCAACTTTAGTACCGGGGAAATATGTGGTGCCGAGCTGAATGTAAAACACAGACCTTCAGTTGAACAATTCATACCTACCATCGTCAAAGACCTGCTTGATCAGGTGTTAAAAGCAGGTATCGAATTTGACGCTGTGGTTGGAATTCCGACCGGAGGATGTGCATGGGCGAATGAATTTGCCAGGCAGGTGCTTGCTGAGAAGGCGGGAGTTTACCAACACCAGCTTTGCAAAGGAGACAACAGTTGGGAATTTTTAATTCTTAATCCGGCAAATATTCAAGAGGGGACAAGATTTATAGTTGTTGATGATGTCATCTACAATGGCCAGGCATCAAGACTTGTCACCAACCTACTTGAAGCTGCTGGGTGTGAGGTTGTCTGTTTTGCCTTCCCTGTCGCCGTCAGCAATACCGGAGTTGAATTTTGGGAACATTTTGACATTCCAGCATTTGTGACTTATGACGGCGCTTTCATAAAAAACTACCTCAAGAAGTACTGCAACGAGGAAGGGGTTCCTGAAGAATCGGTACGAGGTGGTTGGCGCAAGAAATCCCAGCAGCGGCTCGCGCACGTAGCTGGAAGCGGCTAAATAAATTAGGGAAAGTTCCCTTACCTGCCGGCGGATTAGTTTCCGCCGGCTTTTTTTATTCCTTTGTCTGCTGTCTGCCAAATGTTATTACACGCTGCACTTCTCTCGTATCCTGCTTCTAGCGCCTCTTCTTCAGTACAGAAATACTGCTCTCCTTTTCTTGGGTCTATCTTTACCCGCTTATAGTTAGGGCATCCTGGGAGGAAATAGTCTTTGGTATAACTCTTAGTTATATTTCCTTTAATTACACACTCCTTGGAGAAAGGATCGGCATCTTGCTCCCCCACCCTTGTTTCTTCTTGTATAGGGCAGCTATTCCAGAGTCCTACGTTATCTTCTTTTGCTTCTCGCTCATCTGCTTGCAGTTGACTTAAGTATGTTCTATTTGGTTGTACGTATACTTCTTTTGCATACCCCTTCTCTACCAGCATGCTGTTTACAAATAGATTGTCCTTCTCTGGGTCTTCTTCGTGTATGAAAACGTAGCGCAATAGCCTATCAAAGCTATCTTGTGCGGTTTGGTCCTTCTGCAAGAGTATTTCCTTTCCAAGGAGTGTCTTGGTTAGGTATTCCTTTGCTTCTTTCCCGTAGCAGGAGTTTAGCTCTGGTGCATCAATGTTTAAGAGTCTGATGCGGATGTTGTTTTCGATGATTATAGTGTCACCATCTACTACCTCTTCTACAAGGTGTGGTCTTTGTTCAAAGTTTGCACCATATACCTCATATGTTTTGTATACCTCGTACCCTCCGTATCCTCCTGCGGCTGCTACAAAGGCAAGTACTGCCATGATTACCTTGTGCGGGAGGGGTTTCATTAGATTTAGTGTAGCAGGGTTTTGCTATTTAAAAGATACTGGAGTGAGTTTTGTTTTTTTAAAATCTTTATCTGCAGTAATAATTTTTTTTAATCCATCGTTTTCCATAACTGAAAGATGGAATGCATCTCCTGGAGCAAGTCCATAATTTTTTATTCCTTCCAAGGCCCTTGGAAGATGCAGATGATCTAATTTAGAAAAACTAATATAGCCACCGCTTTGTAGTGAGTTTACTGTGACATCAATATTTCCACTGATTGCTTTATAAGAAAAGTTTATTTTGTTAAAAACTAACTTGAGAGTAATTCCAGAAAAACTTAATTTTTCTAAAATGGTATTTATTTTCCTAATTCCTGGCCTATTCCCCCTAATTCTATTTTGAACTTTTCTGACAACACCCAGAAGTTCATAGATACAAAGCATTGAGGTTTTCATATTGCACTCGTTGACCAAAAGCCATACAAGCATTTTCTGAGCCTTTACATGATCAGGGTGTTCTGGTATAGAAATTCCGGCAAGAAAATTTGCATCTAGAAAAACACTCTCTTTTTGTGCAATTTTTACTGCCATTAAATTTTCCCATCAAAATGATGTGGTTTTGCGCCAGCCAAGCTTACTGTGCCAACAACATTACTTAAAAAATGTTTCTGTTTTTCATTAAGCTGCTTAAACAACTGATCTCCAACATTTTTCTTAATTAAATTAAGCCTTCTTTCACTTTCTTGGTCAAAGATTTCAAAAAATAAAGGGGTTGCACCTGAGCTTGTGGAGTAACGTGACGATGAGATAAAAAGCTCACTTGGAACTGAAGCGTAAATATTTGCGTCATCTAAAGGGAAGTATGGAATCATAAATTAAATTTTATCAATTAAATCCTTAAACTTTAGAAATTCTTTAACGAAGTCTTTTTTTATAGATTCTATATCTGAAAGTCCGGAAGGGTAATGCACATTCAAATGCGCGAGATATTTTTTGTCAGCACTCACCGGCTTTATTTCAAACATATATTTTTTTTCTTCCTCTATGAAATTAATGCTGACACCCGCTTGAGACACATGAACTAAATTAGCAATTTTTTTACTAATTAAATCTTTAACCTCAAAAGAGTCTTCTGAATTCACCAGGGCATCAAAATTAAATCCGTAAGATGTTACTTTTTTTTGAGAGATGATACCTTTTTCGAAAAAAAGATTTAGATCTTCCATTATTGATGTTTCGGTTGGATCTTGAGAGCCCTTATCATTTATTAAAACCCTAACATTTTCAAAAACAAAATCTTTTTTTAAATCTGGAACAATAATAACTTTAATCCCCGGCCCCTCTATTGTTGAAGAGTTTAAATCTTTTTGCTTATTACTTTCTTTTAGAAGATCAACCACGGTTGATCCTGAGATAACCTTTTGTTCAAGCGGCTCAGAAAACAAAGTTGTAATATTTAGCCCTTTGATACTTTCTATTCTCATTACCTAGATAATATACTAAATAGTCACCTTTACCTACAACCCCGCAGCCAAAATTCCCTTATTCACCTCAAGTATCAAATCTTCTGTTTTGTCTACGTTAGCCTCCTTGTCCGCATACCCAAGTGCAACAAGTATTTCAAAAGCAATCTCTGCCTCTTCCCTTTCAAAATCTATATCTTCCTCTCCTTTTACAAGCGCCTCTAACCTTTCATACACTTTTTGCTGCACCTCGTGCTCGGGTAACAATCTCCCCAGAAGACCAAGTATGTTTGCATATACTTTTTTACGCTCTCCTGTAAGGGTAAAGGAGTATTGCCGTACTTGATCCATTCCTTTAAGGCGCCAATTATATCTTCCACGAATAAGAGAATAGATACTGTGTGTCCCAGGCTGCGTGCATGCAGCAAACGTAGCGCCCGCCCGCTTTGCAGCTTGTGCAATTACACGAATCTTTCCCAAGTCTTGGGTAAAGATAATTGCCTCTACAGAGTCTTCCTTATTGGGACGAGCTTTTAGTACGAATCCTGGAGTTGTGTACGTCTCATGCATGAACGACGTTTATCGTAAGTTGCTTCTCGCCAAGATCTACTTCTATTCCTCCAGGAAGCTCTTGTACGCGCTGGATAGTTTTAACTCCAGCAACACTCATAATTTCACTCTTGTATGCATCTAGGAATGCTGCATTTCCTGCAATAGTTAGGATTGCAAAATCGTGTGGAGAGAAGTCCGCCTTCTTTCGTGCATCTTGTACCGCTCGTATAAATTCTCGAACCATTCCCTTCTCCTTTAGCTCTGGAGTTAGTTCTGTATCAAGTTTAAGCTCTTCTCCATCGAGAATAATGTTCTCTACGTTTACTTCTTCCTTGATAAGAGCTTGGTATTCCTCTGTTAGAGAGATTCCTTTCTTTAGAGTGAGCGCATTGAGTGGCTGCCGTACTTTGTGCCCTGCAGTTTGTCGCATCATAAGTGCATCACTTACGATAGTTCGTACTTCTTTCATAGTATCGAGTACTTCTTGGTCTATCTTCCCTGCTTCTGGCCAATCACATAGGTGTACACTCTCAGCATCACTCTCTTCTTTTAGTTCTCTATATAGATACTCTGCATAAAATGGCGTAGCAGGTGCCATTACCTTTGCAGTCTCCATAAGTACAAAGCGAAGTGTATGCATTGCATGCTCTGCATCTTCTCCTCCCTCTTTAATACGATCTCGAGAGCGCCTGACATACCATGTTGAAAGATCATCAAGGAAATCGAGAAGTGGGCGTGTGGCTTTATCAAATTCATATCCTTCATATCCTTTTGTTGTCTGATCTACAAGCTCATTTAGTCTTGAGATAATCCATGTATCAAGTACGTGCTTTGTTCCCTCTTTTCTCTGTACAGTGTCCTTATATAGATTGTAGAAAGAAAGTACGTTGTGCAGTCTTCCTACCACTTTTGAAGATGTTTCTTTTACACCTGCTTCTGAGAAAGAGAAGTCTTCTGCTCGTGATACAGGAGATGCGAGCATGTAGTACCGCACAGCATCTGCTCCATATTTATTGATTATCTCCATAGGATCAGGATAGTTCTTGAGTTTCTTACTCATCTTCTGCCCATCCTCTGCAAGTACCGTTCCATTTACCACTACGTTTTCAAATGGTGCTTTTCCGAAGAGCCCTACGCCAAGAACGAGTAGTGAGTAGAACCACCCTCGTGTCTGATCGAGTCCCTCTGCAATATATTGTGCAGGATATCCCTTTGATTTACTAAAGAGTCCTCCCTTTGGATTAAATACATCTAAGTTGCTGTATGGATAGTTTTGCTGCGCATATGGCATTGATCCAGACTCAAACCAACAATCAAACACATCGAGGATCCGTGTGTACTCTTCTCCATCCTTCTCAAGCTTTATCTCATCAATATATGGACGATGGAAATCTAGCTCATAGTTTGCATTGTGTGGCAGCGCCACAAATGGAAGGTCCACTCGTGCTCCAGGCTCTGCGTGTGTCTTATCATGAATTTCCATTGAACGAGCACTGTTTGCTCCCTCAACAACTGCAGGAAGAATCTCCATTCCAATTCCATGCGTAACGATAAGAATCTTCTCATCTTGAAGCTGCGCTTCCTTCTCGTACATAAATTCTCCAAAGCGCTTCTTCACATCAAGGAAGCTCTCCCCTCCTGGGATAGTTGTCTCGTACGTGAAATCTTTCTCAATGAAATCAAAGTAATCTTTGATTGGCTTTCCTTGGAAATCTCCAAATCCAAGCTCGGCAAGTCGCTCATCAAAGACAACTTCGTCCTTTGAAAGGCCAATTTCTTCTGCAATTATTTCTGCTGTCTGCTTTGTTCGAAGGAATGGAGAAGCAAAGATTTTTGTAACTCCTTCTACTTTTAGCTTTGCGCCAGTCTCTTTTGCTAGCTTTACCCCTCTCTCAGTTAGCTTATACGGATCATCTTTATGTGCACTTACTACATTTTTTACATTGTGCTCTCCCTCAGCGTGGCGCATTGCCATGTACGTGTTTCCTGACTTCTTTACGTGCGCCCGAAGATCCTCAACTCCACCCAATACAATCTGATCTCCTTCTTCGTTCTCCCAGACAGGAAGAGGCGCTCCCCAGAAACGACTTCTTGAGATTGACCAGTCCTTTCCTCCCTTAAGCCAGTTACCGAATCGCTTAGATCCAACCTCTTTTGGCACCCAATGCACTTTGTCATTCTCCTTTACGAGTTGGTTCGTTATCTTTGGAGCGTTCACAAACCATGAGTCCATCGCATAGTTTAGAAGCGGCTCATCTGTTCGCCATGAGTGTGGGTAGCTATGCTCAATCTTCTCTTTTTTGAAGAGTTTTCCAGCGTGTGCGAGCGCTTTGATGATTTCAATGTCAGTTGCTTGATGATTATCCTTTGGCTTTGCATCCATTCCGGCAAAGTCCCCTACTTCTTTTACAAACTTTCCACTCTTATTTACGTGGTGCACGATTGGCACACCTTCCTTTTGTGCAAGCTCAAGATCTTCTGCACCAAATGCTGGCGCTAGGTGTACTGCTCCTGTTCCAGAGTCTTCAGTTACATAGTCTGCTGCATAGATTTTCCATGCATTCTCCTTCCCTTCTATCTCTTCGTTGAGGTAGTAGTTAAATGGAGGTTCGTATTCTTTCCCAACAAGATCCTTTCCTTTCATCTCTTCAAGGACTTCGTACTCCATTCCTTCAAAGAGTGAGAGTTTTTCTTTTGAAACAATGTACGTACCGTCTAGCTTTTCATCCCCTGTTACCTTTACCTTTGTATATACAAAATCAGGATTTACAGCAGCTGCCATGTTTCCAGGGAGTGTCCATGGTGTTGTGGTCCAGACAAGGAGTGAGGCGTTCATTCCTTTAATAGGTAGCGGTACTGTTACCGCAAAGTCTGTAATATCTTTATACCCTTGTGCTACTTCAATATTTGAAAGCTCTGTTCCCAGAAGTGGACTTAGGTGGAGTGATTTAAATCCTTTATAGATAAGACCTTTATCATAGAGTGTTTTAAATGCCCACCACACACTCTCGGTATATGTTGGATCCATGGTTCGATAGTCATTGTCCATATCTACGAATCGTCCGATTCGCGGAATGAACTTCATCCAGTCATCTCTATACTGAAGCACTACCTTCTTTGCCTTCTCTACAAAGTTCTCAATTCCTACCTCTTCGATTATTTCCTGCTTAGTTGAAACACCAAACTCCTTCTCAACTTGTGCTTCAAGAGGAAGTCCATGACAGTCCCATCCCCAGCGACGCGGTACCGTATACCCCTTCATTGTCTTATACCGAGGAACAACATCCTTTAGAGTGCTCGCTAGTACGTGCCCATAGTGCGGGAGTCCTGTGGCAAATGGAGGTCCATCATAAAAAGTGAACGTCCCTTTGGGAGATTTTTTCTCTACAGATTTTTCAAAAATGCGCTCATTCTTCCAAAATTCCAGCATTTCTTCCTCTCGCTTCGAGAAGTCACTTTTGTCGCTCATATAAAGGATATAGTAGCAGGATGTATAAAAAGTGAAAGACCGCACAATTGTGCGGTCCTCCCCAAAGATCATCAAGCGGCTTGCGAAAGCCAGACATGGCCGGTGCCATTTTGCTGACGCCTCAGTCCACGTGCATTTAAAAATGCATCTTGAATGGAGACATCGACCTGGCCTGGATCGGTGATGGTAATAACCGAACCTTCCATGGGGATCAATCCCTCCTTTTCACAGTGAATTTCAACAGGTCCCTTTTTCAAGAGCTTGTTGATGTCGCGCGCGAGCGTGCGCTGCGCACTTGGCCCATATGGACGACATTTCGACAATTTTCACTCCTCCCTTAAATGAACAGAAAGAAGAATATAGCATGATTTTACAAAAGGAAAAGGTCGAGTATTAACACTCGACCCCTCCCCGACGAATGAAGTGTGCGCGAAGCTGTTGGATTTCTACATCACGGGCAGAATCCCCTGGCGGCGGAATAAATATCCCTGGAGCTTTAGTGCCTGTCTTTCTAACACGCACGTTGCCTACGTTGCCATTTAAATACTCAACACACTCTTCGATTGTCGGGAAGTCCAGTTCAGGAATTTCTTTACTGGACATTCTCTCCTCCTTTGTAGAACCTCTAAAATTAAATTATAGCACCCTACATCTTCTCTGGAGCCTCTATTCCCAGAAGCCATAGTCCGTTTGTCATCGTTAGGACAAATGCCTCAATAAGCAGAAGTTTGTATCCCTCATACTCTCCTCCAAGGATCTTCTCTTTTGCATAGAAACTATTAAATTCAGAAGCAAGTTCTGTTAGGAATCCTGTTACGTGGTGTGGCTCATACTTTTCTTGTGCACGAGCAACAACCTCTGGGAATCTATACAGAATCTTCTCAAGATCATATGGCTGCTCTGGAGCAACTGCATCTGCATCATCTTTTGAAGAGTCAGCAAGGATTTTCTTTGCTCGTACGAGAGCGTACTGCAGATACGGCCCTGAATCTCCCTCGGTAGAAAGTGAGTTGTTTACATCAAAGACAATGTCTCCTCCTGGCTGCTGCCGCAGAATACTGTACTTAATTGCAGCTACTGCTACTTTCCGTGCAGTTTCTTCATCAGAATTCTGCTCTTTTACTTTCTCTACAAGATTATCGATAAGAGACTTCGCCGTTACGATATCTCCTGTTCTTGAGCTCATCTTTCCTTCAGAGAGCTTCATCAAACCATTTGAAAGGTGCGTGATCTTTTCTGCCTGCTCTGGATGAATCTCAGAGAGAGCTTCCTTGATTACCTTGAAGTACTCTGCCTGCTCTTTTCCAGTTAGGATGATCGATTGATTGTGCTCCCACCACTCGTCCTTGATAGTTTCAAGCCCAAGCTCCTTTGCTTCATACGTTGGTGTTCCCTGCTTTGTTTTAAATACTCGAGTATGTAGCCCCTTCTTTTCTCCCTCATATACGATAGCTCCATCACTCTCTACGAAAACTCCTTTTTTAATTCCTTCCTCTACCACCTTCATTCCAACAGGCGCTGACTCACTTTCGAAAATAAATCGATCTAATTTTATATCTAAAGTATCAAGAACTTCTTGCACTCCTTCTATTGAAATCTTCCTTCCTTCCTCATGCTCTTTCATGAGATCTTTGTCTTCTCCTGCATAGATAGCTTTATTGAGTGTATCTATCTCTTCTTTTGCAGATTCATTCTCTTCGTATTCTTTTGCACCAAGAGCATATGCTTCTCCAATTACAGCAGGAGAGAGCTCTTTCCCAAGTTTTCGCAGTCCATAGATGGCCTTTGCAGCATGTGGCCCCACATCTCCTCCATATGATTCCTTTTTAACTTCTGCTCCAGAGAATTGGAGAAGCCGTGCAATAGATTCTCCAATAGTTGCCCCCATAAGGTGCCCAATGTGAAGCTGCTTAAATGCATTA
>CESG01139518.1_pt1 | contig 15132 bp, 8 predicted proteins | sample 531121 | NCBI WGS metagenome assembly CESG01 (sample SAMEA2621287, study PRJEB7988) | marine metagenome | biome: marine biome (ENVO:00000447); feature: mesopelagic zone (ENVO:00000213); material: "saline water (ENVO:00002010), including plankton (ENVO:xxxxxxxx)" | depth 800 m
TGGGCGACGCCCTCGACATCCTTCGTGGAGACGCGCAAGCCGTTCCGATCGAACGTGTCGTCGACCTTGGAGCGGAGCCTGAGATCAAGGACGGTAGTGTGGTCGTCAAGCACGTGAAGCAGGGGGTGAAGCCTTGGCGCGACATTCGTCTCGCCCTCATCGACCCCAGGGATCTGCACTACACCAGACTGGGGATCCCTTACGACCAAGAACCGCCTGATCAGAGGATCATGGAGATCAACCCTCGAACCATGAGGCCACACTTCCTGAAGGGACAGCGCCCAGCGAACATCCTCATGAGGGATTTTCTCCTCGAGATCCCTCATCTGATCCCTCACGACTGGGTCCCCAGGGCCCCAATCGTGTTCTGGGGGACGGTCTGCAAGAGCGATACCACCTACTGGGTTCCCGGGATCAACCAGGACTTCGGCGGGTGGTACGCTCACGATTGCCGGGTGGAGATGCCTCGCGATCGCATCATGCTCCGTAACTACGACAACCCCTGCGTCGTCCTGACGTCGGCACCGTCGATTGTCTGAAGTGTTCTGATGGCCCCGGCCGCGTTCATGCGCGCCGGGGCCTTTCGTTTTACTATTATTCCCCTAGCACAACTTTCAAAAGAGCTCTCGGAGCCCGAGCGGGCCGGTGTCCCGCTTGCAGGACGAGCGAGGGTGAGAGCGAGCAAAAAATCCCCGCTGGGGGATTTTATTGCGTGTCTTTTGAAAGTTTGTGCAAAACCCTAGTAACTCAAAAGCCTCTTCGCCTTCTCATGTGTCCTAATCTTCTCATGCGCCTTTGCTTCAATTTGCCTAATTCGCTCTCGGGTCACTCCAAACTCCTGCCCCACTTCTTCAAGCGTTCTCATTACCCCATCGTTTAATCCATAACGCATTTCAAGAATCTTTCTTTCTTTTGGTGAAAGGTCTCCTAAGATTTCACGAATCTGATCTGCCAAAATTCTGCGGGCACTTTCATTATCGGGTGACAAAATTTTATCGTCTGGAATAAATTCTCCCAGTGTTGATTGTTCGTCTCCACTATCCCCCACCGGCTTTTCGAGCGAGATGGTTGTTTGATTAATCTTTTCAATCTGATGAACCTTTTCTACTTCAATTCCCATTTCAGTTGCAACTTCCTCAGGAAGCGGTTCGCGTCCCAAGTCTTGCGACAATCGCCTTACAATTTGCTTATACTTTGCGATGGTTTCAACCATGTGCACGGGAATTCGAATGGTTCGAGATTGATCGGCAAGTGCCCGGGTAATACTTTGCCTGATCCACCAGGTTGCATACGTTGAGAACTTAAATCCTTTGGTGTGATCAAACTTCTCTACCGCCTTAAAGAGCCCCAAATTTCCCTCTTGAATAAGGTCAAGGAGCGTAAGATCGGGACTCCTACCAATGTATTTTTTAGCGATAGAAACCACGAGTCTCAGGTTGGCTTTAGCGAGCGCTTTTCGTGCTTCATCGTCCCCTTCTAAAATTTGCTTTGCAAGATCTTTTTCATCTTTTGCACTAATCAATTTATATTGACCGATTTCTTTAAGGTACATTTGCACAGAGTCAAGAGATGGATCACCTTGTGGCAAATTCTTTAGAATATCATCTTTGTCATCGCCATCAGTATCGAGATTAATAAATCCACCCGATTCTAAAACATCAATTTGTGCTTCGCTAAATCGTTCATAAAGTTCCTCTAAAAAGAGGATATTATTCTCTACATCTGGGAATTCTTTTAAGAGCTCACTGTAAGTAACAAATCCTCTTTTTTTACCACGCCTAATAAGAGCGTCTGCTTTTGACTCAAGATCCTCCTTCTTTTTTGAAACACGTCTTGTTGCTTTTTTTGTGGTTTTTTTGGCAACCTTTTTCTTAGCTACTTTTTTGGTTTTTGTAGCTTTTTTTGTTGTTTTTTTAGCTACTTTCTTTTTTGAAACTTTTTTTAATGCCTTTTTTTTACTTGCCCGTCCGGTCGCCGGGCTTGTTTTTTTAGCCACCTTTTTTCGGGTGGTTTTTTTAGCCTTCTTTTTAGTTGTCTTCTTTTTTGCTGGCATCCTAATAAAAATTCTTAATTAATAACGTTTTGTGACACGTGTTCGTCCCGTGGAATTTTAACAGGACAAGTTCTTATTGATTTTTTAATTTATCTAATTCTTGTTGAATTTTAAAATGTTCTTTTTGATACTCTTCTGCTTTTTTAAGATCTTGCGTGTGCTCTGCCTCTTTTAACTTTTTGAAGAGTTCTGTACTTTTGTCGCGAAGCACTTCTGCTTTATAACTGTCGAAGAGTTCGTGTATTTGATCGATGATTCTATCCGAGTCTTTATACCATAACTCGGCCTTAAATTCTAGTTCTGTTTGCTTATTTTTATCGAGTTTTTGTATTCGTTTTTTGAGTTCATCTTCACCAACTGTTTCGCGTACTTCTCGCGCAACCTCATCTACTGAAATCTTTTCTTTCATCGACCATAAATACAAACCAATGATTTCTTCAATTATTCTTTCTTTTCTTTCTTTTACTATTGTTTGTTCTTCTTTTTGTTTTTGATGTACGGATTCTTTCGGGGTCTCCTTATCTACCTTCTCAAGTTCTTCTCTTAATGCCTTCTCAGGGATATCTGCTTTTTGCGACACAAGAGTTACAAAATGAGCCTGATCAATCTTATTTTCTATACGGGATAAAAGCGGTACAAGAACCGTGTTAACGGCCTGTTTTAAGGCGCGAGATTCTTTTTGCGTCTCTATTAAGCGCTCCATTATGTATTCAACAATGTGCTTTGCGCCCTTTACGCCATAGAGCCACTTTGTTTTGTCTTCTAAAATAAGATCTGCTGGATCTTTTTTATCAATAAGAACAACTTTCACATTGAGCCCTGTGGCAAGTGCCATCTCTCCCCCGCGAAGGAGTGCTCGCTTGCCAGCACCGTCTGAATCAAACGCAAACACAATGGTACCCGCTAAACGCTTAATAATGTTTAAGTGGTCGGCTGTAAGAGCAGTCCCCGAGACAGCAACCGTATTGGTAATGCCTGCCTGGTGAGACATAATGACATCCATTTGCCCCTCAACAAAAATACACTCATTCTTTTTTCTGATTGCTTCTTTTGCTAAATGATAGGGATACAAGATGCGAGACTTGTCGTAAAGAAGTGTTTGAGGGGTGTTTATATACTTACCGCCCTTCTCATCATTGCCATAAATACGCCCCGAAAACCCAACCACGCGCCCCATGTGATCAGACAAAGGAAACATTACCCTGTTCCTAAAACGATCGTAGTGGCTATTGTGTTTATCTCCAGGAATAATCATTCCCGCCTTTTCTATCAAGTCTCGTCCGTAACCCTTCTTTTCTAAGTGTGTAAGCAACGACCTCCATTCATCGGGAACATAGCCAATCTTAAAGTCCTTAATTGTTTGCTCGGTGAGTCCTCTTTTTTTTAAGTAAGAAACAACCTCTTTATTGAGCTCTAGATTTTCTTTGTAAAACTCTGTTGCTTCTTCTAAAAGTTTAAAGAGTCTCTCTTTTTCTCCTTGAGTTTTTGGATCAACTTTTTCAATCTCAACCCCCGCTCTGTCTGCCAAGATTTTAAGTGCTTCTCTGAACTCAACCCCTTCAATTTCTTCAATAAAGCTAAAGATGTCTCCCCCGCGGTTACATCCAAAACAATGGTATGAATCACGCCCAGGAGATACAAAAAATGAAGGAGTCTTTTCGTTATGGAAGGGGCACGGCGCCTTAAAATTACCTCCAGCTTTCTCGAGTTTTAAATACGAACTCACCACGTCAACGATACCAAGGCGAGATTTAATTTTCTCTACCGTGCCGCTCATTCGAGTAGAATACTATTATTTTATTTAGTTGTCCTCTCCTTCGTTTTCTTCTTCTGGCTCTGGGGCAACTTCATCGATAATGTCACCAAAGTGACCTTGAGAGAGTCCTGTTCCTGCTGGAATAAGGCGTCCAATGATTACGTTTTCTTTCAGTCCTCGTAAGTTGTCAGTCTTTCCGTTTACTGCTGCGTCAATCAAAACCTTTGTAGTGTTTTGGAATGAAGATGCTGAAAGGAAGCTTCCTGATGAAAGCGCAACTTCTGAGATTCCAAGAAGTACGGTGTCTGCAACTGCTTGCTCTCCTCCGTCTTCTTTAACACGTGCGTTCTCGATCTCTACGTCTTCGGTTTCTACAACTTCTCCTGCTACAAATCGAGTGTCTCCTGCTTTTTTAATCTTCTTTCGTGAAAGCATTTTTCGCATAATCACTTCAATGTGTTTACGTGAGATACTTGCTCCTTGTGTTTCGTAGAGTCTACTTGCTTCGCGCAAAATATAATCTTGCGTCTTTTCTGCACCTGCATATTTGAAGAGTTCTTGTAAGTGTGCTGATCCGTCAGTCAAAAGGTCTCCACGGTCTACATGGTCTCCCTTTTTAACAACCGGTGTTCGCACTGGTGGAACTTCAAATTCAAGTGACTTTTCTTTCTTGCCTTTCATTTCTCCTTCATCTGCTAGAATTGTAATGATCTTTGATTTACCGTCTGATTTAACTTCGGCAACGGTTCCTGCAATGGTAGTAATAATAGCCGCATTCTTTGGCTCTCTTCGTTCAAAGATTTCTTCAACTCGTGGAAGTCCAGTGGTGATGTCTCCTCCAGCTGACGCGATTCCTCCTGCATGGAAGGTACGCATAGTAAGCTGAGTTCCTGGTTCACCAATCGCTTGAGCTGCAATAACTCCCACTGCTTCTCCAATCTCAACTGGTTTATTTCGTCCAAGGTCGAGTCCGTAACATTTTTGACACACGCCTCGAGTTAATTTACAGGTAAGTGGTGAAAATACTGACACACTTGGAATCGCATCTTCTTCAATAAGGTCTGCATCTCGTTTTGAAAGAAGATGACCTTTTTTAAAGAGAACTTTGTTTCCTTGTTTAATGTCTTTTGAAACAATCTTTCCGTCAATATCGGCACTGATTCCTTTAGTAAATCCTGACCCTTGCGGAATAAAGTATTCTCGTCCGTCTTTGTCGCCACAATCATCTGCAGTAATAATGATGTCTTGAGCAACATCAACCATTTTTCGGGTAAGGTATCCGGCACGTGCAGTGTTAAGTGCGGTGTCGGCAAGTCCCTTTCGTGCTCCGTGAGTAGTAATAAAGTACTCAAGAGGAGAAAGTCCTTCTTTGTATGATGGGATAATTGGGAAGTCGATGGTTCTACTCTTCACGTCTGCAATGAGCCCCTTCATTCCTGACATTTGCGAAAGCTGACTAATAGAGCTTCGTGCCTTAGATGTTAAGAGATCGTATACAGAACCGTTCTTATTGAGTTTCCCTGGAATTGCTTCCTCGATTTGATTCTTTGCGTCTTGCCATGCAGCAATAACCATTCGGTATCGTTCTTCTTCAGAAAGAAGTCCTTTTTCGTAATTTCCTTCGATGGTTTCTACTTTTGTTCGAGCTTCGTCGATAATGACTTTCTTTTCTTCTTCAATGTCTGGAAGGTCTTCAATACCCCAGGTTGTTCCTGAATTGGTTGCATATTTGAATCCAAAATCTTTCAGCTTGTCTAAAATATCTGCAATGTTTTCAACTCCGTATTCTAAGATAAGGTCTTCAACAATAGTGTTAATTTCCTTAAGTGTTACTTCGTGATTAATGAATGGGAAATCTTTTGGAAGAATACTGTTAAAGAGGATTCGTCCTACTGATGTTTCAAACACTTTCCCCTCAAACTGTTTGTACTTTGGATTATCAGTTCCGAGAACTTTTACTTTTGATCGGAAACTAATTCGTCCAAATTCATATGCGGTAATAGCTGCGTTTGGTGAAGAAAATGCTTCTCCCTCTCCCTTTTCGCCATCAACGGTCTTAGTCATCCAAAAGATTCCAAGAACCATGTCCATTCGAGGACCAACGATAGGGTCTCCGTTTCCTGGCTTTAGAAGGTTTTTATTTGCAGACATGAGGTTGCGAGCCTCGGCTTGCGCCTCTTCAGAGAGAGGAACGTGCACCGCCATTTGGTCACCGTCGAAGTCTGCGTTAAATGCAGTACATACAAGTGGGTGGATTTGAATAGCGTTTCCTTCAATCAAGATTGGTTGGAACGCTTGAATACCAAGTCTGTGGAGCGTCGGCGCTCGGTTTAAGAGCACATACTTTCCTTTAATCACCTCTTCCAAGATTGCCCATACTTCTGGGATCCCTTCGTCAATTAGTCGGTTTGCGCCACGAATGTTAAAGGCCAACTCTTGTTCAAGAAGTTTTGAAATAACAAATGGTCGGAACAATTCGAGTGCCATGTGTTTTGGAAGCCCACATTGATCAAGTTTTAAGTGAGGACCAACCACAATCACACTTCGTCCAGAATAATCTACTCGTTTACCAAGAAGGTTTTGCCTAAAGCGTCCTTGTTTACCTTTAAGCATGTCTGCCATTGATTTAAGTGGACGACGCTGTGCTTGGCTCATTGCTTCTGTTCCCCCCTTACGCAAAGAGTTATCAATCAAGGCATCAACTGCTTCTTGCAAGATTCGTTTTTCGTTACGCAAAATAACATCAGGAGCGTTTAAGTCCTTAAGTTTCTTAAGCCTGTTGTTTCGGTTGATAACTCGCCTGTACAAGTCGTTAATGTCACTGGTTGCGTGTCGTCCACCATCAAGTGCCACCATTGGTCGCAAGGCTGGCGGAAGAACCGGAATAGTAGTTAAACACATCCATTCAGGCCGTACACCTGCTCTCCTCATTGATTTGATAAGGTTAAGTCGTTTTTGTACCCGTGGTCGTTCGGTTGCTCCTGCAGTTTCAAAGTGAGCTTCTGTATCTTTTAGAAGCTTATCAAGATCGATATTTTTTAGAATATTGTAAATTGCTTCTGCTCCGATCTCTGCCTCAAAAAGTGTTCCGAACTTAAGCGAATACCGTTGGTACGTTGCCTCATCAAGAACAATTCCCTCTTTAATTTCATTTAATTCTTTTTTAACCGCCTGGAATTGCTCTTTTGCATTTTCTTTATCTTTTGCAACCTTAATAGACTTGAGCGCATTTTTATATTCACGATCAAGTTCTTTTAAGATAGTTTGTCGTTCGTTTTCATCTACTTTGGTAACAATGTACCCAGCAAAGTAGACAACTCGTTCAAGATCCCCTACTGAAAGCCCCAGCAAGGTTCCCATCTTTGAAGGGATTCCTCGCAAAAACCAAATGTGCGTTACCGGGCTTGCCAAATCAATATGACCCATTCGCTCTCGACGAACAATGCTTCGTGTTACCTCAACACCACACTTTTCACACACAATGTTTTTGTAGCGGATTCGTCTGTATTTACCACAGTAACATTCATAGTCTTTTTCAGGACCAAAGATTCGTTCATCAAAAAGTCCTCCTCGTTCACTTCGTTGTGTTCGGTAGTTAATAGTTTCAGGTCGAGTAACCTCTCCATATGACCAGTCATGAATCTTTTCAGGAGACGCAACCTTTACACCAATTGCTTCAAAATCGGTAATGTCGCGCGCCTTCATTGGTCGTACTTTTTGTGGTGTCTCTTCAACACCTTCTGTTTTAGTTCGTGGCATAGTGATTATTCTTTTTTAAGTTCAATATCAAGCGCCAAACCTTTTAGTTCGTTCAAAAGCACCTTAAATGATGCTGGTAAGTTTGGTTGCTTAATTCGTTCTCCTTTGACAATTGAGTCAAAGGTCATGGCTCGACCCTGAATATCGTCTGATTTAATCGTAAGCATTTCACGCAAGGTATGCGCAGCACCGTATCCTTCAAGAGCCCACACCTCCATTTCTCCAAATCGTTGTCCTCCTCGTTGCGCCTTACCTCCCAAAGGTTGTTGCGTAATCAAAGAGTACGGACCAATTGAACGCATGTGAATCTTGTCTTCCACCATATGGTGAAGTTTTAAGATATACATGTATCCAATAGCGATATCTTTATCAAATTTCTCTCCGGTTTGTCCGTCGTAGAGTGTTACTTTTCCGCTTTCGTTGAATCCTGATTCTTTAAGTTCTTCTTTAATTTCATTAACACTCGCACCCATAAATGACGGCGTGATGGCTTGGTAATCCAAAGTATGTGCTGCAAGTCCTAAGTGCATTTCAAGAATCTGACCCAAGTTCATTCGTGAAGGAACTCCGAGCGGTGTCAAAATAACATCAACGGGTGTTCCGTCTTCCATGTATGGCATGTCTTCTTCCGGAAGGATTCGAGAAATAACTCCCTTGTTTCCGTGTCGTCCTGCAAGCTTGTCTCCTACTGAAATGTTTCGTACTTGTGCAATCTCGATTCCAATAGCTTTAATAACTCCTGATTCAAGCTTGTCTCCTTTATCTCGAGAGAATACTTTGACGCCAACAACTCGTCCTCGTTTTCCGTGTTCCATTCGGAGTGAAGTGTCTTTTACATCTCGAGCTTTTTCTCCAAAAATACTTCGGAGGAGTCGTTCTTCTGGAGTAAGTTCAGTTTCCCCCTTTGGAGTAATCTTTCCAACCAAGATATCTCCAGGGCCAACTTCTGCACCTACTCGGATAACACCTTCTTCATCCAAGTTTTTAAGTTTTGCTTCACTTACATTTGGAATATCGTGAGTAGTAACTTCTGGTCCTAGTTTTGTATCACGAACGTTTACCGTGAACTCTTCAATATGAATGGTTGAGAATACAGAGTTCTTTACCAATCGTTCAGAAATAATAATCGCGTCTTCGTAGTTTGCCCCCTCCCAACTCATGAAGGCAACAAATGCATTTTGACCAAGCGCTAATTGCCCCTTATCACTTGAAGAGGTGTCTGCCAAAAGTTCTCCCTTCTTAACTTTTTGCCCCTTGTTAACTACCGCTCGGTGATGAAGTGCGGTAAATCCGTTGGTTCGTACATAATTCAAAAGAGTATACGTAGTTTCTTTTGTTCCCTTAACAACAATCTTTTGAGCATCAACTTCAGTTACGGTTCCTGCTTCTTTTGCATAGAGTAATCGCCCTGTATCTTTTGCAGCAACTTCCTCAACCCCTGTTGCAACAATTGGTGCTTCAGGAGTAAGACATGGAGTTGCTTGTTTTTGCATGTTTGAACCCATGAGTGCTCGGTTTGCGTCGTCGTTTTCTAGAAACGGAATGGTGCTGGTTGCAATTGAGAATGCTTGGTTTGTTGCAACTTCTATATACTCAACTTCTTTTGCTTCCATAAAATGAGGTCGCCCATTAATACGACACTCAACAACGTCTCCTTCTAGTTTTCCTTTATCGTCGTAAGCAACGCCGGCATGTGCAATAACACTCTTTTCTTCTTCAAGAGCGGTGAGGTATACCAATTCATCGGTAATAACTCCCTTCTCTACTTTTCGGTACGGAGTTTCGATAACACCAAATTGATTGAGTCGCGCATATGACGCAAGACTCAAGATAAGACCGATGTTTGGTCCTTCTGGTGTTTGAATAGGACACACTCGCCCATAGTGTGATGGGTGCACGTCTCGAACTTCAAGTCCTGCCCGTTCTCGGGTAAGTCCTCCGGGGCCAAGCGCTGAAAGACGTCGCAAGTGTTCAAGCTCTGCCAAAATGTTTTCTTGAGACATGAACTGACACAATTGGTTCGTATTAAAGAATTCTTTGATTCGCGCCTGGAATGGTCGTGGGTTAATTAGTTGGATGGGATTAGTAACCGTTGCATCAATAGTAGACATTCGGTCCTGAACTCCTCGTTTTAATTGGGTCAACCCAACTCGAAGCTTTCCTTGGATCAATTCTCCAACGGCTCGTACACGTCTGAGTCCCATGTGATCAATATCATCTGGTTCTGCACCAGGAGTATTATTGAGTTCAATAATATGAGAAACGATTGAGACAATGTCATCGTAGGTAATTCCAGCGCTTTCTTCTCCTTTCTTTGTTCCAAATCGTTTATTAAATCGGTATCGTCCAACATCAGAAAGATCGTACTTTGCTTCACTAAAGAGATCTTGAATGAAGGTCTTCGCACTCGCTACGGTAATAAGTTCACTGTCTCTGATTTTTCGATACACCTCAACGAATGCTTCTTCTTGAGTTTTTGCGTGATCTTTTTCGAGTGTATTTTGAATATACGGAGTTTCGCTTTGTGCATCTTTAAACCTGTTTAAGATATGCTCGTCGCTTGTTTGTTCCCCTTCTCCTAACACACGCAAAAGAGCCGAAACTGGGAATTTTCGTTTTCGGTCGATTCGGACATAGATCGCATCATCTAAGTCAGTCTCAATTTCAATCCATGCACCTCGTGCTGGAATAATTTTTGCACCAAAGCGTCGTTCTCCTCGAATGTCTTGAGCGGTAAAGAAGACTCCAAAGCTTCGTGCGAGTTGTGGAACCACTACCTTCTCAACACCGTTAATAATGAAGGTTCCGTGATCCGTCATTAAAGGAAGATCTGCCAAGAAGAGCTCTTGCTCCTTTTCCTCTTTTAATGAAAGATTCTTAAGTTTTACCCGAACCTTAAGCGGTGCATCGTATGAGAGGTTGTGTTCTTTTGCGTAATGCTCATCAAATTTTGGTTTTTCAAGCCATAAATCAGAAAACTCCAAATGGAATTTATTTTCTGAATAATCTTTGATAGGAGAAAAGTCTTTGAATGTTTCTTTAATTCCCTTCTCCAAAAGTGCCTCGTACGACTTAATTTGGGTTTCGACAAGGTTTGGAAGACCTGCAAGCGGGTCTTTATACTTACCGAAATGCTTTTGTTTTAGTTGCATTACGCGTTTTATGTTTATCTGCGGCTAATAAAGCGGAGTGCAAAATGCACCCGAGAAAAAGAAACGCCCCGTGACCCTAATGCGAGGCATTCAACTATGTATTTGTTTATGAAAAGACAGTATTCCTCTTATTAAAAATGTCTATGTAGGGACAGCCTGAAAGAATATCAAACGAGGCCGAGCTCTACAAGGGTTCACACAAGTATATTGAAAATGGCTATCTGTGTCAAGAATTTAGCTTTAAAATTGGACTCTCTTGTGGATAACCCACTATTTTCCTTTTTCTCTCCACTCGTCAATTTTCTTATGATCCCCCGAAAGAAGCACCTTGGGCACTTTATGATTCTTTTTCTTCCAGGTAAGAGTCTCTGGCCGAGTGTAGACATCGCGCCCCGCTACTCTGTTTTCTTCTACAGATTCTTTGTCTCCCAACACACCGGGAATGTGGCGAGACACAGCATCAATAACAATATTGGTTGGGAGCTCTCCTCCTGTTAAAACGTAATCCCCTATTGAATAAACTGTTGGTTTTAAAACTTTCTCCACTCGCGCATCAATACCTTCGTAACGTCCTGAAATTAAAATAAGATGTTTTTCTTTAGCAAGTTTTTGTGCATCTTTGTTGGTAAATTTTTTACCACGGGGAGAAAAGAGGATTACCTTTGCCTTCTTCAGCCCTTTTGCTTTTTGCACGGCACGTAAAATTGGCTCGGCTGTCATAACCATTCCTGGGCCGCCACCGTATGGAATATTGTCTACCTTTTTATGTTTATCCTTCGTAAAATCACGAGGGTTGTAATATGAAATTTTTATTTTCTTGCTCTTTTGTGCCCGACCCAAGATAGACTCGTTTACATACGAGGAAATCATCTCAGGGAAAATAGCAACTGCGTGAAAATGAATCATACTTCAAAACAAAAACCGCACATCAGGGTGAGGGGCGGTTTTTGTTGTAGTTTTAAGAGTCTATACTTTTAGGTCTTGCATTGCTTCATCAACGCTTGCTGCTGCTGACTTAGCTCCACCTTCTGGTTCGTTAATCTTAAGGGTCACTCGTGCTTGATGCTTCATTCCCACTACCCGAAGGAGGGTTCTGATAGCCTTAGCGGTGTTTCCCTTCTTCCCGATCACCTTACCCATGTCTTCTGGGTTAAGGTCAAGAATGAGAAGGACTCCCATTTCATCAACCGTTCGGTCGATTTTTACATCTTCCGGATGGTCAACAAGTGACTTGATAACGAACTCAAGAAACTCCTGATCAGATACTTCTGCCATGTCTTCCTTGGTTTTCTAGTAAATCTAAACGTATCTCTTCGACCCCTTTACTATAATACTGTATAACAAAAATATACCAGAGGAGGGGCATTTGTCAAAACAAAAAAAGAGGAGTTTATTCCTCTTTTTTCTCCTCTTCTTTTGGTTCCTCTGGCTTTTCCTCTTCAGCTGGTTTTTCTTCTTCCTGAGGCTCTTCCTTCTTTTCTTCAGTTTCAGCAGGCGCGTCTTCTTTATTTTCTTCTGTTGGAGCTTCAGCGTCTCCCTCAGTCTTTACTTCTTCCTGCGCAGTTTCTGCTTCTGGAGTTTGTTCGGTCGCAGGTTCTTCAGACTCTTCTTTTGGTTTTCGTTTTGGAAGAACGTTACGTTTACCCCCTTCTACGATTTTTTCATCTACTAAAAAGTTATGGAGTGTACCAGACACTTGGGCCCCTTGCCCCATCCAGTACTTGATTCGTTCGCTGTTAAGTTCGCGCTTGCCTTGTTTTGCATCATACCATCCAAGCTTTTCTACAATCTTCCCGCTCTTTGGTCCGGTAGTGTGTTCAGCAACAATAACCCGGAATACCGGGTCGTGCTTTCGTCCAGTTCGTTGCATTCGAATCTTTAACATACCAGAGGATAGTACCAGATGAGCGCATATGGGTCAATAGAGCCCTCTTTGCTTCAAGGGCGTACTCTGGTATCGTTACGGGAGTATGCCAAAGGCACAACCTAAGAAAAAGGAGAGTGTAGAAGGAGCCCTACGAATCGGGCCCTCTTTTGTTGGATACCTTGCTCACCCAACGTTTGACACTGAAATTGAAATTCCCAACGAATCCCTCAAAGGAGCCTTGCCGGGAGACACTGTCGTAGTTCAACTAACCGGTAAGCAAAAAACATCAGGACACTTTGGAAAAGTCACTAAAATCGTTACCCGAAAACGAAGTTCGTTTGTAGGGACACTTCGTAAAGTCGGACGATCATTTGTAGTACTACCTGACAATGAACGCATTTACCAAAAGATAATGGTTTCTAAAAAAGAGTTGGCTGGAGCAAAGTCAGGATCAAAAGTAGTGGCAAAAGTAAAAACCTGGGGAAAGCCCGATGAGCCCATCATGGCGAGCATCGACAAGATACTTGGGAAACCCGGACAACACGAAACCGAAATGCTTTCGATTCTTTACGATAAAGAATTTACTCCCGACTTTCCGTCTGATGTAGAAAAAGAAGCAAAAGCCGTTCGTTCGTACTTACAAAACGAAGATATTAAAAAACGGAAAGACTTTAGAGGCACCACCACCTTCACTATCGACCCCGTAGACGCAAAAGACTTTGATGATGCCTTATCTGTTAAAAAACTCGACAATAATTTGTTTGAGGTAGGTATCCATATTGCAGACGTTACCTATTTTGTTCGCCCAGGAACACGACTTGACCAAGAAGGAGCCAAGCGTGCTACCAGCATTTATCTTGTAGACAGAACCATCCCCATGCTCCCTGAAACACTTTCAAACGACCTATGTAGTTTAAACCCGAACGAAGAAAAGCTCGCCTTTTCAGCAGTATTTCAAATGGATAAAGATGGAAACATTCATAAAGAATGGTTTGGACGAACACGAATCAAATCAGATAAACGATTCACCTATGAGAACGCTCAAAAAACTCTCGATACAAAAAAGGGAGAATTTTATGAGGAGCTCACCATCTTAAATAATCTCGCTAAAAAACTTCGGAAAGAAAAGTTTAAAAAAGGAGCCATTGCCTTTGAAAGCAAAGAGCTTCGCTTTGAGCTGGACGAGAAAATGCGTCCCGTAAAGATCATTAAAAAAGACAGGCTCGACACTCATATGCTTGTTGAGGACTTCATGCTTTTGGCTAATAAAAAAGTAACTGAATATGTAGATCGCCTTGAAAAGCGCTCAAAAGTAAAACATCATTTTATTTACCGAGTACATGATCAACCTGATGAAGAAAAGATTGAGCGTGTCTTGGATCTTCTTAAAAAACTTGGTCACGAGATCCACAGAAAAGGAAAAAAGATTACCTCATACGATATCAATACTATTTTGGCCAAAGTAGCAGGGACTCCAGAAGAAAACTTGATTCAAACCGCCATGGTGCGTTCAATGGCAAAAGCAGAGTACACTACCAAAAACATTGGTCACTTTGGACTCGCCTTCCCGTTTTATACGCACTTTACGTCCCCCATCAGACGTTACCCCGACGTTATGGTGCACCGGCTCCTTGAAAAATATTTACATAACGAGAACGTATCAAAACAAGAAGTTGAGCGATACCAAGAGCTCTCACTCCACTCTTCCCAACGCGAGAGAGTTGCAGAAGAAGCAGAACGCGAAAGCAAAAAGTACAAACAAGCAGAGTATATGTCCTTCCATGTTGGAGAAGAATTTACGGGGACTATTTCTGGTGTGACTCGATTTGGAATGTTTGTACAAGAAAACGAGACTCTTGCCGAAGGACTTGTTGCCATGAGGAGCTTAGGAGATGACTATTACTCATACGACGAATCAAATCTTTCTCTTGTAGGAGAAAAAACAAAAAGAAAATTCCAACTGGGAGATACCGTAAAAATTAAAGTTAAAAAAGTGGATGTACGAAAACGCCAAATTGATTACGTATTAGTAGAAGAAAAAAATAAGAAATAGAAAAAGCCCCGCTTCCGCGAGGCTTGGATCCTCCCTCTCATGGAATGCCCGGCTGGATTCGAACCAGCGACCTTCACGTTGGCAACGTGACGCTCTTGCCACTAAGCTACGGGCATCCATGAGAAAGAAGTGGCTCCCCCGGTTGGAGTCGAACCAACACCTTCGCCCCCACAGGGCGATGCTCTGCACTGAGCTACGGGGGAGTAGCGGCTTTTGATACTACAGAAAAGCATTTTTAGTGTCAACAGAACTTTATTGACTTTGAATACAAGAGGAGTAGAAATAAAGGTGGAGGAAGTCGCCATGCGCTGGGCAAGCCAAACTGTTTCAGATGAAGAGCGGGATGCGCTCGATGCAGCGCTTCACGCAACCGAAGGTCTCGGTGAAGACGATCTGTCGACGAAAAACATGAGGCGTGCAATGTTCGTTCTGCTCATTGTCGCTGCTCTCGTGATTGGACTCGGCGTCATCAAGCCGGCACTCGAGAACGGT
>CESG01133093.1_pt1 | contig 14931 bp, 10 predicted proteins | sample 531121 | NCBI WGS metagenome assembly CESG01 (sample SAMEA2621287, study PRJEB7988) | marine metagenome | biome: marine biome (ENVO:00000447); feature: mesopelagic zone (ENVO:00000213); material: "saline water (ENVO:00002010), including plankton (ENVO:xxxxxxxx)" | depth 800 m
TACTTGTTACCGTGCTTGAGGCGGTTGTAGTAAGTTGCCATATCAGACTCCGTCTGTTGAGATTAACAAAGTGATGTGTCAGTATGTGTCCGGATTTGACAAGCTAATGCCCGAATCCAAGTAGATGTAGGAAAACGTTTAGGATTCATGCGCTTGAAGATCCCCATGATATAGGGGTAGTTTTCAGCTTGACCCTGTGACTCAGCAATTTCCTTAGCCTTCTCCCAGAGCTTTTCCTCTTTGGGGGTTCGAACTACATTTGCAGGCATATCAACCCCTTAGAAAGTCACGCGCCACGAAAAGGTGTACGTATGACCCGAAGGCTTGTTCAGTACCTTAAAGTTGCGAACGGCCAAGAAGCTGTCGTAGTTACGACGATCAACAGCTGCTGAGTTCCAGGATCCCTGAGGGATCGGATTCGCAGAGTAGGGGCTCACAATGTCGGTCGGAGCACAGATGATTCCCATCTCTACCAAAGGGCCCACGGCTTCGGTAGACGAAAATGTGGCGGTAAAGTCAAGGATGTTTGTAGGGATAGACGAAACACTACCCCCACTGTCAATCCACGAAATGGTGGAGAAAGGCTTGCGGTCCAGCTCGTTATACAATGATCCCTGAGTCTCTGAGGCCGCTGGAGGGTCCATCGGGTCCCACCCCGAGTCACCCGTACCTACAGCGAGCCCAAACGCACCATGAGTAGGTTCTGTAAGGTCCTTGAGCATACGCGCAAGAAGTAGAGACAACTCTGTATATAGAATGACGTTCTGTCCAAGATAGGACCAGCTTTCATCTACGTCAGACTTATACCAAATCTGGCCCACCACACCATGCTCTGATGGCTTAAAGGGAGTAAGGGGAGGCGGCGTGTAGTTATCCATTGGTGGACCTCTTTTGAGTGACTGGCTCTTTCGACTTGGTTCGGGTGACACGAAAACCATTGTCTGTCCAGCGCTTACGTCCCTGGACAGTATCCATTGGAATAGATTTCCCCATAAACAAACTCCTGTACTATGTTTTCACAAACAAAATATCAAGGATATCCGGGATGCAAAGTACGGTCACCCTCATCTAAGTGGTAGATCGTACCGTTTGCGTTGATTACGATGTATCCTTCATCCGTTGAATCGTACTCTACAACATCAGAATACGGCTCGTCGGTAGAAATCTCCAAAGACATCTCACAGCCAACTTGTGTATGCGCGCTTAAGAACACTGTCTCACTCAGAGAAGTGGTGTTCAGAGCAAAAGCTCCCTGGGAATCACAATAAGTAATCTGGCCCGGCCATGTCAACTCGTCCGTGAATCCGGAGATCGTAAGCGAATACGTACCCAAATCCAGAGCCAGAGAGAGCAGCCCTTCGGTACCTGTAGACGTCGAGCTGTACGTCAGATGTGACGTGAAATGTCTGCCCGGTGCAATTACGACCCATTCATAAGTAGCGGTGTCCTCGTCTATGTAGGCTTCGGCAATTGCACCGCCCCACACGTCCTCGCCCCACCCTGTACCCCAAGCCTCCTCATCAGTAACCACTTCCCCAATATCCAACTCGACGGTAGGGTTCAGAGCGTTTTGCAGCTCAAACAGAGGAGTAGTATCATTCAGAGTAACAGACTCAATCTCAACCACGTTTGCCTGCCCAAGGCGGCCCTTAGACAGAGTAGAGACATCCTGTAAGCCTCCCAGCCTAAAGGAATCAGGGTCGCCCAACGTCGTCGTATATGCACGCTCTATCCCCGTAGCAGACCATGTAACCTCTGCGGGTGCTGGAAGTGTTTTTGAGCCTACATGAAACTTTGCGCCCAGCCTATGTACGCGATGCCCCAAAGCAGTCCCGGCATCACCGATTTGGAGAGGAAACGATGGCTGGTGAACCCAATACGAGTATGCTACACTGACCGCATCAGATACGGTCACTGCGGAGGACAGCTCAACATACCCGTCCGACGCACGAAAATCACTGACAGATACTTCGGATCCATTCACGGTGACGGTGATGTCTGACGAGGTAGCCAACTCCGGAACAACCTGAGACTTGGCCACCGGCCCGTTCGACAGATAAAAGACAGTACCCGCAAAAGCGGGTATGGGCTCGGTTATGGAAGAGACCGTCCGTGCGCCTAACCGATGGAGATTCTTGACTCCCTGTTGATATCTGCGAGCATCATCGTAGCCGTGGCCCCACAATGTCTCGATGCCCAACAGAGTCTCGACATCTTGCAGAGTTGTGACGATATCGGAAAAGATCTGACGCAACAGGAAAAGTGTGTGCGCAGGCTTGATGACGTTAAGTAGGAACCCTATCTTTAGAGGGAGGTCCGCATATGCAGCTGACATCGTGTCCGAAACAAACAGGTCAACCTGAAAGGTAAACTGGTCACTGAGGTCAACGGTACTGGCGGGATCCATCTCCTCTTGAAAGAACTCCCGTAGAGAGACCGTGCCCTCTTCACCTACTAACGTCTCGATGCTCTCCACAAGACCTGCGGGGGTTGACCCTCGATAAAATGCCGCTATGAGAGCTTGAGCAAACTGGTGAAACTCGGCAGAATCAAAGATCCCCAGAGGCAGAGAGTTGTTCAGTGCGAGCAGGCTGCCCACCTTCTGATACATTAGATCAGCTCGGAGATTGGAATATCCCTCAGATGTGAAGGAGAGGTCTCCATAAGCATCATCCAAAGCCAGCTTAATCTTTGCAAACTCAATCGCATAGGCACGTAGAGCGATGGTGTAGTTTGGGCCAGTGATCGAGGATTGATAGGTACTGGGTAGAATGCTTCGCAGCTCCGACTCATACGCAGCCGTTTGCGTCAATAGCCGGTCACGATACTCCAGCCCATCACGCCCCTCCAAACGAAAGGCGCGACGATTCTTTAGGTCGAGTTGTGCAAAAAAGTCACGTACCATGGCTACCCTACTGCATTACCGTAGGTATCGGTGCTATATGTGTATGTAGATGTCACAGCACCCAGCGTCAGATACTCAGTGATCGAAGCTTCCACATCTGCGGAGCGTTCCTCACCTGAAACATGGTAGGAGACTGTCCATAAGTAATCGTCAGGAGTACTACCCTTAGGCAGAGAAACTAAGATGCGGTTTGCAGTGTCTACGCCAGACTCAAGGACTACCCCGCCCAAGGCACAGTCACACACTTCCACACCATCAGAGCCCACAATCAGTCCCGAGAGAGGGTACTGCTCCAGGCTGCAAAAGTCTTCTGTTGTGTCAAACAATCTAAGCGGCTGGTCATTGGCAAAGATGCCACGATGAAGTGTAGTGCTTCCGCCTCCAGTAGATGTCGAGAAAGTCAGCGCTTGACTCAACACAAACACGTCTGCGCTCACGCCCTCTACCAGCTGTGTATACGAGGTTTCGTCTACAGCATCTCGCAGAATCAGAGAGCCATTCGACTTGTGAAGGCGGGTCAAGGGGACGACCACATACCGAACTCCGGGTACATTCTCGATTGCCCGAATGATGTCCGATTGGTGAATATCTTCCCCGATCATGAGACGACTAAACACCTTAGACAGCTCGGTGCGGATCTGAATGTCTACGTCGGCCTGGATTGCACCATCGGTCAAGATCGCAGTAAAGGCGATGTCAACGCTATTGGAAACGGCCTGTTTCACAACCACGTCAGCAGTCACATGACGCATTGCTTGAAGATTCGTGTTGACATCGGATAGTACACGGTTTACAGTGTAAGTCACAGTGAAGTTTTCTTCGGCAGTGTAGGACACGTAAAGGGTCTGACCATCCGCAATATCCCCGGAGGTAGACCGTGCAATCGTTGGAGGGGTGGTAAGAGTACCTTCCACAACATAGTAGTCAGGGGTGGCCGAATCCGAGTCGGATTCGTAGGTAATGCTTCCTGACGCATTGGTGACCACCAATGTCGTAATATCGACGCCTACACTGGCCAAAGGTACCGCTTCGGTACCTACCAATACTACCGTTTCCCTCTCCACCGAAATGGGGTCTCCGGTAGGAAGACCTCCTGCACTATACACATTAAGGTAGTCAGACGCTCCTGTAGACCTGCCTAACAACAGGGGATCCTCAGTCTGCACTAAAGAGTAGTTGTCAGTGGTGAGGGTGCTGGTCGGAGATATGATGGAGGACACACTTACTACAGGCTGTTGAGACGGAGTAAAGGCATTGGAAGACCTGTACTTAATGTCACCTGACAGAAGGTCTGTCTCTTCCACAGAGGGCTGTGTCCGGTCCGTGTCCAGCTGAATGGTCTGGTAATCTACGATGGATACATTGGTGAGGTCAAAGTCCTCGCCCGTGGAGACATTCCGAAGCCCATATCCCAAATCTGCGTCATCCAACACAGCAAACAGAGGAGTGGTCTCGGTTACATCTGATGATGCGACCTTGAATCGGAGATTGGAAGCCTCGCCCACGGGAACAAATCGGGTGTTTAACAGGGTTTCATACTGATACGCAAACGTTTCCTGTACCTCAGCATAAGAGGACCCCTGTACCCAGACATCAACCTTACCTCCTACATGCTTTTCACGCACTTCGTCCCAGTCACGCATCATCAGAGATGACCCTGCGGAGACTACACGCGCCCGCAACACCCCTCCAGTATCTAGGGCAGACCTAAGATACCCTGACGCAGTACCACGGTCCATCGCAGCAAATGACAGACGCGCTCTCTCCGCTAAAGAAAAGTTACTCTCCGTGTCTAAGCCATATGCAGTAGATACTCGATTGGTAGTGTAACTGAAGCCTGATACGTTGGAAGAACGTATTTGGTTAACACCAACATTGCCGGATAGTCCTGCGGAAACAGCCTCTACAGGAATCGTCAGCTCGTAGTAACCCGTCCACGGGTTAAAATAGGAACTGGCTTGAGATGCATACATGGTCTTCGAGATGGTAGACTGGAAAGCGACTCCGGTAGTCGAATAGAAGGTGGCGCCCTTTTGAATCGGCAGGTCTTTTGTTGGCGCCTTCGTCCTACCTACCACCACATAGCCGGTAGCTTTACGCTGGCCCTGTCTCGACGTGTTCATGTTAGATGCCAGCTTTGTAAAAGACTCGTCAATCAGAGTTTGCGTCTGTACGTCCGTCAAGTTCAGGGCGGAACGAAGCATCATTTTGTAAGAGCTGGAGGAGACGGGTACGGAAGTGCCCGTAGAGTCGGGGTCATCGATCTGTAACAAAGTCAAGAACGACTGTGCACGATTCACGAAGTCGACCAAGACCCAAAGACGGTTTGCCAACCAAGAGGGAGGGTCAATGTGGATGTCACGTGACACCTCTCCGGGACGCAGGTCCACTGAGGAGTCAGTACGCTGGATCGTGCGAATCAAGTCAAGCTGTGAGTTTCGCAGAGAGCGAGGAGTCAGGTCTTTGACCCGTGTTGACAAAGCCAGTGGCTTGGAAGTAAGCTCCTGTGTATAGTTGCTCTCGTACTCCAAACTAAGCGATGTGTCATACGCAACAGCCGTTGCAACATAATACAAGTCTTGGTTTGAGTTGATTCCGGAGAAAGCTGTATTGGCTTCGTCTGTCTGAGGGTATGTGTCAGTATCTGATGCATTTCGGTCATGATGATAGGAGTATCGGTAGACTTTCTTATAGGTGTTCTGTGTCGACACCGTCTCCGAAATGGTGTTCCCAGACACGGTGCGATCTGTGTCTGACAAGGTTTCAGTAAGTTGCTCCTCAATGAGCTTGTAGTCCGTGATTAGAGAGGGATTAAGACGGGTATATCCCGTAAGGCCGCCCCCAACATAAGCAGAGGCATAGATGTTGAAACCTACCACAGGAGTGTCATCTGTGGATACGTCATCGTCACGTGTGATGAAAAACTCTACCCGGTCACTATGCCGAGTAATACTGATGCCTGTAGGAGCCTCTACGATATGGTCAAGCTCAGGCTCCGCTCCAGTATAGTAGTAGATGTTGAGTATAGATGCGCCACTAACTGTGCCATCATATCCTACTGCCTGGATTTGAAAAACGTTTAGGCCAGGATCCAGGTGAGGATTGGAAGGGAGAGTCAAGACCCACTCTCCCTCTGCCAGGATGCGACCTAAACCAGAGATGTAATAGGGGGAGGTCGAACCCGACGAACCCGAACTACCTGATGACCCTGAGCTGCCCGACGATCCAGAGCTACCCGAAGATCCAGAGCTACCCGACGAACCCGAAGTTGAGTAGGGTCGGAAAGTGATACCTGCGGTACTGTTGTTCTGCAATACCTGTGAAGCTAACTCATCGGCAGTACCCAGAATGTACTGGGAATACACATTGGTAGAGTATGTAACCGAGACATTCGAAATCCCCGAACCATAGGGGAATCGAATGTAAGGGGTTGTGGGAGTTAGTGCTGACATGGATGCCTCACAGGATCAAGGAAGAAGAGATATCAGCATTCTCGACAGTACTGACAGTCATTGCGGTATCTAACAGGTCCCTACTTCGATTGGTAAAAACGATAGATATGTTAAACGTAGTCGGGTCCACAGAATCGGGAGCAACATTCAAGCGAATGAGACTACCAAACCTCTCAGAGTCAGTCACCTGCCCCGGGCTCGCACGTTCTTGGAGACGCTGTGTGTCCGAATACTGTTGAAGCGCCGTACGAATGCTTTGAGAGAGCCGCAGAGTAACAATGTCAGACTGTGTGATCTTAGACGCAAGACTGCTCACTACCTCTGTACCATACCACTTATGAAAAATGTTGGACCCCGATTCAGTCAATACAACCTTGCGAATATCCTGGATCAGCTTTTGTGCTCCCGTAAGCGTGACCACCTTGCCCTGACTATCATATGAGTAGTCGTACTCTACACGCCGGCCTCGACATCGGGGACAACTCTGTAGTCGAGTGTAGTACGTTACTTGATAGGTTTCATGAAGACTTCTACGTGGAGCATGAAACCGGATTTTGCGCGAGGGCTCTACTTCGGATGCAGCGGTACCCACTACCAAAGCAAACCCATACTGAGAGTTAGAAGCGTCTTCTATCAACACTCCATTTAATGTGACCTCTACACTGGAGTTGGCAATTGGATATGCAGTACGTAGAGTACGCATATCCGTCTCTAAGTAGGTACGCTCGTCTACTACCAAGTGGGGGCAGAGACGCACTGCCTTTAGCTCGTAGCTCACATATCACCTCAACTGAAACAGTGCATTATCATTGAAATATTCAACATTCATGTCCAGGTGTATGTGGGGTCCGGTCTGGTAACGAGTCTCGTGCTTGTACTCATTTTTTCCGCTATGGATCCACCCGTTCTTGACACCATGAGCGATGATATTATCCGCCAACTCAGGGATCGTAACTCCAGACAGTCCCGAAGTGGGTATATCCAACGCCATATCCACGCAGTTTCCCGTAAAGTGGCCGGGAGACATATGCCACCCCGTCGCAGGCCATGCCTCAGTAATCCGAAAGCGGACTCCCCAAAGAGCGTTCGCACTGGAGGCAAAAGCTTGGAGGTCTGACAGAACATTCGGAGGCAAGAATCGCAGACCAGACTCGTCTCGGGTACCCTTACCTCCTGTGGGATTACGCACCAAAGTGCCTGAATCCTCAAACGACTTCATGAATCCCGTTAGATATGCGTACTTATACACATTCGCCATGACCTGTAAACGTGCCCGCTTCAAGGACCGAGGCACTGCAGGGAATGCCTCCAGGAATGCCTCAATATCCCCCGCTGGAGCCCCAGAGGGAATGTTCAAGGACACAACCTCAGCGGGTATCTCAGGCACCACCGGATAGGGCATGTCTATGTCCGCAGGAGTCGAGGTGACCGTTTCCCGAACCGTGGGAGGGAACAGAAGGCCAAAGAGGTCTTCGCGATCGGACTGAGGAGTGAGAGGACCCAACTCCTTATCAGCACCCGCAGAAGGATGTACAGATTCCTGACGAGAAGTGCCATCGGGAGCAATCACGTCCACCACTTCATTTACGAGGTCTACGATAACCTCCAGCTCTGCCTCATAGGTTTCAAGCAAGCGTGTGAGCTTCGCCGCCTCATCTCGCAGAACAGAAGCACGGTAGAGCAGTCGCTTTGACCGATCCTCATCCAAGGATTGACGCTTTAGGAGAGGTAGCATAGGACGCAAGATCTTATCCACCTGAGCAGCTACCACCGCGTCATCGTCAGTCAGATGGTAAAAAGATTCAGGTGATCCAGAGACCGAGGTGACCGTAGGAGTGTTTCGGTATGCGCTACTGCCCAAGGAGACATTTCCGGTCAGAGGGTCTAACCGTGTCGGGTATTTACTGGAGAAGGCGGATTCCTGTAGAACCGCAAGACTCATACTGGGTATCACAGTCTCTTGGGTGGTACCACCCAACTGATACGACTTCGACCCTACGGAGTTAACAAAGGTCTGCTCGGGAGCAGACAACTTAACCACAACTCGACCCGCCAATCTGTCCGCTTTCGCGTTCAGGTGGGAGATCTTCGAAGGAAGGGCGTGCACCAACCGACGCAAGTATGCATGACGCTCTGTAAGCTGTTCTTGGGTAAAGGTGCCTAAGTAGTCGTACATATCGCCTCGCAGTACAGTCTATTCATCAATACCAAATAGAAGCTTGATCGCATTCAGAGCAGCACCGACTCCGGCAGTACCCCCCAGAATCGTCATAGACCCGACATAGTCACTCGCTCCTGGAGTAGGTACGCCCGCTAAAGCCTCGTCATTCACAGAGCGCAATACTCCTGACGTACCCTCGTCAGTCGTCACGAACAATGTACCAAACGATAAAAGCTCGAACACAGATAGCAACGCAATCAGAGCTTGCAGCAGCTCGATGAAGGTGTTAAGAGCGTAGAGCTTGGTCTGCAATAACTCGATGAAGGCCACAATCTGGTCCACAATCCCCTCAATCGCTGCAAGCATCATCTCCACAAAGTTGCGGAGACTTTCGACCGCAGTAATCACCGGCTCAAGCAAGTCCCCGACCCCTACCTTCTCCCAACGGGAACGCGACGCATATCTATCCATCCACCACTGTGGAGGGGACTGTAGAGCTGCCTGACTGGCCGTATAGCGAATCAACTCACCATCGGTTTCCGTAGGGATGTAACACCCCTTAAATGAGGTATAGCCCTCTCCAGAGGTTGCCTTTAAGATGGAGCGAATCAAGTCCACCACACGAGCTATCGCGGGACTATTCGGGGTAATGCTGGGTAGGGAAGTACTGAGGCCCGAGCCATAGACAGAGACCACTCGATAGTAATAGGTGACTCCAGGGTCTACATCGGTGTCTAAATAGGCCACTTGATCCGTAGGACTACCGCTAAACAGGACCGAGGGAGCGAACCCATAGGAGACAGAGACGGAGCCAATCTCTTCCGCAGTGATTACTGGTTCGCCATCTACATCTCTTACCTTCTCGGTCGAGATCGTGACGCCCCGAGCATTCTTCTCCTCGTATGTCTCCATGTCTCCCACAGAAGACAGAGACCGCTCAATGCGGTAGCTACGTGGTATGAGCTTCTGATCAAGCTTCCACGTCAGTAGAGCAGAATCTGGAGTACCTCCATTGGTCAGCACCGCTCCCGAGTTGACATCGACCAGCATCTCCTCTCCAGTGAGGAAGTCGTACCTGACCTGCAAGTCAATATTAGGCTCTTCGCCAATGACGTTCCCTTCCTCGTCAATGACCTGAGTCGTCTGGAGAGCATTCGCACCCGAAAGGAAATGAGACGAGTAGTCGGGAGACTGCACCAGTGTCTGACCTGCGGATTCTACAGACTCCGCGTCAATCAGCCCCGTCGTGGTGTTATAGTAGGTTGTGTAAAATTCCTGATTGATGGGGCGGACTACCAATCCCATAGGGGGGTTAAACTTGGGAGTAGCCTGTTGCTTGAACAAGGCAATTAGAAAACCAAACTGAGTGATGAAATCGGAAATGTTCCCTACACTCACCACCATATGTAGAGACACCACGGAAGCGGTGTTGGAAAAGTTTGGCTGATTCTCGACTCCAGGAGCCAGTAGGGCATACGCCATCCGACCACGCCACGCGGGCATCCCACCTTTCAAATTACCTGCAAATCCCTCAGGATGGTCGGGGTCAGGGATGTCCGCCCAGAGGTACAGACCTGTCTGTCTGAGGTCATTGACTAAGTTTTCCACGATCGCAAGCAGGGCTCGCAAGATTGCAGCCAGAGGATTCGTGACATCCACCAAGAAGACCTTGATTACTTCCAGAATCGCTATCACCAGCTCCAATACAGTAGAGACAGTTTCCAACGTCTCATTGACCTTCTCAAGGGCTTCCTGTACCTCTGGCGGAAGTCCTATCGAGACGGTCAACCATGTGGCCGAAGTACTCATTTCTTGCGTACTCTACTGGAGGAGTGTTTGGAGGCATGTCGAAGCACGGTGTTCAGCTTTTGCAGCTGCTCTTTATGTTGCTTCTCTGTCTCGGCCTTGAGGTCTTGTAGCCCCTCCACCAACATGACTAACTGTTTCTTGAGAGGTGACTTGCCTGACGATGACGCCCAACCTTCTTTAGGGGGCTGGGATAGGGACTCAAACAGTTGCGAGATTTCAGGAGGAATTTGCTGAGGCATTGCTATCCTTGGAGTTGGGAGATGACGCCCATTAAAGTAGCACTCTCAAAGAGGTCTCTTACATATTGAGTGTGTTGTGAGAGGGCCTTAAACATGGTACCTGACTCTCTATTTACTCGAAGATCGAGATACGTGAAGCGACTTGTGTACAGGTCTTCTGAGTCGGATACAGCAGAAAAGTCGGGTGTCACAGTGTTGTCAAACCCTAAAGAGTTATTGATCTCTCTGACGCGCTGGACAATACGTAGGATTCGGGCGGAGACCTGTAGAATACGACTTCCACTCTGAGGAGTGATGGGAAGCACAGCGGGAGGTGAGTACGCCGAGACATCATTACCAGTGATGTACTGCCACCGAGCCCGAATTTGAGCATCTGACGCAACACCTGAGGCAGATACAATCACATCGTCATACCATTCCTGAATGTTCTCCAAGGCTTCGCCTACATTCGTTAATGCGTCCTCTACGTCACTCAAGGCGTCAGATGCCTCAGTTACAGTAGTTAACTCGGGGTCCGTAGTAGGGACAGGGATCAGCTGCGCTATCAAACCTTCCAATGCCGCCTGTTGGCGTTGCAGGGAGAGTTTCTGCAAGTTAAGGACCAAGATCTGTTGCTTTGCATTGTACGTGAGAGCAGACAAGTCTACGGGACGGCTTCCTGCCCACTCAGCTTGGAGCAGAGCGACTTCGGACTGCGTACCAGAGTATAGCAAATCATACTCATTGTTATCTCGATATTCCCACCCCAAAAAGTCTGAGTAAGACGTAGCATCCCCGGGCAGGTCTCTATGGCGGTAGCCCTTTACATCACCTGCTTCGATAGAGGTATCCAAGGACTGTAGAGCGCCAATAGCGGCCCCTTCGTAGCCCTTTGGAAGGGTCCGAGACGCGACAGATGTGTAGGTAGGCAGAGGGGTCGATGCGGGATTGAATCCCGAAAAATCTGAGGGGTCCAGCTCCGAATCAGACGGAGGAAACACAGGAGTCGTAGTAGAGGGGTCTCCAGTGTCCTGGAGTACGTCAATGACTGATTCGGTTACCGTAGCGGGAGATGTGCCATAGTTGACATACCCCGAAACCGTGTTATCCAGAAAGGTCGGGTACCAGTGTTCCAAGAAGGTAGTGGGAGCACTGGCAGCAAAGGCCCCATTGTAGAGACCCAACACAGAAAACGCATCAGGTTCTTGGTTCGACCCCTTATAGGTCTGACCTTGGGGCGGAAATGGAGGAAAGGATACGACCGGGATAGTAGGGTAGTCCTCATCCATAATGAGACGTGATCCGTCATCCTCCAGTGCCTTACCAAACAAGACGGGTAGACGGTAGGGACGTGCGGGTAAGGCCACCTCCGGCCCCTTTTTGAGTATGTTCAGAAGCACAGCCGCATTCGTAGGGAAGAGACGGCCTGTGCCATAACATGACTCCTCGGCCTCCGCAGATGTCAGAGGCCCTCTATACCCTCCGGGAACCTCTCCTGTCAACTCCATTTTCTCAGCTTCCAGGTAACCAATACGCTCGGTTAGGAAGTCGTACAACAACTCAGATACATAGTCATTATCGTATAGGTCGCCTACACGAGTGACGGGGGTCTCTACTCCCTGCGTATGGTTACCCGAGCCGGAAGGTAGAGAAGGCGAAGACCCAGCAGAAACCTGTCCCGATTTTTGCTTGACCAACTGTTCAATGACTTCGGAATAGATCTGAGCTTGAGTACTGGCCGACACAACCCTGAAATAGAATGTGTCCGGAACTTGGTAATCCATGCTACCTAACAGCCCTACTCCTGATGGTGCATTCGCATAATAGGTGTAGGAAATCGAATAGGTCGAATCAATCTCTGAGGTTCGAACAGGCACATAAGACACTATGAGACTGGTGTCCGAAGAAGAAAGAGCAGAGTAAAGTGTTATCTGACCTGATGGGTCAACTTCGTAATCCACGTCCTGAGTAAGGCCAACACCATTGCGCTCAAGATGGATAGCACGAGAGCTAAGATGGGTAAACCTATCAGATAAAGACATGAGGTCAAGGCTGCTATCGTACCGATCAGGAATCGACGTGACAGGAGGTAACGAGGTATGGATTTGCGTTTCGCCTTCATAACGTACTCCACGCATAAACTCAACAGAAGTGCTATTGGACAGAGAGCTAACGAGAGTGCTTCCCAAAGTCAAGGTTAGGTCATCACCAGAAGCCTCCCACGCGAGTACTCGGTATACAGATGTACTCCCGAAGCAAACCAAGGTTGGTATCTGTTCGGACGTGGTAAGATAGCCTGCATCAGAAATCACAACCTGATTCACCCCCTCTGGCGTGGAGATAGGTGTTTCACTAATACTGTCCCATGCCAATGTACCAGAAGAACGGTATGCAACCGGATTGGTGTAGGTAGTATGAAGCTCTGAGGCCAATGCCAAGGTGGTCACCCCGTCCGAGACAGAGACAGCAGATACCACATAGAAGTCCTGCTCAAGTTGGAGCAAAGTGCTTGTCAAGTAGGTGCTTGACAAGTCTCCCGAAAGCGTAATCTCAGTAGACCCACTAAGTAGCTCTACTTGTTCCAGGTCAATCGGAGGATAGCGTACCGCTAAGGCAAACTCTCCCCCAGCTGCGGGCGTGTCCGGAGACAACTCCTGACGCCCAGTAGAGCTGAGAAGCGGAACGTAGATAGCAGGAGTTAGTGCATACTCTCCTGTGATTTGGGACTCGTCCAGAGTATCGTCCCCTGATACATAATCCACTGTCACGTAGTCACCCGCTAAGAGAGGATCGTCCAGGTTGATCCACCCCTCTTGCGGCACGATCGAAAACTCAGGTACTTCGTCTCCGTTGACATATACGGAGATAGAGTTATTGGTAAAGTTGGAGTCTTCTACCATTAACACTCTGAGTAGAGGCTCCTGACGCTCGGGATGGCACAACGTAATGATGCCCGCCTCAGAATCCAGGAGATATTCGGTGTCAATGTCTATCTCTGACCCATTTTCCAAAAGCGTGTCAGTGTTTGGAACCAAATCGGATTGACCCGTTTTAAATGTGTCGAACACCTTTTGACTTGTATTGAGGTCTCCGGGACTGGTAGGAGCGTTCGAGGCCAGTACTTCTCCGGGCACTGATCGAGTAAACTTGATGGAAGGGGTTGAGGTATCAATCACGTAATCTACCCCCTCTACCAGTGGATTGGTATACCCTAAGGGGAGAGGGGAGTAAGATAGGCTGGTCGACCCATCTTCGGGCACAAAAGACAGCCGAAGCTCTTTCGTGCCGGAGAGAGCTGACGAAAGGGTCTCGCTGTCTAAGCTGTAGTTGAGACGTAGGTCGGAGTTAGACTCAACGGGATTTTCCTGGAACGTGATCGTCAGATTCCGTTCCAAGGTTGCAACACCGTTGGAGGCCACAGTAGATGTACCATCTGCTACTTCCTGGTAACGTACCTGGGATCCGCCGTAGGTTGCAACATCATCGGTATTGAAGTTGAATGACTGGGAATCTCGTGCAAACTCCACGGTACCCGAAGCAGGAGAGCCAAAAGAAGACTCGCCAGCGACAGACAGAACCGTTAGAGACACTCCGGAGACGGAGATCAAAAAATCCGAGCTACGTTCAGCAAAGTCATTGACATACGTATCAGGTATCGTTACCCGGGTCGAGTTGCTAATCTCACCAATCTCCTCGTCAATTAGGGACCACCGGTTCAGCGCGTGGTAGAACGTGAAACGTGTCTGGTGAGCAGAGTTCCGCGCATACGACACCTCAATGTCACCCGAGGAGATTTTACCCGGAATGGTTACGCTATCAACCACAGCACCGGACCCTTCATCCGAGACCCACACCAAGTACTCTACCGCGTAATCCGGAGCAGGAGACGTACCTTCTCGCTCGTCATCACGGGGTGTAGTCGTACCATCCGTGGGATAGTTGCCTATCTCGGACAGATTATTGGGAGGAGGGAACAGAGGTGAAGCGGCCAAGGGGCGAGTGAGAGCGGGCATAGATGTACTACTATTTGTGATAGCGGCACGTGGCTGCTTCACGATAAACACAGTAGGGTCTACAAACTGGGACAGGAGGATACTCACTACACTACCTTTCCGGTACCCGTACCGGTAGAGGCACCCGGTCCAGCGGGGCCTGAAATCGTAATACTGAACTTAACGGAGGTCATTAAAAAGGTCACCAACGCAGAGGAAAACGCACTCACAATCTGAGGCCATGCAGGACCTGCAAAACCTGTAGAAGCAGTGATAGCAGACGCGAGCCCCGCCGGCTCAATACCAATGACATTTCCGACCCCCGTACCTACTCCGACGCCTGAATGAGCGGTGATAGCCTGTGCCTGTAGTAGATACGTGCAGGTTGCAATAG
>CESG01139728.1_pt1 | contig 14913 bp, 16 predicted proteins | sample 531121 | NCBI WGS metagenome assembly CESG01 (sample SAMEA2621287, study PRJEB7988) | marine metagenome | biome: marine biome (ENVO:00000447); feature: mesopelagic zone (ENVO:00000213); material: "saline water (ENVO:00002010), including plankton (ENVO:xxxxxxxx)" | depth 800 m
CCCGCATGTCGGGTAATCACCTCTCGGCTGTCACGCCACACCAGAGACACCGGACGAGTCACCGTAAGGTTGACGTTGGCGCCCGTCTGGTTGACCTTAACAGAGGTCACCAGACCCAGCTTACCATCATCGCGGTACACCGTATCCGTACTCGGTGCAATGACCTCACCCGTATCTTGGTCGAGCTTACCAGCGACGCGAGCCACCGTCCGACGCTTGTAGTTGGCGTAGAAATCCGGAAGAGACAGAGACCACTTACCCGCATAGTCGCTGAGCGTAGACAGGATAGACAGCACAGAGCTACGACCGGTATCCAGTCCATACGTAGGCACCTTATCCGTCTGACTCTGGATACCCACCTTGACCGCTTCAGCCAACGCGGCCACATCCTCACCCACCAGAGCAGTTAGGTGATTTTCGTAGATGCCCAGATCTCGGGTAGAGACCAAGGCGTACTTTGCCTGATTCAGATTACCCTCTGCGATCTGTGCATAGGCATAAGCGTATACAGGCACCGAAGAAGCGTCTACCCCACACACAGGGACAGAGTATGAATCGTACTCTTCGGGAGTCAGGTACGTATAGGAGTAGAAGGTAGCATCATCTCCAGCGGAGAGTCCCCGCACGGAAAGGTCGCCTGCTGCCCCCAGATACTTCCCAGAGGAGACAGACACGAACGTCTGGTACTCATCATCGCCCAGAGGGCGAGAGAGCACAGGAGCCGTATTTGAGGCCAGAAGAGCCGTTGTGTTGTAGAGAGCTTCATAGACCTGACGAATGTTCGGAGCACGGACGCAGACACCAGATACTGCGTTAGCAATCTCATTCAGCAGAGTGAAGTCACTACTGGCGCGATGCGCAATCGTGTTGATGAAGATCTCGGGAATGTTGGCCAGCTGCTTGAGGACCTGACGAATCTTCATGCGCTCCTTGGTGGGAGAAGGAGCGTTCGCGTAGCCATCACTGTGGAGACTGACTGCGGTAATCTCACCGCTCCGCACAAGGTCCGGAAGAGCTTCCAGAGCCTGAGAGATACAGGTAAGACCACGAGTACGTAGACCCGAGATCTCAGCGAGGTAAGTGGAATCAGCAGCCATCACATCAGCGATGGAGATTCGTGCGAAGTGTTCCCGAAGGTCACCCGTCCCCGAGTAGGAGTAGAGAGACACCAGCTGATCCGAGTCAGCAAACTCAGAGAGAGTCCAGACCTTCTGGATCAGAGAAGCCATCGACTTCATGTCATAATACATGGAACCAGAAGCGTCCACGATTACAACATGGTGAGAAGGGATTGAATTTGGAGTGCCCGAAGTGTCGGCAGAAACACTCTCCACGAGGAAGTGTCGGGTAGGGGTTCCATCGAAGGAACGGAGTGCGAACTTTGAAGTGGTCAAGTAACCTCCTGAAGGGGGATTTACAGACAGACTAATAGGAAAGATCTTGCGCGTCAAGGGAATCTGCGAAAAAATCTTCCGTGTCATAGGGTTTTCATAGTAGGAAGAGATGTCGCCTCTCTGGTAACAAACGGGTGTAAGCTACTCAGTTGGAGAGGGGTCCTGTCAATGAAGCAGGCTTCGTCATCTATAGATTCCGTGACGATAAAGCAGTTGGGCAACTCACTGAGGGATAGCTACCTCAGGTAGAAAGAAGAATCGAATGGAGAGGTTGAGGATTTCATTCAGGGTCTAACCCTGCTCAACACCAAAAGTAGTCTCTGCTGAGTATCAGAATGTCTCTATTACCAATTAAGATCTTACTCTAATACTCAGACATACACCGTTAGGTGTATGGATGAAGCTCTCTACTCTAACACAAATCCTAATGCAACAACCACTACAGAGAATCCTACTACGAATCAGACTCCATAGACTCCTATAGATACACAGACTACGTCTTTGGACCTATACACACTCTACGACAGTTTCATTCGCAATGAAATCTCAAATCACTGACCAGTCCCTCCTTACTCTGTCCTCGATCAGCAAGTTTATTGCACTATCTACCTGACCTCAGTAAGTGATACATCGTCCAAACAAGTCTAAATAGAACGTCCCCCGAAGGGACATCCAATCTTTGACATCATAGCTTAGAGCAGATCCCACATGAGAGAGAGCCTCTCTTCCTCCGGATCCCTCTCTCGAAGCTTCCAGAACCTTTGTGCGATCTTCATAACTCGTGATGGAACCTTATCCACATGGGTCTCACTCCCTGTAGGATAGTGAGTAACGGGTCGAAAACTCCGCACTTCGTGAAAGGTCTTTGTTTGTCCGCGTGACCACTTGCTCGGAACCTTAGAGGTTCCTTGAACGATCTTGAGTGCGTAGTCTGTGCCATCCTTCATCTTGAGAATGAAGAGGTACTTGACACTGTTCCCCTTGTGTTGCTTCTTCGAGTAAACCTCGAAGGTCTCACACTCAAGAGGGAAACTGTGTGTAGTCTTGATTTCTTTCAAGCCCTCTTGGAGTAGCTTCCCTCTTTCGGAGGGAGTCTCTCCACCCTTGAGCTTGAGAGAGAATCCTACTCGCTTTCCCGCAGAGTCTGTGTCCCAGATAATGTTTACCATTGTGTTCACCTCAGTTATGGGTGGTTACGATTGTGCCTCTTTGACGCAGTACGTTATGCACTTCCTTATCGGATAGGACTTGTTCGATCAAGTCCCTTTCTCGTGTTTTGTCGGAGTCATTGTAGAAAAGCTCACTGACAATTGTGTGTTGATGTGCGATAGCATCTTCCACCATTTTCCTCTCTTCTGAGAGACCTTGGTAGTCTTCATGAGTCAGAGTACGGTGGAAGGCTGCATAGAGACGTGCCAGTCGGATCACTTCTGTGACCATTTCGTCCAGCTGAGCATATGTGCGGGAAGGTTTCTCAAACTCTTTGAGAAGTTGTTGCTTGACGTTGTGAATTGATCCAGTGTAGGACGATTCTCGATAGAGGTCTCCGTACTGTTGGTTGAAGCACTCCAGGAGACAATCTCGGTCGATCTGGGCTCGGGTTTCTGTCCGACGGGTGATGAATCGACGGAGCATGTTGACCGTGAAGACCAGTAGCAGCGTCCCACATACTCCTGCGAGGATGTAAGGAATCAGTTTGAGTCTAACCCATAGGGGGACTCCTATGGTGAACACGAACACCAAGACGCCTATCCAGGGACCTGTGTCACTTAGAGCATATCCGAAGCTCTTTCGGAAGTAAGAGGTTCTACGGCTCAAGAGGTTCCTCCATATCTGTGTCGACATCATTCCATGTGAGGATGTCATAGTAGCACTGATTGAATCGTTCCTCTAACTCCTGGAGCCTCGCTTCGTCTTTTGGAGTCAGTGAGAGTTTCGCCTGATGCAGTTTATCCGATGCGACCAAGAGCTGGTGCTTGAGATAGTGGGTGTTGATCAGCTCTCTCAGGAGCCCCTCTGAAATCCTCCCATGTTGGAAGCGTTTCATCGCTTCTTTGATCTGGAAGTGTTTGGACCCCTCTTGACCCGTCAGAATGTCGAGAATCGCTCTCCGTCGGATGTAGGGGAGCGGGCCTATCCACTCTCGGATAATAAAAGCGGAGGTAAGCGCGTTGAGTAGGTAGTAAATGCTCTCATAGCCTCCCGTAACGGAGTACTCTACCAGAGCCAAAAACCCCAGCAATCCTGAGAGGGTCACAGCAACAAATCCCATCAGTTGTAGCTCGTGGTTACGGAGGTCTGTCTCCGTTGGGAAGGGCTTATTCATTGGCCTGCTCCTGTGTCGGGGCATCTGATTGCTCGCTGTATGAGGCGACTCGGTGACTGTGGATTAACCACAGTATTACTCCTCCAAGTAGAGTGGCTCCGACTCTTCGGAGAAGAGAGCGTTTCATGGTTTCGTCCTCCTGTGGAAATCTGTATGTCCGAAAGCCTATCAAGACCTCTCGGGTGTGTCCACTATTCTTTTTTTGGATGGCTGTAGACGTACATGGAGAGAGTATGGTATCACGTAGAGCCGACCTGAGCCCCCCTTTAGGACATCCGATTGAAGCAGGTCCCTGCTACATCGTCAACCGAATCTATGACAAGGTCCGTAACCCGAAGCTTCGTGATCAGCTGGTCAAGGAGATCGAGGAAGGCGGTAAGGATTTTGATGGTCGCGACGAGCGCAAGGTCTATCAGATTCACAAAGAGCGAGCCTTGAATGGTAAGGCGATGGTGCTCCTGCCTCATGTCCAGAGACGTATGGACGAGCGAGGTATCCCTGTAACAGAGCTGCGGGTAGCTCTCAAGCACTGGGAGAAATGGTATCATCGTGAGAAGTCGATGCAATCCTTTCATGCGAAGAAGGTTCAGCAGAATATGGCTTACGGTGACAAGATTGTATGGGAAGACCCTAAGATCAAGATCACTGTGGTCTTTAAGCGCGACAAAGATGGCAACTACTTAGTAGTGACTACTTTCCCGTCGGACCACTACATGAAGCCGAAACCTACATCATGTCCTCTTCCTACGTCAGTGGTGTCTCACATCCGAAACCTGTCCCGTAGTCTACGGGAGGTTCCTCTGTAAGGAGTGTCGCTATGGATTACGCTACGTTAGCCGCCTTAGACCTGATTGATATGGCCAACGCATTGACGTATGCTGCCTCATCGACTGACAACCCTTTCATGACTCAGGATTTTTCGACTACATATCTGTCCGCGACTTCCATGATACTGGAAAGTCTCTATGGATTGGTATGTACGATGGTACATAAAGACCTCAATGAGTACGAACTCGGCTTCTTTGTGTACTGCGACCTCATCTTTCGGGGATTCGACCCTTTTGACTCGTGGCTGGAGAGCGGCTTATGTGCTCTCTATCCACATGACCCCACACCCTTTGCTCCCGGGAACTACTATGTAGTCCCCGCAGAGGGGTTTGGTTACCATATGGGTATGATGGTAAGTAGTGGGCAGCTCCTCACCTTCGATTGTCAGTTTTTTGAGCTATCTTCTCGACAGAAGGCTCTTGCACAGGTTATAGACGGCGAAGACTTACCTGATCTGCTCGACTCAGTAAGCGACATACTGATCGAGAACATGAGGAGCCGTCATGATACATTCGAGCATAGCGCTCTGGGCCTTGTCTGGAAAGATGGACCTTTTTCCAGACCCTCCACCTGAGCCGCTCTCCGCGTGGGAAGATACGTTAGGGCCACTTCGGAATATTCTCCCTCAATACTTGGGCGCTTTTTCCTCCTCTCCTAAACGAGCTGCCTTCTTATCTGTACTGAGCTTCCTGGAAGGGCACTCTTCGATGTGGGACCTTAAGAGTCGAGCCTTGAGTGGTTTGGTAGCCGGAGACCCCGTGCGAGATACCGGGCCCGTGAATATCGTACTGTTTGGGGATAGAGGCTCAGGGAAAACACATATGCTCTATCACATTGCTCGATTTTTGTGTCTGCACACGCAGTTACGTGTCCATATCCTTTCTCAATATCGAGACCGTTTCGTTTCGCTGGCGAATCTGTCTCCCCGAGTCACTCTCGGGTCACCCTTCATCTTATCAGACCCTGTTTTGATAGCGGGTCAGGTTGACTACCTCTTGGTAGACGAGGTTACTGACCCTCTTCGTAGAGCGATTGGTGAACGTGTCCCGCATCGCTCGGGTCTTAGCTGTGTCTACACGTACTCTCCTGAGCATGGAGTGGCTACCGAGGGGGATGAGCTGTTCTTTGGTCCCGATGAAATGGTTCGAGCGATTGCGCTGGACAATCGCTATCATGTGTCGGATGTCATCTGCCACAATTTTAATGGGCATTCGTGGCCGTAAAGTTTCGATAACTCCGTAGTTTAGCTACTGGAGTTTAGCATGCCCGAAGAGACCTATAGACTGTCACGTGCTACAGACCCTCGTGAGCGTGAAGACCCTCGCTATCCACTTCCTCCTCTCAATGTGTTTGTTACGTCTCCTGATGTAGGAGAGATGGATATTCGGTGGGATAACCCCGCCATGATTCGTGGAAATGGAAAGTTTACCGTACAGGGTGTGAACGTCTACCGTAGCTATGATAGTCAGTTTTCGGGATATGTCAAGCTAAACTCCACTCCGTTGGGGAGTATGTTCTATCGTGACGGCACCACAAACACAACAGTCACGGGGGAGACCGCTACCTATACTGCGGAGGGTCAGTCGCATCCCGGCGGGCACTACATTATCCAGGCAGATCATTACCCGATCGTGAAGGCGGGGACTCAAGCCCTGCCTGCGGATAGTCCCTCAGATGTAACGGTAACGATAGACGGGCAAAATATCAAGCCCTTAAAGGTGCTGGGTTTGACTGGAGAAATCTACCTGGATCAGAGACGGTATTGGGACAAGGTACGGCGTCAGGTGTCGACTCCGGTGCTACCTACGGATTCATCCGTGACTACCATTAGCTATCAGTATAACACGAACCTCATACAGTCTACCGCAGCTCAGCGAATCTTCTACAAGGTGACGACTGTAGCCACCTATGGAGGAGAGACCGTGGAAACTCCTCTTACTGCTGTAGAGGGTATAAGCTCGGACGAGATTGAGAAGCTGGATTACATCTGGAAGGAAGCGATTCGTCGCAACCGTTGGATCTTAGAGCAGGGGGGTGAAGCTGTCAAGGTGTTTATTCGGAAGTGGTTGGGGGATCGTTGTTCATGCTGGAGTGATACTCATAAGCAGGCCCGGAATGACTGTCTATCCTGTTTTGGTACGGGTATTGTAGGGGGCTATGAAGGTCCGTTTGATATCCTGATAGCTCCGCAGGACGGAGAGCGGAGAGTAGAGCTGACTCCGTCGGGCCTCGCTGTGATGCACCAGTACGAAGTATGGACAGGCCCAACTCCGATGCTCTCCCAGCGCGATTTTATTGTGCGGCAAAACAACGACCGGTACACCATTGGTGCTGTAAACACCCCTTCTCATCGAGGTAATCTACTGCAGCAGAGTTTTGCTATTGGGTACATTTCTGAGCGCGACATTCGTTATCAAGTCAATGCAAACTCTATATCGCTGGACTTTCCACAAACCCGCGTCCGAGACTGGAACCAGCCTGGGACAGAGGGCACTCAGTATCCGATGGTCACCGACAACTCTGAAATTGGCACGGATAAGAGTCAGGATGGTACACAGGAGCGCGGTAGAACCCCCACCTATGGCCGGATTATGCGATGATTACCTTCCAGGTCAAGTCTTTTGCTGACGTGTTAACCCACCGTCCTACCCGTATCTATTCTTTGCTGGGACAGTACCTTAAAGAGGAGTTGTTTGCTGCGATAGACAGACTCCCTTACCCAAACAAACCTGCCCTCAAGTCCAGTATCTCTTTCAAGGTCACAGTCAAGTCCCTGATTTTTGTCTCTGAGCACCCCCGATTCTACATGATGTTCGGTGTGGAGCCACACAAGATGACCTATGTTCGGAATCGTGTGATCCCGATCAAGCTCAAGTATGCACGCAACCCTACTCCACGAGATATTCGTCAGGGAGTTGCCTTTCGTGTAGTAGACTTACCCGACCATCCTGGAGTCAAGGCCAATCCTATGATAGAGAAGGCTCTGAAGCAAGCGGAGTTTCGGTTGGTTGAGTATATCCTGGAACGTCTATGATTGAATACCGATGCAATGTCCCCCGTCTGGTGATTACGGATGTATCTCCTCCTCTGGTATTCCAGTACGGCAAGATATCTGGAGTAGAGAGTCGCGTCTTCCAGAAGAGTCAGCAGATGAAGATGGCAGTAGAACGGAATGAGCTGACGGTGATTCCTAAGCGGGTGGTTCACCGTCCCGCAAGCTCCTCTGGGTCTGTGGATGTGTCACGTCTCGTGACGGAGTTGACAAGATCAATAGAAGGTGTGGTGCGTGCCCCTGACTCATCTGTCACGCATAATCTACTTGGAGAGATCCTAAGTGAGCTTAGGAGCCTACGTGCAGATATTCGTTCTGTGGGTAGTTTTGCTCAAGGGTCCGTGAGAAATCCTATTCCAGTATCTGGAGTAGATGTCTACATCCCTACGTCATTCAAACGCGATGATGTGGAGGCAAAACTGGGTACCGATGACTCAACGGATGTCAGTGTGTCGAGTGCCGAAGATGCATTGAGGAAAATTAAAGGGAGCATTTCATGACAAAGTTGGCGAAAGACCTATATCGGTTAGCGTGGCAGATTGAGTTTGACCAAGCTTGGGTGGGTCGGTCGAATGAGAGTCAGTCGGTACGTCAGTTCCGTCCGGGAGACCGTGCTGATGTGGTGTCATCGGGTTCGGAGCGGACCACCTTTTCCTCCTCAGATACTGGAGAGACCTGGACGGCTCCATCGGCTGAGCTTTCCTATCGTAAGGTGGCGTCGGCGGATATCGCGAAAACTATCCTTAGTCAAATGGGTGGGTGGCGCCGTATCTCGATGATGACAGGCGCCAAGAGCGTTATCAGCCATAAGGCCGAAGGTGAGTTTCTGGGTGGGGTTTCCTTCAAGTTTTCAAACAATGGTCGTGGAAAGCCCAACCACGTGAAGGTTATGCTACATGGTTCCGACACCTACACCGTCTCCTTTGGTCGAATCCGAGGCTACAATTTCAAGGAAATCAAGACCCTGTCAGGTATCTATGCTGGTCAGCTCAAGTCGGTGTTTGAGCGTCAGACCGGACTGTATCTTAGTCTGTAAATACACATACAACATAAGGACACTTAATGAGTAACAAAACCCTTGGCTGTGCCATTGACGTAGGCACCATGAACTTCCTGTCAGCTCGTCAGGAAGAGGAAGGCGCCGTCGCGATTAAGCGAATGCGGAATGCGTTCTTGGATCTGGACGCATCACATAAGCGTTTCCTCCAGCTTAGCGATGTCAACTACATTGAGAAGGACGGTAAAGTCCTGATCGTCGGTGATGAGGCTATGGATGTAGCGAACATGTTCCAGCGTGAGGCACGAAGACCTATGCAACGTGGACTGATTTCCAGTCGCGAGATGGACAGTGCCGAGGTACTCTCTTTGATGATTGAGCAGCTGCTGGGCACTCCTCAAGTCAAGGATGAGGTATGCTACTTCTCTGTCCCCGCAGCTCCGGTAGATGACCCTTCCCAGGACATCATCTTTCATGAGGGGGTGTTCCGGCGCATGATTGGAGAGCACGGATACGATGCACAGCCCATGAATGAGGCTGCTGCTATCTGTTTTAGTGAGGCCGAGTCAGACGGGTTTAGCGCTCTTACGTTTTCGTTTGGGTCTGGTATGACTAACTGTGCTCTAACCTATCGTACTCTGACCACGATGTCCTTTAGTGTTGCACGTGGTGGTGACTGGATTGACGAGAAGGTGGCACAGGCTTGCAACATTACTGCGTCCAAGGCGGTCTCCATCAAGGAGAAGGAAGCGGACCTGATCGACTTTGCCTCTGGAAACCCTCGCACCCTACGTGCGCGTGAGGCGATTGGTGTTTATTACCGCAACCTAATTGGGTATGCACTGGACCATGTAGAATCACAGCTGCTCAAGGTCCAGACTGAGATTCCGATGGCGATCCCGATCATCATCGGTGGGGGCACTTCTCTGGCCCGCAACTTCCTCCCTTTCTTTAAGGAGGAGTTTGCCAAGCGCAAGAACTTCCCGATCGAGATTAGCGAGATCCGTCATGCTTCGAATCCGATGAACGCTGTCGCAAAGGGTCTGCTTGTCAATGCTCGCTTGAGCTACTGAGTCCTCTATGTACTACTACCTAAGCCGTGCAACCAAACGCCGTATTATCAAGGAGCTACGGGAGAGCTTTAGTCGCAATCGCGTCTATCGTAAGCTGGTGCCGTTCATTCAGGATAGTATGGCGTTTGACGAGAAGCCGCAAGCTGCTATCATCGTGAAGAACGCTTCTGCGTCCCGTATCCAGTTGAGTGCTGACAACTTTGTTGGCTATGTAGTAAGCTACATACAGAAGGCTGACATTGAGGGCAAGGACGGAACCTCACTGGAGTGGGTGAGAGAAGATCAGCGCGCGGTTAGGGCTCACGACCCTACGGGAGCGTCCTTCCCTTCTGATCCGGGTATCTACTATGTGACTTGGGAGACCGATACCTCTTTCATGGTGGATATCCTGAAAGAGGTGAAGCGAGAGCGGCTGGGGTACTACTCTCTCTCCGATGTCAGTGAGGGGGAGAGCGTGACTGTGTCTGCGGGCTCCATCCATGAAGGGTCTTTGCGAGTGTATGTGGATGAAATCTACCAGTTGGTAGAGGACACTCATTACTCCGTCGACTATGGTACTGGCACTATAACATGGTTGGAGAATCTGTCAAACGAAGTGGGCATATATGCTGACTACTTCTACGCAGCACCTTCCACAGGCCCTTACACAATAGAGGGCGCCAATACCTTTAACAACACCGCGATTCCGGGGGTCATACTGGCGTTTGGAGACCAGACTCATGCGGGTGACCAGAACGCTATCGTAATTACGGACAAGCGGACGATGACCGCTCAGGAGTACGGTGGTCAGTGGGATATCTCGATCAGTTTCGATATCATGGCTCAGGACAAGATGCAAATGGAGCAGATTGCCGACTATACTGTGATGGAGATCTGGGGCAGGAAGAAGAACCTGTTGGAGCGGGAAGGTTTAGTCATCACTGATATGTCACACGGAGGTGAGGCTGACGAGGTGTATGACGAGACAGGGGATACACCGTACTACCTCGCTTCCATGGACTTGCAGATACGGACGGATTGGGCAATTCACATTCCGATACCTTTTGAAATCTCGGCCATTTCTTTTGTTGACAGTGTATCCACCTTAAATTCCTCCTCCGACGAGGATGTGGTGTCGATACCTTCCACTTTGAAGGTGGTACCCAACCTTTCGCCTTATATGGCAAGGCATGGACTGTCAAACAACTTTGAGAGGATTGTGTAGTGCCCGTCTACAGCTATGTCTGCAAGTCTTGTTATGTGATTTCGGAAGCATTTCGGCCAGCCTCAGAGCGAGATATACTCTTTCGGTGTCCTCAGTGTAAGTCCGAAAACACATCCCGGAGGGTGTCAAACCCGAATGTGCATATGCCGATTGACGGGAAGTTTCGAGGGTCTGGTAAGGCTGACCTGGACAAGCTGATCGGGGAAGACTCCGAAGCGAAGCACGACTACTACTCTCGTGAGAAAGACAAGAAGGACAAGGTTCGGCTGGCAAACAAGACCAATGCGATCGGTAAGACTTCTGCGGGCGAATACGTCCCTGTCCCCGAGAGCCATCTCAAGGACAGGGAAACCCATTTGAAAAAGTTCGACTATGCTAAGAAGCACGGTCAGAGGATTGATACTCCATGAGCCTTATTCGTATAGCACGTCGACTACGTATTAGCAAGTCCGAAGATGAGATGGTAGATGCGCTCCGTGAGCAGTATAAGTCGTATCGCCAGAAGCATCCAAACACGGAGCTGTCCGAGTCGGACTACATTGAGCGTGAAATGAAAAAGCGCCAGAAGAGAGATCCCTCACCGGAGAAGGAAGAGGGTGAGTCAGGACCCTCCGAAGAAGGTGAGAAGGCTGACGAGAAATCCAAGTCAAAGAAGAAGACACCCAAGCCGACACCAGAAGACACCCAAGTTATGACGGACTTGGGTCTGGACGAGAATATCGATTTGGAAAAGTTGTCAAATGCTCTGGATTCAATATTAGAAGGGCAGAAAGGTACCGCCACCACTTTTGCGGAGAAGCTTGAGAAGGCGACTGATTTCTTGACTCAAGCAGTGGATGTAGACCAGTACATCCTGGGTTTGCCCGATGACGCAAAGAAGCTTGCAGCCCATTTGCAAGAACGCCAAGAGAAAATGGGAGAGCTTGCGAAGAAGTCCCTATCGGAAGGGGCGTCCTACGATGACTATGTGAAGTCTTTGGGAAGTAAGGCATCGCCTCTCTCGAAGAGTCAGTGGGAGGCGATCCAGAAGAAAGAGCTGGATAAGAGTCTCAAGTCTCTTCAGACCACTGTAACACAGGGTAAGTCCTTCCCTGCTACCTACCAAGAATATGTCAAGAGTCAACGTGATGACGATAATGTGCCTGTGTCGAAGTCTGATTGGGACTCTGTCATGGACAAGGCCCGAAAATCCTCCGAGAAAAAACTCCGTGACGAGCTACGGAAAGGCAAGACCGTTGACGGGACTTATGATGAGTACGTGGAACGGAAGGAAGGTGCCAATGAGGTTCCTGTAGCGAAAGCTGTTTGGGAGCAGATTGTAGGCAAGTAATTTCCCGTCTAACGCATTCTCGTGTACTACACATACTATTACGTAGGAGACTGTATGTCAGACCTTAACTGGCAGGAAGAGCTATTGGCTCGGTTCGGTGATGTAGCTCGGTCAGCTGCGAGCATTCGTGGTTTAGCGCGCACTCTAAAGATCTCTCGACACAAGGCAAAGTGGTTATTTGAAAACGCAGGACGAGCCCCTTCTACCTCTAAGGTAGGTAGAGAGGTGCCTGAGGCTCGTAAGGAAAATCTTCTCCACAATACGAAGTACTACTTTAACGAGTCTACCGACTCCTATGTAACCTTCATTAAGTCTGCCCCTAAGCCTCTGGTCGTCTCGGGAGACGACCATCGTGCGATGAAGCGAGCGTACTCAAATTGGGACGGTCAGCCTGCTTCTATCAATGAGATTTGTCGCACCTTTGGCATCCCGCGTCCTTGGTTTGTCGAATACAAGTCTATCCACGGATGGACTCATGACTCCGAGCCCTTCTCGGCTGAAGAGTTGCTGGACAGAGATATGGATGATATGGTCGCGGATGCACTACAGCAGCGTCGGCAGCGCATCTTCCAGAAGTACGAAGTGTCTAAGTGGAAGGAGATTCAGAAGGCGGCTGATAACTGGAACCAGTTTGAGCAGACGACTCTGAAGACTCTCTTGACTCACATGCCTGAGAATCGAGATCAGACCCTCCCTGATTACGTGCGATCCGATGCTTATCGTGCATTCGCTTTGGTGTTGGGCTTGACCGATTTTCACTGGGGGTCCTATTCATGGGGAGGGGAGACTGACTCTCCCTATAACAGAGAGATCGCAGAGAAGCGACTGTTTTCTGCGACCGAGATTCTGTTGAACTATCTCCCGCATAACCCCTCTGAGATCGTACTGCCAATTGCGTCTGATTTCTTTGACGTAGATGGTGATACTCCCTCTACCACGAAGGGCACTCCTCAGGATGTCGACGGCACTCCTACCGAGATTTTGGTGACAGGGTGTCAACTCATGGTACGGTATATTGACTACTTGCGTCAGATTTCACCTGTAAAGATCGTTATGATGGCAGGTAACCACGACCGTCATAATGGTCTGGCTCTGTTGCTTTACCTCTCTGCATGGTATCGAGATACTCCAGGTGTTGAGGTAGTCATGGACTACAAGCCTCGTGTGTATCTCCAATACGAAAATAACCTACTGGGATTCTCCCACGGGGATGGGCACAAGACCAAGCCGAAAGATCTGGCAGCGTTGGTACCTGTAGAGGCTAAGACGATTTGGGGAGCGACGGACCATCATCTAATCTTTGGCGGGCATCTACACCACCAGCATGTACAGGAGATTGGGGGGATTACGCACTACCTCCTACCCTCTCTATGCGGTACCGACAGATTTCACACTCGAAATGGGTGGACGGCCCATCACCATGCTCTCCAAGGATTTATGGTAGACCCGGACCAGGGTGTGGTATCTACCCTAACAGCACGTCCGGAGTAGTATCACCACGAGAGCATATACAATCGGTAGAGACCCCAGTACCCAACTTCTGTAGGTACTGGGGTCAACCTTTTTTCGGTAGGTGATTATCAAACAAGTCAGGCCATACCAGAAACCACTATGTGGGTTGTTGATCGTACACATTAGCAATGTGTACATGTCACGGTGTATTTTGTCAACCATATCTTCCAATCTATCTGCCCATTGCCTTAACTTGGACTGTGACATACTTACCTCTCTACTCACTGCACCTCTCCATAAGTAGAGTCTGAGCCAATAAATTACTTGTAATCCCGGGGTACTGACGATTGGCGGCATTCTGTCTGTCAGTCCCCAATTCCAAATTTAGGAGGCTCCTACTATGCCTGGACCCTTTACAAGTTACGTTCCCGCAGGAGTATACTCACAAACTGTGTTTGAGCCGTCGGCTAACGCATTGACCGATGCTGCTCGCCTGCCTGTGTTCATTGGTGTAGGAGAGGAGAGTCTTTCACGGCTTGACTACGAGATGGTTCGTGGTAGCTCTGCTATCTCAGACATTCTGGTTACCAAGGAAGACGTGAGCGCACAGTGGGTTACCGCAGAAACCAACCCTCAGTCCCCTACTCTGGGTGCGAATGACGGTACGATCAAGAAGCTTCGGGTTGATAACTACCCTATCGTTTCGGGTAATGGTACCGGCACCACTTCTACGTCAGTGTCCGATGTCACTGTATTGGTGGATGGTGAGGCTGTCACTGTAGCAGCTATCAATGGTACTCTGGGTACCATTACCTTACAGAGCGCACCCTCTGCCTCCAGCACTGTTACAGTAACCTACTACTACAGCCGTACAGACACCCTCTTCACGGACAACGTGAGCGCTCAGGCGACGGGGTCTGTTACAGCTTTCAAGGTCTTCAACACGCCAATTGTGGATGGTAGCAATGGAGGTGTGACGACTACCACCGTTACCGATGTAACTGCTAAGGTTGACGGGGTTGCCGTGACTGTGTCATCTGTAGATGGTACTACGGGTGTTGTGACACTGGCATCGGCTCCCTCTGCCTCCAGTACTGTTACCGTTAGCTACTACCACAACACATGGCAGGATACCTATGACCTGCTCCCTGATGCGGGAGTTCTTACTGTGTCTCGTGTTGGTATTGCTCCAGGTGACAGCTCCTACATTGAGGACACCGACTTCATCGTCAAGACCCCTTTGGGTGAAACTTCTCG
>CESG01023596.1_pt1 | contig 14872 bp, 11 predicted proteins | sample 531121 | NCBI WGS metagenome assembly CESG01 (sample SAMEA2621287, study PRJEB7988) | marine metagenome | biome: marine biome (ENVO:00000447); feature: mesopelagic zone (ENVO:00000213); material: "saline water (ENVO:00002010), including plankton (ENVO:xxxxxxxx)" | depth 800 m
ACAGCCTCCATTTGTGCCCTAAGTACAGAAAGAGGCGTTCTCATCTCGTGAGAAATATCACTGATCCATTGCTTTCTTAGCCGCTCACTGTCATTGAGTGAGCGCGCCAAACCATTAAAATCGTTAGCTAGAGAAGAAAGCTGATTACCAAAATCAACGGATAACTGCGCTGAATAATTGCCTTTGGCCAACTCTCGGGTCACACGAGCAAACTCTGCAACCTGTCGTTCCAGTTCACTATTCAAAGCCTGTTGAACACTAAGTTTGTCGTTGCGTATTTGGTTGATGCGTTGAGCCAGTGCTATCGACAAAAGCAATGCTTCCAATGCTGTTCCAATACGCAGTGAATTGTTTGTCAAAAATGGAGATGACATCCAGCCATAGTTCGCTAGGATATAGGTGGCTGCCATGATGGTCAGTATGGTCCATGGTAATAGGAAATACTTCGCTTGCGGAATCCCGTGCAAATGAGCCCCCAGACCAACAAACCAAAGCATAGATAGCGCCACTAATATCGTAACCATTGCCCAGATCGCAGATGCATTGCCGCCAATAAGGACCTCAACCAGAAATGCTAGAACATTCAGCGCTAATGCTAGATAAATCAGCCGGTTGTAATGCGGCAGGTGTCTTCCGAGTTGCAAAAAGTGTTTTACAAACATTAAAGCAAAGCCACCAGCAATCAGAGGTAAATATATCTGTGATCGATCCAGCCAAAAATAGGAATCGATGTAGAGATATTGATACCAATAGCCATCCGCCACGGCTTGAAATGCCATAGCAAACCATAAAAAGCCCAGGTAATAGGCGTAGGCTCGAATACGAACAATAATGAAAATGAAGAAATTAAAAATCCATAACCCCACCATCAAGCCATAATAGGCTGTGTACATGCCTCGATCGTTCGCAAGGGCCCGATACATTTGCTCAGGGGTGTGAATGTAGACGGGTAGGTAGACAAAACCATCGGTCTTTACACGTATAAAGACCTGATATTCTTTATGCTTACTGATTTCAAAAGGGAAAACGGGGTTAGCATAGGGAATCGGTCGAGCTTCTAGCGGCTGGTGATCTCCTTGCAGCATTCGCTCTCTGATACGCCCGTGATTATCAATAAGAAAGAACTCGACTTCGTTTAAGGTTGGATAAGCCAACTCAACATACCAACGGCTTTTCGCATAGCCAACCGCTCGATTATCTCGAATGTTAAAGGTTAACCAAAAGGTCGCCCCACTAACCCCTTTAGAAATGATCGCTCGTTGAGTGAATGGGGCCGATGCGGGGAAAAACTGGTGTTGCTGAATATCTTCGAGCGTGATTTTACTGTCAGGATCCTGCAAGTACTGAATTTGCTCGTCAACTAGAACATGCTCTGGCAGTTGGCGCTCAGGGTTAGGAGCAAGCATGAACGATATCGCAATAAGAGATATCGACATCACCACAGCACAAACAAAAATCAACCAATCATCTTTTAGTTGAACAAGCCGCGCTGAAATGGATTGCCTTAAGTTCCGCATGCTATTGACTATAGGCTATGCGGCAGGATTTAGAAACTTAGAACTCAGCCTTTAACTCACGAGTGAGGAGTAAATGGGCGGCCTTCTTCGGTGCAAGCTCCTCGTACAGTACTTTATACAAGGTTTCGGTTATCGGCATCGAAACCCCAAGACGCTTAGCCAACATAAGAACTTCTTTGGTATTTCGATAGCCTTCAACGACCTGGCCGATTCCGGCAAGCGCCTGTTCAACAGACTCTCCGCGCCCAATAGCCAAACCAAAACGTCGATTTCGCGATTGATTATCGGTACAGGTCAACACCAAATCACCTAAGCCAGCCATGCCATTCAAGGTTTGCGGGTTGGCATGCAACGCCTCTCCCAAGCGCATGATTTCGGCAAGCCCTCTGGTAATTAACGCCGTGCGAGCATTAGCGCCAAAACCTAACCCATCAGACATACCTGCACCAACAGCGATGACGTTTTTTACGGCTCCGCCGAGTTGAGTCCCGATAATATCCTCGCTGCGATAGATCCGAAATGCGTCGTTGTGAAATATTTCGGTCAAGCGTTGATAAAAAGCATCGTCTTCAACTGCCAGAGTAATAGCCGTTGGCAGATTGGCCGCCAGCTCTTTAGCAAAGGTAGGGCCAGACAAAACGGCAACAGGCCTATCACCAAATCGCTCCTTAACCCGCTCATGCAACAAAATGCCAGTCTTTGGATCGAGTCCTTTGGAAGCCCATGCAATCCTGGTATCACTCTTCACATAAGGTTCAATACGGTCAAGACAATCAACAAATGCGTGACTAGGCACAACGATAAGAATATCCTGAACACCATCCAAAGCCTTTGCAATATCGGCAGTTGGCATTAAGGTGTCAGGCAATGCTATGTCAGGTAGGTAACGCCCATTTGTTCGAGCCTTGTCCATAGCGGCCATTGCTTGCTCATCTCGCCCCCAAAGACTTACTCGGTGTCCGTTTCTGGCAGCAACAATTGCTAAGGCCGTTCCATACGACCCTGCACCGAGTACTGCAATATCGGCTTTCATGTTCATAAGTACTCTCCTACCTGATAATCCAATCAACACCAAACATTACCAGTGCTGTCGAAACAATTAGGGCGAACCTGTGGCTCGCCCTAATTGTTATATTTTTTATACCTTAAACGAATGTCTTAAGGCTTTTCTAAACAACTAACTTATTGAACAGTTGCTTTAGCTTGCTCTTCTTGAGCTGCTTGTTGCTTTTGCATATGTTGAGCATACAAGGCATCGAAGTTAACAGGAGCAAGGTTTAATGGAGGGAATCCGCCTTTGTTTGACAAGCTAGAAATCGTCTCACGTGCATACGGATAAAGAATCGTTGGGCAATAGGCACCAAGAGTGTGGCGTAATTGTGTTTCATCCAAACCTTTAACAGTGAAAATACCAGCCTGTTTAACTTCGATTAAAAACGCGACTTGCTCACCTAGCTTGGCAGTCACAGTCATTTGCAATGTTACATCGTGGTTGTCATCTCCCAATGAGTCACTATTGGTGTGAAGCTCCATATTAATTTCTGGTTTCCAATCGTTTGTCTCGCGGAACAAGCCGGGAAGATTAGGGGCTTCGAAAGAGATGTCTTTGACATAAATGCGTTGAATTTGAAACTGTGCTTGTGATTGCTGTTGTTCAGCCATGATATTCGTCCTACGTTATTTCTGCGTTTTACGCGCTTTTCTACTAATTTAAGGTCGATGCCTTGTGCATTAACCACTAACTGACCATCTTGTCCAGCTCACCTTGATGTTCAAGGGCGCTGAGACGGTCATAGCCACCAATCGGCTTATCATTAATAAAGACTTGCGGAACAGTGTAGCCACCGCTGAGCCGCTCCATCTCTTTTCTCAGCTCAGGGTTACCGTCAACGGTAATTTCCTGGTACTTGAGCTGCTTCGTATCCAACAAACGTCTTGCCATGATACAAAATGGGCAATAACGCGTCGTATAAATCACTATCTCCGCCATGACTGCCACTCCTACCTATGTAAGGGCAGTTTGTCATTAATCCAAGCGTTCATACCGCCATTTAGTCGATATATTTGCGAAAAACCGGATTTTTTTAGTGTCATACCGGCTTGACCGGAGTGCAAACCTGCGACGCACGCCAATACAATCGGTTTGTCCTTAAACTTCTCCAGCTTGCTTTTGCCTTCGTCGAAACTCGAAAAAGGCACATTGATGGCATCAATAATGTGTCCTTTTTTAAATTCATTCACTGGTCGTATATCGATGACTTTGGCGTTCTCACGATTCATTAGATTAACTGTTTGCTGAGATGACAGCGCTTTCACGCCATTAAACTTGCCCTGCATAACTAAAACGATGAGGAAGGATGCAACTGCGATCCACAATGTCACGAGAATAAGATGATTACCAATAAACTCGACCAACTGATTCATATAAGTCTCTACCTGTAATTACTGTGGGGGCATTTTAGTGGAAGCCACCACAGAATGCCAGAGCATTGCCTATATCAGCTAGATCACGACAATCGCAGAATCATCTTTCGCGGCGCAGCAATACTGGTTAGAATGCAAATATAAAAATATAGACAAAGACAATAAAAAATAAGCGGGCATAAGCCCGATAACTCTGCTGTACTAGAGGATTACTATGCCAAGAAGAGCCCTGTCGCACACATTGCTGTGTGTTATCCCCCTCATTCTCCTTTCACCCATCGTTCAAAGCTCGTCAATATTCTGGAGAAATAGCCAGAATGGCCAAACTTGGCGTTATGTATTTGATAACAGCGGTTGGCGTAGCCAATACATCAATACCGTCCCCTCGGCGTGGCAAGCATTTTTAGGCGATCTGAACGGAGACGACCAACAGGACATTGTTTGGCGTAACCGCGAAACAGGAGTGAACTGGGGCTATTTGATGAACGGGGCAATCATTACACAGAGCCAGCAAATCAACCAAGCCTCCACAGAGTGGAACTTGATGGGACTCGCCGATTTAAATAACGATGATAAAGACGATATGATTTGGCGGAACACGGATGGCAGAGTTTGGGTCTATCTGATGGACGGGATAACCATTAACCACAGCCACCGCCTAGCCACCGTTAGTGATGACCAATGGAAAATCGTAGGCCTGGGCGACTTTAATGGAGATGGTCACCATGACCTGTTGTGGCGACATATGCTAAGCGGCGCAACTTATATATACCAACTACAAAATGGCTATTTCCAGCAGGGGCTTGCTCTGAATGTAGTCGGACCTGACTGGAACGTCGCGACAATTGCCGATGTCAATGGAGACGACACAGATGACATCATCTGGCGCAATCAGCAATCGGGCTTGAACTGGGTTTACCGAATGGCTAACAACACCATTCAATTGAGCTACTCTCTCAATCAAGTTGCAGATATTAACTGGCAACTTGTCGGCGGAACGGATCTGAATCAGGACAATCAAGACGATTTGATCTGGCGTCACCAAAATACTGGGCAAAATGTTATTTACTACCTTGCCAATGGCCAGATATCACAGATTAGCCAGCTCAACACCACCCCTCTACAATGGCAATGGGTTGATCATCAAGGCCAGCGAAAACTCCTCCAGGAAAGCCCTCTAGAAAAAGCATTACGAACAGGTGACGCAGCAGAACTTGAACCAGAGACGCTTATCAACGCAGCAATTGATACCATTGATGACGCTAAAGCATCCAGCGTCCAACTCCTTTCCCGTTTATATAACTTAAATGCCGACGGAAGCCCAAAAGCTGATAACTCAAGCTTAACCCAGCTTACATGGAATCCAACCCACGATGCAGCATTGCTAGGTGCGACATATGGTCAAAATACCCCTGTACTTGAGACAAATAGCGTTTTTGTCGACGGCTATACCATCCAGCAAAAACCAATTGTGATTGCTGGAACAAAAGATCAGCAAAATAACAGAGGGCGATACATGGCGTTTGGCAGCCATCCACTAAGGAATCTGTATCGTGATGCCAATTCGGTTAATCAGCAAATGAATCAGTTTGTTCTCAATAGTCTCTCCTGGCTTACTCAGCGAGACGAAATTTCCCAGGCTTCTCTCGATATCGTCATCGCCCATCAAGACCAAAGTTTTTACTTTCCTGATGAAGTAGCAACGCGAGCCTGGTTAGATACAAACCTACCCAATGCACGATATAACGATGAAAACACTTGTGATGGCCAACAGCTCTCTGCATGCATTACGCCGGATACCGATCTGCTGATTATATCGCAGATCGCGTCGGATCAAGATAGCCCACCTGATATTGCGGAAACCATAGCCGATGCACTCAATCAAAATGTCGCCGTACTCTACTTTCACCACAACGGAAACATCACACCGTTAGGCCAGCAAATATTTAAACAACTAGACATTGGCTACACATGGGATAATTACTGGCGTAAGCTGCAAGTTAAAAATTACAGCCCAACCATGCTAGTTGAGCATTTACCTCAGGATATTCAATCGATAAAGACGACACTAACCCACCTGAAAAACGATAGTTTCACCATCGACTTTTCTCTATGTGACGACAAGTCCTGCCCAGAGTCATCCCAGTACCAGTCTCAATTCTTGGATGGAGCGCAAGCTATAAAACAAATGCTGCAGCAGCTCGATAGCGCGCAGATCCGTATATTCGACCAAGTCTCCTACCGCCTACCCAAGCTATTGTTGCTGGCGTGTGATCAATACCGCCAAGACGTGACATACCCAATGGATAAAAATGCCACACAACAAGTCGAATTTTTATCATCTTTGTTGGCAGATCACTGTTTATATTATTCCCGCGATATTGCGCCTGCCCAACCCGACATGGGCAATTTCAGTCGCAGTGACTTTTCACATATCTCTCCTGTAACAAAAAATGTATTGATGCAAAGCAAACGCCACTTTCGCTCAAGTGGCGCCTATGCCCTGCCCGGTCAAACATTCAGTGTTACACGCACTGACAATGCCAATGTCGAAACCACTATATTCATAAACACATTGCGCAGCGGAGCGACACACGAATTCCAGACTGACGGTTATAAACGCCCAAAACACCTACAAAGCTCTAAGTTTTCGATCACGCCAGGCCAAACCCTTCACCTAACCTCAAGCTATGGCGGCCCAATTCAAATTGGATTCGATACCAATAACCAAAACGTAGCCTTCACTTTCACCCAGGTCGGAGAACATCCATATTGGAACGGTGAAGAAGACAACATCTTCTTCACCGCAGCGCTAGCACAAGCTGACTATGATTGGGCTGAAATGGTGACGCCAGGCTTTGAAGTGCACTCCAAAATAGAGAAGATGCAAACATCACTTAGCGAAAGCCCTTGGTCGTCCCCTGCTGAAATAGCAGCGGCTACCGAGCGCTATGTACATAACTACCCGCATATTTTGGCTGGTTTCCAAGGACCAGGTATCGATACAGTCAACGAGATAATTGATTTTGCATCCAGCCGGGGCTGGCAAGTCGATACCATTGATCTGGTCAAACACATGAACGCGGATCAAGCCAATTGTGGCTACGGCTGCTCTGGCAACCCCTACGATGCATACTGGTCCTTCAACCCCATCGGACACGGCGACCTACATGAGCTAGGCCATGGGCTAGAACGAGGTCGATTCCGCTTCGAAGGCTGGGATGGTCACGCCAGTACCAATTTTTATTCGTACTATAGTAAATCGCGCTACCACCTTGATACCGGTAGCGACCCAAGTTGTCAAAATCTCCCGTTTGATAGCCTGTCCTCGCTACTTACTCAAAGTACAATGGAAGCTGATCCGTTTAGCTTTATGCAAGCAGCGAACCTAACCAGCTGGTCACAAGGAGCAGCGATCTACGTTCAAATATTCAAGAGTGCCCAAGCCGAAGGGGTGGTAGATGATGGTTGGCATGTACTAGGAAGGCTTCACATATTGGATCGTGAATTCAATCGAGCAGATAATAGTGATGCAGAGTGGTTAGCGGCACGAGAAACCTTAGGCTTCACTCTGTTCACACGAGAAGAGGCCAAAGCGTTGCCGAAAAACGATTGGCTGGCTATAGCGCTATCTGTAGTGACTCAACGAGATATGCGAAATTACATTCATATGTGGGGGCTGGCGATTGGAAACGACGCCCAGCAGCAAATAGCGGCGCTCAACCTGCCAACGATGCCAACGACGTTTTATGACTACCCATCAAATAATGCCTATTGTTTGGGGCTCTAATCAATCTAAACTCTGGACAAGAAAAATACCTATTTAAGATACGCTTTGGAGGCTATTGAAGCTGAATCATGGATGATTCTTTAGTCAAATTAGCATCAGGAACGCGTTTATGACTGCGTAAACAGCCTCCATCCTGCTAACCAACCAGCAAAAGGCAAACCGAACTTATAACCACCACTCCAAACAGGTTAAGTACTATCCCCATTCTTGCCATCTGTTGTATGTCGACTTTTCCTGATGAAAAAACAACGGCATTGGGTGCTGTGGCAACAGGCAGCATGAAGGCGCAGCTAGCACTCATAGCGGCTGGGATCATTAGCAGCATAGGCTCAATGTTTGACGCAACAGCCGTAGCAGCCAAAATAGGCATTAGCAGCGTGGTCGTTGCAGTGTCGCTGGTTACCTCCGTCAAAAATGTAACCACCAGGCAAATAACCACAGTAACCAGCACAATATTCAAGCGTGCGACGCTGGAAAGGCTTTCACCGATCGCTTGACTGATGCCCGTAGCAATGAATGCCTTGGCTAAAACAATCCCGCCAGCAAACAGCAATAAAACGCCCCAAGGAATTTTATTCGCTGTATTCCAATCCAACAACTTGCCACCTTTTCCATCGGGGATCATAAACAGCGCGACAACGGCCATCAAAGCAACCGAGGCATCATTAGCGCTGGTTAAACCAAACATACCACTCCAGCCACCAAAGGGTTCTTTTCGCGTCACCCAAAGCAAAGCGGTAACCACAAATACCAGCATCACTCGAACTTCATGAACACTCCATGCCCCAATCACAGGAAGCTCGACATGCTCTTTGGAATGTAAATGACGGGTTAACCACCATCCAACAATAGGGATAAAACACAATACCATAGGACCCCCCCACCCCATCCAAGTCAAAAAACTAGGCTCAATTCCGGTATTGGTCGCATAAACTTGCATAAAAATAACGTTTGGTGGCGTACCTATCGGTGTTCCAACACCACCAATACTCGCCGCATATGCAATTCCAAGTAGTAGAATTAACACGAATTTCGGTTCTTTTACTTTTTCGGCAACCGCCAAAGCAACCGGCAATAACATCAAAGTCGTTGCCGTATTAGATATCCACATGCTCAAAGCCGCTGCAGCAACCATAAAGCCAAACACCACCCTGCGCGGGGAGCTTCCACCAATAAGCCGAACTAAATAAAAAGCAACTCGTCGGTGTGCGCCACTATATTCAAGAGCTTGAGATAATATAAATCCACCTAACAAAAGCAGTATCAATGGACTCCCATAAGCCTGCCCCACCATATTCTTGTCAAGCACTCCCATAAGGGGAAACAAACCAATGGGAATCAAAGAAGTGATAGGAATAGGGATCGGCTCAAAAATCCACCACACGGCACAAAGAACCGTCGTTGCGGCGGTGATGGATGCGGCACTACTCCAATGATACTGAACCATCAAAACATAGATAAGAATGGCCAGCAGAGGCCCAACGAAAAATGCCAATTGGCGAAAGTTCATACTATCTCCATCCCCTGAAGACCAAATAGCAAAGCTTACGATGTTGTCGAATAAATGACGACCAGACTATCATCGGAGGTCAACGTCGATAAACACCTAAATTGCAATTCACTCCAGACCAGATAAAATAAGACCACCACAGTCGCTTAGAATGACATGCCCGCCGTGCAAGTATTTTTACGCATCAGATTATTCAGGCAGTTATCAACGTTTTCTAAAATTTTTAAGAGGTTGAGATCATGAAACCACAAGTACGTCCCGTAGTATTGCTTATCATGGATGGTTGGGGATATAGAGAAGAGTCAGAGTCCAACGCTATCTTACATGCAAACAAGCCAGTATTTGACCGTTTGTGGAACGAGTATCCCAGCACACTAATCTCAGGTTCTGGGCTGGATGTTGGATTGCCGGATGGGCAAATGGGCAATTCAGAAGTTGGCCATGTCAACTTGGGTGCAGGCCGAGTGGTATATCAAGATTTTACCCGTATTACTAAAGATATTGCCGAAGGGACCTTTGATCAAAACCCTACAATCCTTGAAGCCATCGACAAAGCCGTTGCCAAAGGAAAAGCTGTACATCTAATGGGACTGCTATCTCCTGGCGGCGTTCACAGCCATGATGAGCATATTCATGCAGCGATTCGCCTTGCAGCCAAACGAGGCGCAAAAGATATTTATCTTCATGCGTTCCTGGATGGCCGGGACACTCCACCCAAAAGCGCTCATGGGCCAATTAACGCTGCCAGTGCTGTTTTTGAAGAGGTCGGCACCGGCAAGATAGCCTCCATCGTTGGACGCTACTTCGCCATGGACCGCGATAAACGCTGGGATCGTGTCCAAAAAGCCTATGACCTAATCGCTAGAGGCACTGGAGAATATACAGCGACATCACCTATTGCAGCTTTGGAGAATGCTTATGCTCGCGAAGAGGTCGATGAGTTTGTCAAACCTACGACCATACATCAAGACGATGAAGCACCAGTAAGGATCAATGACGGCGACGCATTGCTATTCTTGAACTACCGAGCTGATCGCGCCCGCGAACTGACTTATGCCTTTACCGATCCATTATTTGAAGGGTTCGCGCGCGGAGACCAGCCTAAACTGTCTAGTTTTGTGTGTCTCACTGAGTATGCATCCGATATCGAAGCGCTAGCGGCCTACCCGCCCGAAGACCTGCCTAATACTCTAGGCGAATATTTGCAAAATAACGGACTTAAACAGCTTCGAATTGCCGAAACTGAAAAATATGCCCATGTAACATTTTTCTTCAGCGGTGGCCGGGAAACTGAGTTTGATGGTGAAACGCGTATTCTTGTCCCATCACCCGACGTAGCGACATATGATATGCAACCAGAAATGAGTGCGCCAGAAGTCACCGACAAGCTGGTCGCCGCGATTGAAAGCGGTGAATTTGATACGATCATCTGTAATTACGCCAATGCCGACATGGTCGGACATACCGGAAAATTCGATGCAGCCAAACAAGCCATTGAAGCGTTAGATACATGTATTGGCCGTGTTGTCGAAGCCGCACAAAAAGTCGGCGGAGAAGTGCTAATTACAGCTGATCATGGTAACGCTGAGCAAATGGAAGATCCGAACTCTGGCCAAGCACATACCGCCCACACCTGTGAGTTGGTTCCGTTCATTTACGTTGGACGGGATGCAGAGCCAGCAACAAGCGGTGGCGTGTTATCCGATGTTGCCCCAACCATTTTGTATTTGATGGGAATGGAACAACCAAGTGAAATGACCGGCAAGACGATTATGACACTTAAAGGGTAACTACCCCTGTGCTTTCAGCGTTTCGAGTACTAGCAAGGAGAAGTAGCATACAAATGCTGCTTCTCCTTTATTTATTGAGCTGGTGTCCGGTTAGTTTGGCAAATGTTGCCATGGAAAACCCACAAAAAATTGAAAAGGATATAAAACAACTTAACCAGCAAATATCGCGCATTCAACAATCACTGTCACAAAAGGTCGATCAACGCGACCAAATATCTAAAGAGCTGTCCAAGCTTGAAAAAAACATTAGTAAAACGGCGAAGCAGGTACATTGGCTAAATAAAGAGCGGAATGACCTAAAGCGCCAACTAAAACAAAAACAACAACGAAAAAGAGAGCTACTGCGTGAAAAATCGGCCAACGAGCAAGCCCTTAGTCAGCAAGTACGCAGCGCATACTTCAGTGGCCGCCAGGAATACATCAAGCTTCTGCTCAATCAGGAGCAACCAGAAAAGCTGGGACGACTGCTCGCCTATTACAATTATCTGAACAAAGCGCGTATTAGTAACATCGACAAACTAGGAGCAACGATTCGCGAACTCATCGATGTAGAACAGGTTATCCAGCAGAAAGCAGAGCAAATGGAAAAGATCCACGAGCAACAACAACGCGAACTGACAGAGCTTAATCAACAAAAAGCCCAACGTGACCGCTTTCTTAGCAACCTCAATCAACAGATATCCAGTAATGACGCTCGCCTGGGCAACCTGAAAGAGAACCAGTCACAATTATCCGAACTATTAGATGGTATTCGTCATATTCTTAAACAACGTAACTTGTCAGCCCGCAATGCCAAGTTTGCAGCACTCAAGGGCAAGTTACGCTGGCCCGTTCAAGGTAAGGTGATAAATACCTTTCGTTCATCGTCAAACCGAATTCATAGCAATGGCGTCGTCATCCGAGCCAATGAAGGAGACATTGTTACCTCAGTACACCAAGGGCGAGTTATATTTGCCGACTGGTTACGCGGATTTGGGTTACTGGTTATCGTGGATCATGGCGACGGTTATATGAGCCTATACGGCCACAACCAATCTGTATTCAAAAATCCTGGCGACTGGATTGAAGCCGGTGAGGCAATTGGCAGTGTAGGAATTAGCGGCGGCCAGCTAAATTCAGGGCTATACTTTGAAATACGCCACCAGGGGCGCCCCAAAAATCCGTCAAAATGGTTTAACAACAGCTAAACTAGTTTTTTGGTCGTTACTTGGCTAACTTAAATGACTTTTTAAAGATACCTTACTAAAAATGGCAATTATGTATCAAAGTATACGATATTTCATCGCTACTATTCTGTTGTTGACTACCTTTACAGCTGGAGCGAAATCAACCAGCCTTCCTATTGAACAGGTAAACCGCTTTACCTATTTTCTTGAGCAAATCCGTACCGCCTATGTTGAACCAGTTGACGATGGCGAGCTGATTGAGTTTGCCATACAAGGCATGCTTGATGGACTCGATCCACATAGTGAATATCTCGATAGCAATGAAATACAGGATCTCCGCGAAACTACTGAAGGAAACTATGGTGGAGTAGGTATTGAGTTGGCAATGAACGACGGCAAACTTACCATTATATCTGCACTTGATAACACGCCCGCCTCTGCAGCGGGATTAACATCAGGAGATATTATTACGGCAATCAATGGCACTAGCTTCAGAGGGATGCGCTTTGCTCAAGCATTAAAGCTATTGCGCGGTGAGATTGGAACGGCGTTGACCTTGGATATATACCGCGAATCAACGGACAAAAGCTTTAGTGTCTCCCTAATTCGTGATGAGATTGTGATACAAAGCGTCCGCTATGAACAACTAAGTGACAGTATTGGCTATATTCAAATCCGCCAATTTCAGTCAGACACGACTCAAGATGTCATGGATGCGCTAGATGCCCTCCTTCTAAACGATTTAACCGGACTCGTACTTGATTTAAGAGACAATCCAGGCGGAACACTATCATCTGCTATTGGTGTCAGCGACCTATTTCTAAGTGACAACACTATCGTATCAACTCGTGGTCGACTGGAGGCAATGAATCAGGAAATCAAAGCAACCCCAAATGAATACTTTGCAAACAAACCTATCGTGGTATTGATCAATGGAGGCAGTGCATCAGCCTCTGAAATTGTTGCAGGAGCCCTGCAAGATACCAAACGAGCGATTGTCATGGGTGTTAAATCGTTCGGGAAAGGGTCGGTGCAATCTATATTGGAGCATGACAATGTCGCCATTAAGCTCACGACTGCACGCTACTACACGCCCAGTGGCCACTCCATACAGGGGCTAGGCATAACACCTGATATCGAAGTAGCCGTTACCCAAATTTCAGGCTCGCAAGCCAAACAGTTATTTAGCGAGAGAAGCCTCTACGGGGCGCTGAAGGGTGAAGACAAAGCCCCAGATAAACACTCAACACCACCATCAAGCTTGGCAGAAAGCGATTATCAACTTTATGAAGCTGTGAATTTGCTAGTAGCCCTAAACCTTTATGCGAAGTTAAACCAATGAGAGCAAGCCAACCTATCGCGATTATTTGTCTGTTTTTGAGTTTGTGGCTGGCTCATTCATTGGCATACGCCAACAAAATAGCAATTATTATCGACGACATTGGTGACAACTGGCCTCGCGGTAAACGTACCGTAGATCTGCCCGCTCCAATCGCCTGCGCAATTTTACCCCATACGCCGCATTCGAAACGACTGGCTCGGCTGGCTCACCAGCAAGGCAAGACGGTCATGCTGCACGCTCCTATGTCTAACCACTATGGCCTTCGGTTGGGGCCAGGGGCGCTAACCCATGAAATGACGCGTGAAGAATTCATTCGAGTGCTGCAACAAAACATCGACTCAATCCCATATATTGAAGGCGTTAACAATCACATGGGAAGCTACCTTACCGCCCAACCTGCTCCCATGGCTTGGACGATGCAAGAAGTCTCTCGGCGCAGTCTATTTTTTATCGATAGCAAAACCACACCCAAAAGCGTCGCAGCGAAAACAGCCCGTGCTAGCAACATCCCAACACTGGTTCGTGATGTATTTTTAGATAATGAGCGAGAAACCCGCAAAATTGGCCGACAATTTCGCCTAGCCTTACGTCATGCTCGCAAATATGGGCAAGTGGTGGTCATCGGCCACCCCTACCCTGAAACACTGGACTATCTGGAACGGATCATTCCTACGCTTCCCATTTTGGGATATGAATTGGTTAAACCAACCCAGCTTATTGGAGTGCAAGATGTCTCAGAAAACCGCACTGGTACTACTCGCGCCCGGCTTTGAAGAAATCGAAGCCATTACTGTTATTGACCTACTTCGAAGGGCAAACATTAACGTCACAACCGCCGGGCTTGCCTATAAACAAGTCAATGGTAGCCATGATATTCGTACGGTTGCCCAAACGGTGCTGGCCGAATTAAATGATCAACATTACGATGCGCTGGTCCTTCCTGGCGGTCAACCAGGGACCATGCATCTGGGAGACGATGCTGGCGTGCTGGCTTGTGTTCATAGCCACCATAATGCGGGTAAAATCTGCGCCGCTATTTGTGCCGCCCCGAAAGTATTTGTTCAAGCAGGTATAGCCGAAGGTAAACGCCTTACCTCATACCCGGGCGCATTAAAGCCATCGGAGCATTACGAACTGGTCGACGAAGCGGTTGTCATCGATGGTAATATGATTACTTCGCAAGGCGTAGGAACGGCTATCGCCTTTTCTCTTGCAATTATAGCGCAGCTCCAAAATGAAGAAGTAGCCAATCAGCTTGCACAACGAATCGTCTATTCCACCTAACCGATTTATACCCAAACGACTTCAAGATGCTTGATTCAGCCAGTCAGAA
>CESG01095438.1_pt1 | contig 14809 bp, 14 predicted proteins | sample 531121 | NCBI WGS metagenome assembly CESG01 (sample SAMEA2621287, study PRJEB7988) | marine metagenome | biome: marine biome (ENVO:00000447); feature: mesopelagic zone (ENVO:00000213); material: "saline water (ENVO:00002010), including plankton (ENVO:xxxxxxxx)" | depth 800 m
ATCGCGCTGAATGATGCCGGAAAGCATCTCCAGCGCGGCCTGTGGATTGCCCAACGACGCCGTCATGGTGTCCAGGTATTCCTGTAGCCGGGGGCTGTTGGCGTTGAGAGTTTCTTCCATCCGCCGACTATGATGCCACAGGCGCTGGTCCTGGAACGAAGCAAGCCCGGCGAGCGCGAAAGAGCCCCCTAGGTTTCGCGCCGCGTTGAAGATGCCCGAAGCATCGCCGGCATCCTCCTTGGCAACCGAAGCTACCGTCGCCTGGTTGAGGAACATCATCGTGAGGATCATGCCGATGCCGCGCAGGAACTGGCTTTCGGTGAACACTCCACCTCCCGATTCCGCTGTCAGATTTATGCTGACGAAACAGCTTAGCGCCATGATGAACATGCCCGCGCCGACCGCAATGCGGATGTGAATCCTGCGGATCATGAACGGGAGAACGGGCATCAACAGGAAAGCCGGAACGCCCATCCAGAAGATCACAAGTCCGGTCTGCAAGGCATTATAATCGGAAATTATCGCGAGAAATTGCGGGATCACGTAGGTCGAGCCATACATGACCATGCCAAGCGCCAGTGCCATCACCACGACGCTGGCAAACTGCCTGCTGAGCATCAGGCGCAATTTGAGCACGGGTTTGCGCGCGTAAAGCTGTCCGTAGGTCAGAAGTGCAAAACCCACGACCGTCATCAGTGTGAGCTGGACGATCAGCGTGGAATCGAACCACTCCTCACGGTGGCCTTCTTCCAGAACGATGGTCAGCCCACCCAACCCAAGGATCATACCAGCTATTCCCGCCCAATCAGCCTCGCGCAGGTAAACCCAGTCGGGCTTTTCATGGGGTAACCCGATGAATAGTAAAGCAAGGAGCAACGCGCAGACGGGCACGTTGACGAAGAAGGCGTAGTGCCAGCTCAGGTTCTCGGTAAGCCAGCCCCCCACCAACGGGCCCATTACCGGCCCAAGAACCACGGTCATTCCGAAGAGCGCCATGCCAATCGGCTGTTGCGATGGAGGCAGTCGCTTTGCGACGATGGTCATGGCGGTTGGAATAAGCGCGCCGCCCATGAACCCTTGACCGGTGCGACCGATGATCATCGTCGTCAGATCGGTGGCAATGCCGCACAACACCGAAAAGGCCGTGAAGGCAGAAACCGCGACGATGAGCAGCGTGCGAAGGCCGAGCAGTCTTTCCAGCCACGCGCTCAGAGGGATGATGATGATCTCGGCAACAAGGAAGGCTGTCGCGATCCAGGTGCCTTCGGTTCCGGTCGCGCCGATTTCCCCCTGGATCGTCGGCAGCGCCGAATTGACGATCGAGATGTCAAGCGTTGCCAGCATCGCCCCCAGCGCACCGGCGGCTACGGCGATCCAGGCCGTAGCATCGGCCTTTTCGACCGGCGGCGAAACCGCTGCAGCGGTGCCTGCCATCGGTCAGTCTCCGGCCGCGTTGCGGATCGAATCGAGTTGGTCTCTAGCGGCGCGCGTATCGACACTCGCGACAACAGACATGCCCGGCACCAGCAGACGCAGGATCTCGGGCGAAGCCTGAATGGATATGCGCACCGGGACGCGCTGAACGATCTTGGTGAAATTACCCGTCGCGTTCTGTGGCGGAAGGATTGAGAATTCTGCCCCGGTCCCGGGGGCGATGCTTTCCACTCTTCCTAATAGCTCGAGGTCCGGCAGCGCGTCGATTTCCAAGGTGACGGGTTGCCCCGGGCGGACAAGTCCGAGCTGCGTTTCCTTGAAATTTGCTGTCACGTAGAGGCGGTCGGTCGGTACGAGGCTCATAAGGCGTTGGCCAGGCTGGACAAATTGTCCAGGTCGGACCGTGAGGTCACCCACCCGCCCGGAAATACTGGCCTGGAGCGTGGTCGATGACAGGTTCAGACGGGCGGCCTCGAGTTGCGCACGAGCGGCGTTGGCTTGCGAATTGGCCTGGTCTATCTGCTCGCTAAGCGTGTTCTGTCGGCGCTGTGCCGCCGTGAGCGCGGCGCGCGCTGCCGCGACTTGAGCCTGCGCTTCTCTGGCCTGGGCCTCCAGCTGATCGAGCCTCTCGCGCGGCTCCGCTCCCGAAGCGGCAAGGGGGCGGTACCGGACAACCTGCTCAGCAGCGAGACCAGCCTGTGCAGATGCTGCTGCGAGCTGTGCACGGGCCTGGGCAATTGCCGCGTCCTGCTCTTGTTGCTGGGCGCGTACCGTATCTGCTCCGGCGAGCGACGCGGCGATCTGGGCTTCGACCTGGTTCGTTTGGGCACGATAATCTCGCACGTCCAGCTGGACAAGTGCATCGCCCGACGCGACCGTTTGATTCTCCGTCACTAATACGCGCTCGACGTAGCCCGCAATTTTGGGGGAGATGATGACGCTGTCGGCGGCAATATAAGCGTTGTCGGTGGACTGCTGGAATCTGCCGTACGTCTGATGATTGTAATACCAGTAGCTCCCGGCGAGCAGGACCAGAATGCCGGCGATCAGCAGACCCAGCCGGACCCGCGGACTGGACAACCCCGTCGGACGTGCGCCTTCATCGCTAGCCCCTGCTGTCTCGTCCGCCATGATTATTTCGCTCCTCGCCATCGTTTGAGCCGCTGCGCGAGCGATATAGCGGCCAAAACAAAATGCGAAAGTCCTTTACTATTTTTCTCCGATCGATAGGAATGTCTCATGCCAGAAGATGAGGGCACTCTCGCACTCGACAATGTCATCACCCACGATGATCGAGCGATCTTCATGATGGACCAGATCAGCCGCGCCGCGCGCAAGGCATTCGATGACCGAGCACAGCCGCTGAGCCTCAATCGTACGCAGTGGCGTGTGTTGGCGCAGCTCATCAGAGCTCCTGCCCTGAACCAGACGGACATCGCCAGGAGACTTGAAATCACATCCTCCAGCAGCGGCCTGGAAGACATGACGCCTTCGCGCTTGAGTGACCGGACGCGGCTTGCGCAAGTCATAGCAATATTCGGTCGCCACGGGCGGGGCGGCATCACGCCCGTGTTGGGACTAGGCCGATCTCAAACCAAAACACATTCGACGCGCCCGGATGCCCCGCTCGTGGCGATTGCGCCAGGGGACGAACCTCGGTCATGTTCTATAGCGGACAACCGAATGGAGCATGCGGGACGCGAACTTTCATTGCACCGGCCCTCTGCCGGACGAACAAACCGCTGGCGGCGTGCTAGATGGAAACTAACGCAAACTTCTCCCTAGTGGCGTGGATCGTTGGCATTCTGATGCTTACGACCATCGCTTTCGCGATGTGGCTAATCGATCCCAGACCAAATCAGGAAACATATCAGATCAAGTTTGATCGCTCCGTGGAAGGCCTTCAGTCGGGATCGACTGTAACACTATTGGGAGTCCCTGTGGGACAGGTAACATCGGTCCGTCTGGCGGAAAATGAACCGGAAAACGTGGTCGTTGTTCTGACTCTCGATCCTTCTGCGGCGAAAGTCCACGGCCTTGAAGCGACAATCAGCACGGATCTGATAACTGGAGAGGCTGCGCTCGTGCTCGAGGGCCGACGGGGTCGTGAGGGCATTTACACCGACAAGTCAGGAAAAAAGATCATTCCCGCCGCGGACGAAACCGGACTATTGGGGAGGGATGCGACCGCCACTGTAGAGACCGTGGCAAATAGCATTCGCGCTCTGAACGAAGGACTGGAGCCAGAAAAGCAACGGGTGATCACCTCCGATCTTGTCCGGCTTCGAGTCACGACGGCCGCACTCGCATCGGACGCCGAAGGTTGGGACGAACGATTGGCCTCAACAAAAGGAAGATTGTTAGACTTAGGGCAAAGGGTTGGTGGATGGGGAAATAATCTTCGAGATGCAGATCGGCGGATCTCAGGGCGGAGCGCTTCTGCTATCGCGCAACTACGCCTTCGCCAATTCAGGGAGGGGGTGCAGAACGCTGAAAACAAACTTTCCCAGATAAGGAGTGGCATTCCGGCGGTCGAAGATTCTTTGGTTGAAGGTGAAACGGACCTTCGCGAACTTAGTCGCGAACTTGCTCCTCTCAGTGAAAAAATCGAAGATATTCAGGTTGAGGGAATTACATCAAATCCTCCCCTCCCAGACTATCGGCCAAAAAGAAGAGAAGCTGGAACGAATATCGATGATTTAAAGTAAACCGAACGGATGACTGCTTCCGGGCAGAGCGCGCAGCCCGTAAAATAGCGGAGATTGGAGCGCAAAGCGGATAACGACCTACTCCGCGGTCAAGTTTGAAATTGAAATTCCGAGTCCTAAAAAAGGCATCGAACCAATACATTAGAGGGATTTTGCGGGCCTTTTGCGGGCTTTTCAGCTTGACCGAAATATCTAAACATCAGAAATTAAACGGAAAAGAAGTTCGAATGTGATGCCTCTTCTGGGCACCATTTCAGGTCAAAACTGGGCACCACCGGGATGCCTGATTTTTCTCCATGCACGAGGGCTGCTTCGAGAGCGCGCTTGGTGCCCCTGATGACGATCTCGTCATTTGAAACTGTCACCTGGTCGACGAACAGTCTGACCCAGGTTCGGGTGAGGGCAGGATCACCATTGCGGATACGATCAGCGAGCGTTCGGCCGAATCGTTCAACTACTTCCATAGTTATCGAAGGTGTGGTCCCTCCGAGTTGGGCAGTCAGTGACCTCTCCCTGGCTTCGAGTTCTGCAACCTTCTGCTTCCGTTCGGACAGCCGCTGAGCAAATTGGCGGTCGCGTGCGCTCTCCAAGCCCTCTTCGATAAGGTCGTAGAGATTGCGAACGCGCTTTTCGGCTTCGATGCGCGCCTTATGGATACGCTTCAGGTCCGCTTTACGCTTCTGCATTGCGTCATCGGACTTCTCCAGAACATGGGCCAGAAGGACTGTGAGGCGCTCGGGCTGGAGGATACGTGTCATGAGCGTGTCGATGACCAGCGGATCGAGAGTGTCATCGCGGATGGCCCGGGTGTCGCATGCGCAAGCCCCGGCGCTCGCCCGAGTATTGCAGGTGTAATAGCGGTATCTGCCGCCCTTACCGGTGCGAATGGTCATCCCAGCATCGCAGCCAGGAGACCCGCATTTCGCAATTCCAGTCAGAAGGGTAGGACCATTGGTGACCCGAGGCGGGGTGACGCGAGGCGCGGCCTTCGCACGCTTCGCAGCGACGGCAGCGACTATATCCGGCGGGATAATAACCGGACATGGGACTACGATCGCTTCAGCGTCGGTGGGGCGGATACCCTGATCGTTTGCGGTGCGATCCCGGTAGGAACCCGCGTAGTGCTCGCGTGTGAGAATACCGTCTACGTTTCCATGCAGGAATTTTCCGCCTCGCAGCGTGTAGCCGTTGGCATTTAGGTATTTTGCGATCGAGCGTGTGCCCATCGGCTGGCCTGTCAGGCCGTGCTGAGCCAGGTCGAAAATCATTTGAACGATTTCTGCTTCATCCTGGACGATGGCCAGCTTCTTGCGCTCTTTGTTGCCATCGATCTTGGCGGTAACGGATTGGTAGCCGAATGGGATTGGTCCCCCGTTCCAAAATCCGTTCTTTGCGTTTTGTCGGCGATCTTTCTTTGTGAAGGTTGAAGCGTCGAGAACGACTTTTTCGTTCATCACGGCGAATAGGTTACGCATCATCGTCCCGTTCGCGTCCTGAGAAAAATTCTCGGTGACCGAAATCAGCTGGACTTGCGCCTGGGTAAGCCGGTGTTCGCTGACGATCTGGGTCATCAGGCGGCGGGAAAAGCGAGTAAGGTTGTAAACGATCACCTGATGAACAGGTCGCTCCGGGGATGTCGCTGCATCGATCATTCTATCGAACTCTTTTCGCGCGAGCTTATGGCCCGAGACGTTCGGCTCGCGAAAAATCTCTACGATCTCGATGCCTTCCCTTGCAGCATGTGCTTCGATCGCTTCAACTTGGGACGCTATACTGGCATTGTTGCCTCCGCCCTCCTCGTCGACCGAAACCCTTACATATCCGAACGCTCGTAATTCTTGTTTCATTGTGCCTCACCTTCCGATTGAATAAAGCTGATCTTCATTTCATCTCATTTGGTTATCTGTGTCTTCCGCTTCGAAATAAACGAGGTGGCACCTCATCCCTTCGAGCCGCTTTTGTGCGGAGGCGGACTGGTCGGATTCGCTTGCACTGCTTTCCAAGGGCCATGTCGCCGTTCACCCGTCTTGCGAAAAAATATCGGGAATGCAGTCCTCAATCAGGCGTAAAACCAGCTCTGCCTCTCCATCCAGAATATCGAGATTTCCGGGAAGGTCGGTGGAGACCTGCCGCACGCTCGGTTCAGTCGGTTTGAGCCCGCTGACAGGCACGGTCAGAGCCGCCGCGTTGCCAGCAGACTTGGCAACAGCCCGCTTAGCCATCGGCTCGACCCGCAAGAATGTCCTTGAAAGCAGCGATGATCTCAGCATCGATGCGTTCGATCTGCTTATCGATGTCCAGCAGTTGCTCGACCAAGCCGGGGCAACCCATCCAGCGATTGTGAAATCGGTCGAGTTCAGCTTCTATCCGTGCGAAGTCCTCTTCAAGCCGATCGCGGCGATTCAGAAGGGTCTCCAATTGTTCTGCCAAACGAACCAGGCGCCGCGTATCCTTTTCGAAGATCGTAAGATCCGTCACGCGACCAACTCCAGGAGTTTTGCCAGGTCCGGCGCTGCAGGTTCGTTCTGGAAGCGGGGATTACCGGCTTTAGCGAGAATCCATTCGAACGCTTCGCCGCGCTTGGTAAACCGCGGGGTCTCGATCTCCAGATCGAGACTGATTTCTGCAATCAGATAGGTCTGCTTGGCAGTCGGCGATTTCAGTCGCCAGGCTTTACGATGATAGCCAGGAGAAGAGAGAAACTGGGTAACTTCTATGTCGTAGAGCGACTTCAGATAATTCCAGCGCGTCCAGACGCCGATAGCGCGAATGGCCTGGCCCAGTTCTGACCGGAACAGGACCCGCAAATGGTCGACGAGGCTTCCCTCCGGATGTTTGATCGCGATGCCGACGAGTGCGGCAAGGCCGGCATGTCCTGAAGCCAACCACCCAGCCATCGCAACCGGATCGAGTTCCAATCCGTCTACCGGCTCGAACGCTGCCCCGAGGCGATAGCATTGCGCGTCGCGCGCATTGAAGGCTGCGCGGCGATGTTCGCGCGCGAGCGCATCGTGTATGAGAGCTTCGAGTTCGCCGACCCTGATTTCGGCGATTTGCCGCTCTTTGGCAGCAAAGACGAGAATGTCGTTTGCGGTATTGGCAAGGTGACGGAAGAGATCGGTGCTTTGGTCCATGAATGAGACCATGACCGATTCGCTAATGTGCTATTTGGGACCTACCCCCCCTCTCTCGCATCGCATCCTGATAACGGGTTCGAACATGGTCAGATGTGCAGAAGCGCTGCTGTTTCCGCAAACTTGCTCGCCAGCTTCACATCGGCGCGCATTTTTCCTTTGCCGCGCTTGATCCTGTTAGCCTCCCGTTTGGCAGCCAGATCGATACATTTGCCTTGCCCAATGCAGCTCTCGAAATGGTCGAACATGGCCTCGTAATTGATCGGACGACCGCCTTCTTTCTCGAATTGCTCGATGGAACGGGTCCGCTTTTTGTTGCCAGACTTATCCGTCACAGAGCGCAGCTCCTTGGGAAGCGCTTCATTATCCTTAAGGAAAATGATCCGATACAAAGCGAAGATATTGTCGATCGCGGCCTTTCCCTCTTTAATTCGTGGCTTCACCAGCGATTTCGCGCCGTGCGTCTTACCTTCGGAATATTGTCGCGCGCTTTCCATGGCGCAGAGCGTCTCCGGTCTGGGCTCTGCCAGCCAGGAATAGACCTGTTCGAGTGCGATGTAGAGGAGCACCGCGGGCGCAGTGCGGTCGATATTGCCGTAGACACGGTTTCTCTGGTGGCTCCGCTCAAACGAGCGCACACCGCGTCGTAGGCTTGCCACCTCGCTTCTAACCTCAATCATGCAGGCATCAAGTTGACACTCTAGATCGCGGCCATACATTTGGCGCAAAGGGCCCTCCAGTTTTCTGGCGCAGTCTTCGAGGCCAAGAGCTCGAAGAGATTTCGCGCGCTTCTTGCTGCAGAACGACAGAATGTTTGATCTGAATGTGCTGTTTTCATTGGCTGGAGCAAATGGGGCATGCGCTTCTAGGACGGAGGTCGTGAAAGCGATTTCATCCGTCATGCGGGCGCAAAGCGTCCCGACAGTCAGCGTGCTTCCCGACCGTTTCTTGTCGAGATTATCGAGGGCGTTCCAGCCCATCGGCCGGTGGATCTGCGTTGCACATTGCTCAGCAAATTTGCGCAGACGCCAGAGAAGCGCCACGCCAAGCACTCCTGAATAACAGCGATTGAGCTCGTCTTTCAGCTTACCCATCGTGGGGCTCGAGGGGGGAAGACTGTGCAAAAGTCGATACGCATCCGACAATCGCAGTTGCGCCAGACAATTGGCGATATCTGGTGCTGTTTGATTGATCGCAACTATTGAATGAGCAAGCTCGCCCAGTTCGAGCTGCGTATCTTCCTCCCACATACGGGCGAGCCTTCCATATCCAGTAGGAGCGATGAGCTTGCGAAAATGCTTTGCGACATTCTCGGCGGACGATTTGTCGAGATTACGCGCATCGACAAACTCCGTGTCCCTGCATGCACCATCATTGGCCGCGATAGCGCGCGATGCTGAGCCAATGAGGTGGGTGTGCGTGATGGACCTTCCGATTGAGAAAGGGCTCAGCACTTTTGCGGCAATATGCCCGAGTAGTTGCGCAGGATCATTGATCGTGTTGAGGAGGGGCAGGTCCATGCCCAGTGGCTTGACATGTGAATATTTCATCGGCGGCTCCAAAAGAATCGTTACGATGAATATTCTCTGCGATATTTTTACGAATTCAATGAGTTTTTTATATTCCAGATTCTTAATCTCGAAATAAACGGCGATTGATACTCACACGCCGGAAATTTCAAATGTCGGAATGCCTTTATATAAAAAGTATTGGCGCGCTTTCTTGGCCCGGAAAGAAGGCGCGTAATCTTCGAAAAGCATGCTTGGGGACGAGAACTCTGCCGCAACTCGGCAAGGGAGGACGTGAATGCGTTGGAAAGGCGTCTCAGCACGACGAAACCTGCAACTCGCACAATTTGCGGCGGTGTCTTCCAGTCAATGTCGGGCTCGTGAATGAACCGCAGGGCTCGTCGCCACGAGCATGCCTGCTTCGGATTGCCCGCTTTGCATCTGTGGTTCGATCTGATCGATCGCGGCACTCAAGGTGATCGGGCGCCGCCTGTGTGACCAGGCGGCGCTGCAATCTCAATTCAAAGCGAGCACGAGCCCTTGCGAAGTAAATGGCAAAGGCACGGTATCTATTTTAACGAATGCCAATCCTTTGAAGCATTCGGTGATGGTTCCCTCGTTCAGAGCCATAAGAATGGGACTTGATGAGAAGTCATGGATCGAGTGACCGATGCAAGTTTCGTCGAACTCGGCACCGCGCACTATGAGATCGCGGACGGAGAGCTCGACGCCGTTACCTAGGTTGGCGACGCCCCTAACAACACCATTATCCCAGGTCAGGCCGATCATTTCAGGGCTGCTATCCTCCTCGCTAACGAACCACTGCCTTTGCAAAGTGTGCGCGATGGATCGCAACGCAGATTGCCGTCCACCGGGAAGGCGATTGAGTGCGATGAGGATAAGCGGATCAACAAATCCGACAGCCCCGAGAGCAATAGCCTGGTCGCGGAGCTTTATAAGGTCACGCTGCCACCTGTGAAACTGGACGACTTGCTCTGCGACGTCTTCTACCGTTTCGATAAACCAACGATCACGGAATGCCCGCAGCATGTGGCATGCCGTTCCCTCGATCTCGACCATTACGCGGCAAAGGTTGCTCGACGCGGTTAGATCAATGGGGCTTAGGCGCACGTCGATGACGCGTCCGGTGAAGCCCTCGCGCTTGAGACTGACCATGCGCGCACGAACATCAGCTTCCACTTCGGCGCGCAGCTGCAGGAGATCGTGGAGGTTATCGAGAACATCGGCGAGGCGTGCACGTATCTCGGCGACGCTAGCAGCCATTATAGCCTGATCATCCGTGAACGGTACAACGATGCGCTGCAAACCGCCTGCCGAAAGGTGAAGATCGAACTCGATGACCGGCTCACCGCCGCTCATGGCGTCTATGCGATAATCGTTCATATGGGGCATAAGTAGATCGTCATGTTCCAATGACATGATCGCATCCTCGAGCATCTGCGAGAACAGCGTCTGTCCGCTGCGCATGGCATCCTGCCACGAAAATTCGTTCTGGTTCGACATTTCGGTATTCCTTATTCCAACTTCGGCGCTGGTCGCCGTCCCGGTTTTCATCCTCCGATGATCCCCGCTCCTGCTTCCCAGACGCCTTCGTCCGTCGCCGAAAGGCGACGCGGGCGCTGCTGCTGCAGCGCCCGCAGGCACCGATTGTGCTTGACGCCCAATTTCGCGGGGCGTAAAATTGAAATATCTTTCATCCCATTCCGACCGTCGCTGATTTCAGAGCATACGAATTCGACTGAGCCGTTGCTTCAGGTCGGGCATCCGCTGGCAGTCCGCGGGGACGTTCAGCCCAACAGGCCTTCGATTTTCCGGATATCGTATCGTGATGCTTTTCACGGTCCATCAGCCGCTTGCCGGTTAGTGGGTTCAAGCTTTGCTTTGATGAGTTTCGGCACAGCTCAAAGCGGGCCGTGTTACCCCAGAGAACCAGTCCATATTGAATTGAGCTTATCGCAGCCCGGCCAATATCGTGGCCTCGTTAATGGCAGAAACTGGGCCGGTGGCGGACAGTCCGCTTTCGACCTATTGGACGTAGGAAGCAGCTGTTTTCCTGGCGAACTCATAGCAGGCATTCGGGTCGCTAATGGAACTACCGACAACGAAGGCTGTCCAGCCAGCGCGTACATGCCGAGTTGTGGACTTCGTCACTTTTTAACGCCTGAGATCATAATGTCCGCCCATGGATAAGCTCACGGACAATCTACTGGCAAGGATCGCAGCGAAAGCGAACGATCCGGCGCTTCGCTACAGGAACGCCGCTGAGGACGAGGCACGGGTCGAGTTGCCTATCGAAGAGATCGATCGCCGGGAGGAAGCGTGGACCCGGCGCAATCTAGCCCGCTCTGCGGCTGCCAGCGGGCAAGAAATGTCCAGTGAAGAGCTAGAGCGAGGCATGGGCGAATGGCGCGCAAGCCGTCATGCGGCTCGATCCGCCATGGACGCCCAGATGCGGGCTTAGGGCCAGGCCCCGCCGCGAACGAAGAGCTTCATAGAGACTGATGATTATATTAGCGCCTCGAGCGAGCCCGCTGGAGCGAAACCTTTGCGGATGCCGCCGACGCCTGGCAATTGGCAGGCACTTGAGCGGATTGTCGGACAACGCATCCCTGATGAGCTTATGCGCCTTTACACAATCTCGGACGGCGGGTTCGGCCCGGGGTTCACCGGGCTGCACTCAGTGCAACTCATCGGGAGTTCCTGCGAGGATTACCGCCGGCGGGGATCGGATTATTGCGGGACCGTAGTCTACCCTCAGTCCTTTATCCCACTTGCGACAGAAATGTTGGACTACAACTTGGACTTGGACACAGGGCGCATCATTTCGAGCAACCAGAACTGGGAAAATGACGGGCTCGACCAAGAAGATATCTACGATATTGCCTTTCAAAGTCTTGCCGCGATGATGGAGGATTGGCTGAGCAATGGCTGACCCAGCAAGGGGCGTCCGCTTGCATGTCCGGCGTTCAAAATGAGTGGCGCGTTCGCATCCTATTCCTCGATCGAGAGCGCCCTTGACGCGCGGTTCCGCGGTCATTCCGACCGTGATTGGCAGGAATGGAAAGAATCTCATTACTACGAAGCGGCAACTGACATTCTGGATGTAGAGCGGGCCTGGATAGGACGTAGGCAGCTCAATTATCGAGGCATAGCTGCCAAGAAGATGCTCAAGCACCTGATTGCTGCCAACGTAGATCAGGCCTTCCTCGAAGAAATCGCAGAGCTTGGCGAGCTTCGCAGGTTAGAGCTGGAATGGCCTTTTCTCGCCACCGACCTGACACCCCTTCTCTCCCTGAAGCGACTTAAGCACCTGAGCATCGACAGCCCGCGCAAGCTCTCCGACTTCTCAACTCTGCTTGAGTTGCCGTCATTGCGAACACTGTTGATTACGAACGCCAAGAAAATGCCTGACCTCGAATGGCTGCGAAATGCGCACAATCTTGAGGTTATCGGTATCGAGGGCGCAATCGATAGCCCGTACAAGATCGAGAGTCTTGCTCCACTTGCAGACCTCGGATCGCTTCGAGCCTTCTTAGGGATCTCAACGCAGCTTGCAGACAAGCGCCTTATGCCGCTCGCCCAATGTCAGAAGCTGGAATACCTTGGCATCGCACAATGCGCCCCTCGTTCGGAGTTCGCGCTTCTCCACGAAGCCTGACCTGACGTTGTCTGTAGATGGTTCGATCCGGAAGCGTGGGAGAAACCCGGCCTTAGGTCGACAAGGTGATGGGCAGTTGAGACCGACATTTCCGGGCTTCCGATTTCAACTGCAAATCCGGGTGCGTTTAGTGGTTTAAATTGAAACAGGACCGGACGGGCAATTAACGCACTCTATCCAGACATTCTCAACGGCTTAATCTATCGGCCAATATTGCAAAACGATCTGCATCGCGCGCGATGTCGATTACTGCTCGCAAGAATAACCGCGAGCACGCCAAAACGGTCTTCAGACCTATCTCTTCCCATCGCTTCTGAAAATCTGCCCGTTTAGCTAATACGACGCTTCTGGGAACACCGCCAATTTCGCAATGTCGGCCAGTTCGTGTTGAATGACCAAGGTCGCGCCGAGCTGGTCAGCGACATCGTGCATGCGGTCCATCGACGCGAGCGCTTCTGCCCGGCTCGTATTGAAACTCGGCACCCCTTTGTGATTCCAGTTTTCACGGAAGTGAGCCACATCACCAGAAAGCAAGATGGGCCCGCGATCTGCCAACCGGACCAACAGCGACCGGTGGCCCGGCGTGTGGCCCGGTGTCTTGAGCATTATTACCGATCCGTCGCCAAACACATCATGATCATACGTTACTGTTTGCACAGTGCTGCCGCCAGAGATCCAAGGCGTGAAGTTGGCCGATAGATCCTGCCGCCCTTTGACGACATCCCAATCTCTCTGGTCGATCAACAATGTGGAATTCGCAAAATCGGCGGCCTGCCCCGTGTGGTCGTAATGATAATGACTGATCCCGATGAAATTGATCTGTTCAGGTCCTACTCCCATTTCAGCAAGTTGCCGGGTCACACTACGGGTGAGGCTCATGCGGTCGGTGCCGCTTTCTTCCTGCTTGCCCTCCAACGCATTTGGCAGACCAGTATCCCAGAGAATATATCGATCACCGCTGCGGATCAGGTAACAACTATCCGTGAACGTCATGCTGCGGCCCTGATACAGAAAGCTGTCCGAATAATCGTCCAAGTTCCCGACCTCGATGGTGCCGCAATCAAGCCGCCACATTTCAATCGCGGGCCGTTCGCCTCCGCATTACCAGCCTTCAATAAAGTCATCACACCGAAGACGACTACGATGAAATTGGTCTTCATGCGCTTTCTGCCTCTGTGATTCGCTATGGCGCATTCGTAAGCCGAAATACGCGACACTCGTTTTGGGCCAGAAGCTCTCGGCCAAGACCGGAAGGTCGACCGCCCGCTTGTGTAAAATTTCCATGCGGTCGGCCAACAGCAGAGCATATCCCGACGTCAAGGTAACAGAGTGTGATCTCGATCCTGGTCCATCGCGACATGGAGGACCCGTTCCACTACACAAGAACGTACCTCAATGTGAGACAGATTTGCATATGTCGCGAGGTTACAATGCTTACCATCCGAATGGCGTATTGTCTTTCCTGCGACCCGGAGGGCTTGGATTTTTCCACGCCTTCTCCTTGAAGGCCCCACCTCTCGGTGGGGCTTTTTTTGGTTAGCAATTCATTTTCCAAGGAACAGGATCCGACCTCAGAGCAAATCCCATGATGACTAAAAAGTGCAAGCGGACCGCCAATTAGCGACGATTAATCAGGCTCATTGAGCCTGTCGATCAGATCGGCGATCCTTTCAATCGCCTCACGTGTTTCCGGACTGTGTTTTCTGGCATCTGCACGGACGTAGTCGGCAATTGAGGGATGGGTTAGATAAAAGACTGCGGCGCTCCGGTAGGCCATCATGGCATCATTGAGCGCATTCATCTCTGTCGCCGCAGACGAGCTTTCGATGGCGCGATTGGCGCAATCAGCAACCTGCTGGGCGTGCTCGGCGAGCTGTTGTAGCCTTTTCTTCATCGCATCACCTTATGGCTTAAGCGGCAAACGCGATAAACACGAAGTGAACTCAGTCAATAAGTTGGATGCTGAGCCCAACTAGCTATCATACGCAAATCAGGGGATGTTTGGTGAGACGGCAGACCAAAAAGGGGGCTTCCTCTACCACGCCGGGTCGCATTCAAACGTGGATGGCCTGTCGCCTCATTTCCAATATAGAGATTGTAAGCCGAGCTTCACGGGAATTCATAAACGTAAGTAATAGCGCGGACTTATTGGAAGGCTTACGGGATTGAACGCCGAGCAGACCGACTGGAATGAGGTCGACCGCGGACTCTCGGCTTGCGGAGATAGGTAGCGCAGAACAGACGTTCGGCTCATAGTGCTATTTTGCTGAGAAATTTTTCACCAGGATATAAGGCGCAAGTGTTCTTATAATTTTCTTCACCGCTAAAAAGCTTGCGAAGGACTCT
>CESG01236494.1_pt1 | contig 14741 bp, 14 predicted proteins | sample 531121 | NCBI WGS metagenome assembly CESG01 (sample SAMEA2621287, study PRJEB7988) | marine metagenome | biome: marine biome (ENVO:00000447); feature: mesopelagic zone (ENVO:00000213); material: "saline water (ENVO:00002010), including plankton (ENVO:xxxxxxxx)" | depth 800 m
GAACTGTTATTGAAGTAAATAACGAAGTTGGAGCAAAGACCATTGTTGTAGCTCCTGAGATTGGAGAGGAGAAGGGAGGCAAGAAGAACGACAGCGTTACCTTCAAGGTACTTCCTGCTCGTCTTCCTCTTGTGAAGGTTGGAGACAAGATCGAGAAGGGTCAGTTCCTAACTGACGGATCAGCTGATCTTCCAGATCTCTTCAAGTATGCAGGACGTGAAGCAACACAAAACTATGTGATTTCTGAGGTAAGTAAGATTTACGAGCTTCAGGGAGCGCCAGTTTCTCACAAGCATATCGAGGTAATCATTCGTCAGATGTTCTCACGAATGAAGATTACTGAGGCAGGTGATGCGTCACTATCTCGAGGAGATGTAATCTCACAAGGTGAGTTTGCAGAACTTACTGCAAAAGCAAAGGAGGATGGAACAGATGCGCCAAAGGCAGATCATCTTGTTTCTGGAATTACCGATGTAGCGCTTACAAGAAAGAGTTTCCTATCAGCTGCATCCTTCCAGCACACAACAAAGGTGCTTATCAACGCATCAGTGCGAGGAGCAACAGATACTCTACGAGGACTCAAAGAGAACGTTATTATCGGACGTCTTATCCCTGCAGGAACAGGATTCAAGGGATCTAAGAAGCAGGAGATGATCAAAGAACTTCAGGATGAGCGAGACGTACGAGTAGCTCAAATGCGAGCAGAGCGAGAAGCTCGAGAGGCAGAGGAGACAGAAACAACAAAGTAATCTATGGCAAGTAAAACGATCGAAGACATCAAAAATAAACTTTCGATCGTTGATGTTGTAACGCCATACGTAAAACTCATTAAGGCAGGGAGATATCAGAAAGGACTTTCTCCTTTCACCAAAGAAAAGACACCGTCATTCTTTGTCTCTCCCGATAGAGGTACGTACCATTGCTTTAGTAGCAATCAAGGTGGCGACATATTCACGTTCATTGAAAAGATGGAGGGAGTGGACTTTAAGGGTGCACTCAAGATCCTTGCAGAAAAAGCAGGCGTTGAGATTGTCTATGAAGCAAAGGGAAAGAAAGATGCTCGAGACAATCTCTACCAAGCAGTTGCACTTGCTGAGCAGTTCTACAAAGAGCAACTACAAGCAAGTGATACTGCAAAAGAGTATGCAAGGGGTCGTGGAATCACTGGAGAAACTGCACGTGACTGGGGGATAGGGTATGCGCCAGATGACTGGCGAACCTTCCTCACTTACGCTGAAGGAAAAGGAATAAGTATTCCAATTCTTCTTAATGCGGGTCTCATTAAAGAATCTGATGGAAAGAAAGGAACGTACTATGACAGGTTTCGGAACAGGCTTATGTTTCCGATTCGTGACATAGCGGGACGTACAGTTGGATTCTCAGGACGCACGCTAAGTACTGACAAAGACGAAGCAAAGTACTTAAATAGTCCAGAAACAGATATCTACAAGAAGTCAGAACTTCTGTATGGTTTGGATAAAGCCAAGCAAGAAATTCGAACTCGTGGGTATGTGCTTGTTGTAGAGGGGCAGATGGATTTAATGCTGTGTCATCAAGCAGGGTTTCTAAATACCATCGCCCTTTCAGGAACTGCATTTACAGGGACGCAGATGAGTCTCATCATGCGCTTTGCAAAGAATGTAATGCTTGCGCTCGATAGTGATAAGGCAGGAATTGTCTCGGCTGAAAAAAGTGCGGCGCTTGCAATCTCTATGGGGTGCAAGGTGAAGGTGGTTCCTATGCCAGAGGGTGAGGATCCTGCAGACATAATCGTAAAAGATGAAAAAGTCTTTGCGGATATGGTTGCAAAGTCAGTACATATTATTGATTTCCTCACAGCGCACTACATGCACCTTGGAAAAGATACGCGAGGTGCCTTAGAGCTTGTGGAGCAGCATGTGATTCCACTCATCAAGGCAATTCCAAGCCCGATTGAGCGAGAGCACTTCGTAAAAGAAGTTGCAGGCATGCTTGATGTCTCATCGACATCAGTACTTGAATCAGTGAATTCAGCAACTGTTACGCCAAATACACAAGCTGTAGAGGTGAATGCTGCGCCAGCTTCTGTGGAAGTTGAGAATCAGGCAACAAACAGAGTTCTTACACTCTCAGCTCTAACCATTCTCTATAAAGAACACCCTGCTATTCCAAGAATAGAAGAGGTGCTCAAAAAGTATGGTGGGAAGGTAGAGATTCCAGAGAAAACTCTCTTTGAGACAGAACAAGTATTTGGAGAGAATCCAAAGGAAGAAGACATTGAACTTTTTGCTACAGAGTGTGAAAAGGAGTTCATAAAAAACGAACTTGCAGATGCAGTCCAGAAACTGCGTCTTGCAGAAAAGGAGAAGGATGAGAAGTTGGTTGATGAGCTTTCTGCAAAAGTAGCAGAGCTTACAGGCACACTTCGAACATATTCATAATGGCTACAAAGAAAACAACAAAAAAAGTAGTAAAAAAAAGCGTTACCAAAACGCCTAAAGCGGCAGCTGCACGTAAGTCAGCATCAAAAAAACCGGCAGCAACTAAAAAGACTGCGGTAAAAAAGACAACAACAAAGAAGGTGGTAAAGAAAGCGGCACCTAAGAAAGCTCCTGCTAAAAAAGCAGCAGCTCCTAGGGGAAAGGCTGCAAAGATGCTCAAGCAAGCAGAGATGCTTGTAGATAAGGGGCGAGCGCGAGGATACGTAACATATAGCGAAATTCTTCGTGAGTTCCCAGAGATTGAGAAAGACATTGTCTTTCTTGAGGATCTGTACGAGCGATTTAATACAGTTGGTGTTGATGTGCTTGAAGGTGGAGGAATGCTTGAAAATGATGCTGATGAGTATCTTCAGAATCGAAATGTATACAGAAAGGGAGAGGGAGGAGGATATGACTCAATTCAGATTTACCTTCGGGAGATCGGACAGTATCCACTTCTAAATGCAGCGCAAGAGCGTGAGTTAGCTAAGCGTATTGTAGAGGGCGATGAAGAAGCAAAGCATATTCTTGCGCGAAGTAACCTACGTCTTGTAGTTTCTATTGCAAAGAAGTATGCAAACCGAAGTCCAGATCTCACACTTCTTGATCTTATTCAGGAAGGAAATATTGGACTATATAAGGCGGTGGAGAAGTTTGACTACACAAAGGGGTATAAGTTCTCAACATATGCTACGTGGTGGATTCGTCAGGCTATTACACGTGCACTAGCTGATCAGTCACGAACCATTCGTATTCCGGTACACATGGTTGAGACAATTGCTAAGTACAAGCAGGTTTCCAGGCGTCTCTCACAGGCTCTTGGACGTGACCCTATGCCAGAGGAGATCTCAGTTGAGATGAATGTGGATGTAGAGAAGATCTATCAGATTGAGAAGATTAATCAGGACACTCTTTCACTTGAGAATCCTGTTGGATCTGATGATGATGAGAAGTCTACACTTGGAGACTTTATTGCAGACGATAAACTTCCAACTCCGGATAAGGATACGTCAGAGCGAATCCTTTCTGAGCAACTTGAGGATATTTTGGATGACTTATCTGATAAGGAGCGAAAGATTCTTGAGATGCGACACGGGCTAGCTGATGGTGTGTACCACACACTTGAGGAGGTAGGAAAAGAGTTTGGTGTTACGCGAGAGCGTATTCGTCAGATTGAAGCTAAGGCACTTGAGAAGATTCGGTCTCACGAAAAATCTCGAAGACTAAAGAGTTATTAATAGTTGCAGCAAGGCGACCGGGAGTTTATACTCTTGGTCGCTTTGTTATTTAGGGGAATAAATTATGGCAGAAAAGATACATATTCTAGTTACCTGTGCAGACATGCGTCTGCACAATAAAGATGGGTACAATGTGAAGTCTGATGTTGAGGAGCTTTTTGATCTTCCCAACACCTATCTTATTACTGCGCCAGGACCAGATCACAAAGATCGACAAGCCGCAGTGCTCGATGGGATCAGAACATTCTCAACAGTGAAGGAGATTGAGACTATTGTCTTGGTCCCTCATGAGAATTGTGCAGGACACCCTTGCTCTCCAGATGAGCATGAAAAGGATACGCGTGTCTTGGCTCAGGAAATTCAAAAATTACTACCTGATGCTGACATAAAAGCTGCACTTGCAACGATCGAAACTGATACGTTGTGGGGGCTAGAAGAAATAGTTCTATAGCAGATGTTGCGACCGCCATTATGGCGGTCGTTCCTGTATAATGCTCCTATATGAATCTCTTTGAGGAGGCGTACAAAAGGCTTAATAAAGACCAGAAAAGGGCCGTGGATACGATTGAGGGGCCTGTAATGGTGATTGCAGGGCCTGGAACGGGAAAGACACAGATTCTTACCCTTCGTATTGCAAATATCCTCAAAAACACCGATACGCCTCCATCTGCCATCCTTGCTCTTACCTATACAGATGCAGGAGTAAATGCGATGCGAGAGCGTCTTGTACAATTTATTGGAACTGAAGCATATCTTGTGCGCATCCATACGTACCACTCATTTGCAGAGAGTTTAATAAAAGAATATGGAGAGCACCTAGAGCGCCTGCGAGATGGGATGCTTGCAGATGATGTAGATCAAAGAGAAATACTTGAGAGGGCTTTTGATTCAGTCTCAGCACCACTTTTAACAAGTAGAGGAGATGCGTACAGGGGAATAAAGGAGGTGGTTCGATTTATCGATACTGCAAAGCGTGAGCTCTATACCCCAGAGAAACTTTTGAAGGAATACAAAGAAGACGAAGAGAGGATACGAGGCTTGGAAGATTTTGAACATGTAAAAGGTGCGCACAAAGGAAAGGTAAAAGCAGAGTATCTTAAGGCACTTGCGAAGATTGAAAAAAATACTCAAGCTACAGAAATTTATAAAGCATATGAAGATATCCTTCGAAAAGAAAATCGATATGACTATCAGGATCTTTTGCTGGAGTTAGTCGCAGCTCTAAAAGAGAATCAAGAATTTAAACAAATACTCCAGGAGCAATTCCTATATTTCCTTGCAGATGAGCATCAGGATGCAAATGCAACACAAAATGAAATTCTATTGGAGCTAGCAGACTTTCACGATTCCCCAAATATATTTGTGGTGGGAGATGAGAAGCAGGCTATCTATAGATTCCAAGGAGCAGATCTTGATACATTTCTCACACTGAAGGAGAGATATCAAAATGCAGAAGTTATTCTGCTTGAGACAAACTATCGATCAACGCAAGAGGTGCTTGATACCGCTCATGAGCTTATATCAAAAGCTCCAATTCCAGATGAGAGTCTTCGAAAGGAACTTGGTGCACATCACGGAAGTGGGGCTAAGGTACGTGTGTGTAAAGCACAAGATAGTGAGGATGAGCTCTCACAAGTTGTTGGATATATAGAAAAGCTTCTAAAAGGAGGAGTAAGTGAGAGGGATGTTGCGGTACTTGTGCGAAACAATGCAGACGCATCTATTGTTGCTGGTGCATGTATGCGAGCAAAAATCCCTTTTACTATTATGGCGAAAGAAAATGTACTAAAAAGTGCTTTTGCAAAACTTTATATCAATCTGCTTCGTGCTATTTGGGATGGAGATACTATCGCACTAACTAAAGCACTCTTTCTCCCAGGGATTGTAAGCGATGGCACAGACAGGTTGAAACTCATCGAAGCTCTTAGGAAAACAAAGAAAAACCTTCTTAAAGATATAGATGAGAGCAAGTTCTCAGAAAAAGAAGAAATAAAGAAATTAAAAGAAGTGTTTGCTGAACTTCATGAAGAAGGGCATGCATTTCCTGCGGCTCGTGTAGTTCCGCATATTATTTCAAAACTAAACATTGTATCTGGAATAACGAAGAGACTTGATGCTCAAGAACTTTATGGAATTCTTCAGGCGCTACTACACGATGTAGAGAAATTTGCCAGTGCATATCCAGGCTCTGACATAGGAGCGTATCTTGAGAGGGTAGATTTAATTGAAAAGCATGAGCTTTCTGTTATCTCAACAAAGAAAGAGGTACGAGGTATTCAGATAATGACCGCGCATAGTTCAAAAGGTCTTGAGTTTCCATATGTAATTATTCCTTTTGCTACCGATAGAAGGTATGGAAAGAAGCGGGCAAATGAGCTATCAGTTCCAGGCTCATTAATTCAAGAAGAGCATGATGAGCGAAGGCTCTTGTATGTGGCACTTACCCGTGCAGAAAAGGAAGCGCTTATTACATATGCTGCAAAGAATGCTTTGGGAAGAGAGGAAACTCCAACAAGGTTTATTCATGACATGGGCGAGCTGCTAGAGGACATGGAGAGCTTTGAAACAACACTTCCATTAGTTGCAGAAGAAGGGCGAACATCACTTATTGATACTTCATACATAAAAGACAGGCTTCTAGAATCTGGAATGTCAGCAACAGCCTACGGAAACTACAAAGCATCTCCGTGGAAGTATTTCTTTAGAAATCTTTTAAGGCTTCCAGAAGGGAAGACACTCCCGCTTATCTATGGGTCTGCAGTGCATGCTGCGCTTGAAGAAGCCGGGAAGCAATTTTTTGTAAAGGGAGAATTTGATATTAAAGAGGTAGAGAAACTTTTTGAAGAGAAGATGCAGTCTTCTGATCTAACTGAAAAAGAAAGAAAAGAATATACGCCAATAGGGAAGAAGGTTCTGGCAGAATATCTGGCACAGGCAAAACTTCCAAAAGAAGGAAAGACAGAGTTCTCAGTTTCAGCACCATTTGAAATTCCAGGAGTTGGAACACTTACTATTCGAGGAAATCTCGATCGATTAGATATTGTTGATGGATCTTCTGTGCGCGTAATTGATTACAAGACAGGGAAACCAAAGAGCGAGAATGAAATCAAAGGACTTACTGCAAATGGTGATCCTTCGTACTACGTGCAGCTTATGTTCTACGCATTGCTTCTAAAGCATGACCCATCACACTCATATCAAATGAAAGAAGGAGTGCTTGAGTTTGTAGAGCCAAATGCAACAGGGAAGTATGTGTCTCGATCTTTTGCAATTGATGAGCAAGAACTCTCAGAATTTGAGGAGGAATTTAAGAAAGACCTTGCTGATATAGCAAGCGGCGCATTTTTGAATGCGCCGCTTAGCGATGACTACAAAGAGTTAGTCGAGATGATTAGTTTGAAGAAAGAATCTGGTCAATAACTCCTTTCATTTGCTCATATGGTAGAGCACTTGAGAAGCTAACTGGTTCCTCTCCTTCCATAACAACAATGTTAAATGGAGTTCCTGTTCCTCCGGCCTCAACTGCTGTGTTGAATGAGTTCTGTACTTTCTCTGTGTACTTTCCGCTTGCAACACATGCATCGAGTGCTTCTTTTGATACGCCAACCTGTTCTGCGTACTCTCCGTACTTACTTGGATCAGTCTGTTGATTTCCTGGTGCGTTCTCAAATAGAACATCAAGGAAGCTCCAGAATGAATCATTTCCTCCAAGCTCCGCCACACACTCAGCAGCTTCTGCATGCTTTGCTGCATTTGGGTGAATAGATGATAGAGGGAAGTGTCGGTATACCCACGCAACATCACCTGATGGACCATACTCATCAATAATTTGCTTCATTGTCTCATGGAAGTTCTTACAGAACGGACAATCAATATCTGAGTACTCAATAATAGTAATTTTCGCATTAGGACTTCCTAGGATGTGATCATCCTCTGTAATTGGAAGTACAACACTCACATCAGCTTCCTGCTGATTATTTGGGTTTTGTGGAGCCTGTTCATTAAAGAATACTGCTCCTGCAATCAGCAGTCCTGCCACTACTATCGCTCCTGGAATCGCAAATTTAGCCATATATTTCAATCTTATCGTGCTATTATGTGGGCCAGTATACCATGGAAGTTTTTACAGCCATCATCCTTGGTCTTATCCAAGGAATCACAGAATTTCTCCCAATTTCGTCAACTGGACACCTTGTTTTGGTGCAAGAGTTTCTAGGGGTATCCGATATCTATGGGCTTTCTTTTGATGCTATTTTGCATTTGGCCACAGCTCTTGCTGTTGGAATCTACTTTTTTAAAGATTTCCTAAAAATTGCCTATGCATTTCTTTATAGAATTACAGGGCGTCCAGTTGTAAAAGAGGATGAGACAATGCTTCTGCTTCTCATTATTGGAACAATTCCAGCTGCAGCATTAGGATTTTATCTAGAAGATTATATGGATACCATCTTCCGGAATCCTGTGTTGGTTGCGTGGACACTTATCTTAGGTGCCCTTATCTTCCTTTTGGCTGAGTGGGTGGGGAAGCGATATCAGGAGCAAGAAAATATCCCGACAAAAATGAGAGCTCTTTGGATTGGATTCTTTCAAGCGCTTGCTCTTATTCCAGGGATGAGCAGGTCTGGCATGACAATCTCAGGAGGATTGATGCTTGGTCTTACAAGAGAGGCTGCAGCACGCTTTGGATTTATGTTGGCTTTCCCAATTATCCTTGGATCTGGAGGAAAGAAGTTTTTAGATCTTCTAAATGCTGGAACTTTTGATGCAAACATTGCTCCAATATTCTGGGGAGCAGTTGCAGCGTTTGGGAGTGGTCTTTTGGTTATTCATTACCTTCTAAAGTTCCTGCGGAACCACTCACTTACGGTATTTGCGGTGTACAGAATACTATTAGCGATAGTTGTTCTTGTTTGGTTTGTATAATGATATGAAATTAATGAGCTTGAATATGTGGGGTGGAATGCTTTCTGAAAGATTCCCAGATTTCTTTGAAAAGTATCAAAACGTAGATATTTTTTGTTTTCAGGAAGTATATAAAGATGCAGAAAAAGATAAAGAAGGAGACTTCCTTTCTCTGTGGGATACATCTAAGGACTCTTTAAACCTTTTTGAAGATCTTGAAAAAATGCTTCCGGAGCATAAGGGCTTCTTTTGTCCTTGTGTTGAAGGTTTTTATGGGATTGCAATTTTTATAAAGAAAGATTTTGAAATTCTTGAAGAAGGATCGGAATGGGTTTTTGGGAAAGGTGAGTGGAAGCAAGACTGTACACATTCAAGAAAACTTCAATACTTAAAAGTAAAAAAAGATAGTAAAAATTTTCTCATCACAAATCTTCATGGTGTTTGGATAGCAAAAACAAATAAAGAAGATTTGCCATGCCGCATAAAACAATCAGAAATTACTAGAAAGTTTTTTGATAAACATAAAGGTCCCAAGGTGCTTGTTGGTGATTTGAACTTACGACACGATTCAGAGAGTATAAAAATTTTAGAGGAAGGGTATAGAAACCTCATTACTGATTTTGAAATAAATTCAACGAGAACAAGTTTTTATAAAAAAGAATACAAATTGGCAGATTATATGATTGTAAGTAAAGATATAGAAGTTGAAGATTTTAAAGTTCTCTCTGAAGAAGTTTCAGATCACTCAGCTCTTTTGTTGGAATTCAAAACATAACTACTGAGCTAACTACGTAGTTAACTCAGTAGTTGTTAATTTATATACGCTTCAACTATTGCAATTTTGTTTTGAATATTAAGTTTTTCAACAAGTTCAGGATACAAAGCTTTATTATTTAGCCCCACAAATAGTTGGTCAAGCATAGTAAGTCCAGGGTAGGGAATGAGAGTATATGTATGTTCATCATAACCCTGCACTCCGTCTACAAAATGGGGAATTTCTTGCAGAATATACTCTGCTAATCGATCAAGTTCCTTATCAGAAAGCTTTGCAATTTTTTCTTCACGATCTTTTCTTCCAAGTTTAACAATATTTATAATACAGTCGTGGAAGTTTTTATTTTTTAAAAATGCTTCAGACACAAAAGCCAAGCGCTTTTGGTATGTGGGATTTGAATTTATTTCATTCCAGCGTACAACAGAAACTTTCTCTTTGAGATAAGGGTTTTCTGCAAAAATCTCTTGTATTTCAAGGTATTTTTTATCACCAAGCTTCATTGCTCGCCGAAATGCCTGTCCTTTATTTTTACTGTCCAATACTTCAATATTTATCGCTTGAATTGAATCTCCAATAACTACAAGTGCTTTCTCTTTTGTGTTTTCAAATGCCCACCTTATGTATTCCTCTATATTTTCTTTTGTAAAATAATTGTTACCAAGGCTTATTCCAATCCAAATATTGTGTTTTTTATCTGCAACTTCTTTTTCTGTGGTATTAAGATAATTTTGTATTCTCATAATCCCAAAGTTTGCGTCACAGCTCCTCCATCTGATTTATCCCACTCAGAAGTATCAATTTTAATATCTCGAATCTCATTAAGGTCCTTCCACTTAATGATTCCGTTTTCTTTTGCGTATTCAAAAATATCTTTTGTTACCTTCACGTCCTGAAGACAATACTCACGTACTTTGTCCACGAGTCCTTGCTGCCACCATTCAATAGCCTTAAGTCCATCAGCACTTTTTCCTTCTCCAAGTGTTGCTTCGGCCAAGTTGTTTAAACGGATACGTCGCCCAAGGGATTTGTGTACATCCTTCAGCAGATCAATGCTTTTAATGTTTGTTAAATCACCAGGATAGTATTTGTTTAGTAGAGGAATATCAAACGTATCTGAGTTAAAGCCAATAAGGGCGTCAGTTGATTCAACTAACGGCCAGAAGTTTATAAGCTCTTCTGCGGTATAGCTTGTGTACTCGTCTGTTTTGCTGTTGTAGGCACCCAAAATGGCGATATCCAGTGTTGTTACCGTCTTCTCATTAATATACGGAAGAGTATCCGTTGTTTCGATATCGAATACTATGTAGTTCATAGACTCTCGTTTATAAGGTCGAGAATGTTCTCTTTCTTTGTCTCAAGCTCATCTCCAGTTTCAATATTTTTTAGTGTAACCATAGAGCTCTTTGCTTCATCTTCTCCATAGACAATGACATGTGTAATGTTTCGCTTCTCTGCATCTTTGATTTGGTCTCCAATCTTTTTGCTTGAGAGATTTACGAATACCGAAAGGCCTTGCTCTCGCAATTCGTTTGCAAATGCTTGTGCAGCAGGAATATTCTCCTCACTTGGTGTTGCAAGATATATGTGTGAGCTGAAATCCACTTCAGGAAGTAGATCGTGTGTCTCTAGGAAGTCCTGAAGCGTTACATCTCCAAAAGCAAATCCTACAGCTGGAATCTCATCATTTGAGAATAGGGAAAGGAGATTGTCATATCGTCCTCCTCCAAAGAGAGCTCTAGCGTTTGACGGGTCAGTATCAAAGAACTCAAAGATAACTCCGGTGTAGTAATCAAAACCACGAACAAGTGTTGGGTCATACACAACATTCTCAATACCACGCTCTTTTAGCGTTGCGATAAATGTTTCAAGCTTTTCTTTCTCTTCTTTAACTGAAGAGTCATCAGCACCATCAATACAAGCAAGTGGATCTTTTCCATCTCCTACAAGCTCTTTCTGCTTTTCTTCAAACTCTGAAGCTTCCATCTTGTTCTTGCGATCAAGAAGTCGCATGTATGAAGCATGATCCTCGTCTTTAAGAGCAGAAGCTTTGCATGCTGCAGTTAGGAGTTTTCGTGAGTTAATTCGAATTGAAAATGTCTCATCTCCTGCACCAAATGCTCGAAGTACATCTCGTCCTACGCGGATAACTTCAAGATCAGCTTCTCCTTCTGGTGCTCCTACAAGATCAACATCTACTTGATAGAACTCTCGAAGACGTCCTTTCTGTGGTCGTTCATATCGGAAACGGTTTCCAATTGAATACCATCGAAGTGGGAAGGGAAGCTCACGACGCTTCGCAGCTGCCATACGAGCAAGCGTTGGTGTCATCTCAGGACGAAGGGTTACTTTTCGATCTCCACGATCTGTAAAAGTGTAGGTTTGCTCATTTACGATTTCTTCACTTGTTTTTGATTCATAGAGCTCAGCTCGCTCAAGAGGAGATGCGTCATACTCAGAGTATCCATACTTTGCTAGTACATCCTGCACAATTGCAAAAAGAGCCGTAAGACGGGCTTTGTCATCTGGATAGAAGTCTCGAACTCCTTTGTATGGATCTGTGTCTAATTTCATATCTTTCTATTCTACGATCTCTTATACATCATGCAAACTTCCAGGACGATTTCGTATTTCTTCCATAATAAGTCGCCTGATCTTTTGAGGATTTCCAACGGTTTTCATTATAATGTCTTCATTGTGCCCTGCGGTCTCTACGTGTACGTCTCCAATATTAAAGAGGGTTGGGAAGAAGCCATGAATATCTGTCTGAACATCTTGAATGCGTTCAATACGGAAACTATTTACCTGTCGACTAAAGAATCCACGCTGCACGATTCCAACAATTCTTTGATTGCTAATAATCCAAGTATCAAGATAGAAGTCAGTTATAAAGTGCATCATTCCAAGCCATAGCAAAAGGAAGAGAAGGCCTGCGCCAAGCGTTACGATGTCTTCAGGAAATCCTGGGAAACTCACATATCCTAATGGTGTCCAAATGTTTCCGTCTATAAACGCAGCTTGTACAAGAGAGGTTAGATACCCTGCAAAAATAAAAGGCAAAATACCAACTAAAAATACAAGAGAGTGTCGACGTATTGTTTTTCGGTGCTTTTCTCCGCTTCCAAGATTAAACATAAGGCATTTCACTTACTATCATTCCAATAAGGAAGAGAGACACTCCATAGTAGACAATTAATACGAGAATCGAAATGACAATATTTCGTCCATATACAAGCCAATGGTAGGTAATAGAGAAAGAGAAAATAATCCAGAAGAGAGCAACAATTCCGGAAACCAATGAGACGATAGGGAGATCTTGAATATATTGAAGCAATACTGACAGATCAGTCATGCTTATAGTGTGCCACGGTATACCGGGCTACGCCATACTGATCAGTGCGTGAAGAAACAGTAAATGAGGCAGGGAAGAGCTCAAGGATTTCATCACTTTGTGTACTATCATGCTCTAAGTAAAGTGCTCCGCCAGGATTGAGGTGATCTTTTAATTTCTCTACAAGCTCTCGAATAAAAATAAGACCATCGTCTCCTGCAAAGAGGGCAATGAGAGGTTCAAAATTTATAACTCCTTTAGGAAGATCACGATTTTGTGGTACGTACGGAGGGTTTGCAAGGATAATATCGAATGAACCTTCGATATTTTTAAACACATCACTCTGAAGGATTTCTACTTCATTTGTAATACCATTCTCTTTTATGTTCTTTTCAATTGTTGCTAGGTGATTCTCATCAAGCTCTGCAAAGGTGATAGAGTCCTGCGGACGTGCTTTTGCCCAGGCAATGCCGAGTGCTCCTGATCCTGCAAAGATGTCCAGAACTTTCTTTGGAGATTCGTCAGTTTCTTTAAGCGCTTGCTCAAGCCAGAACTCGCTTTCAACTCGTGGGATAAGAGGCTTTGAATCAAGATGGATTGTTGTATTTAAAAAAGGTGCGTTCCCAATGATATAGGCTAGGGGTTCGCCATTGTCTAGGCGCTCCTTATCTATCTGAAACTCAGCAGTGGCTTTCCCGTTATATTTTTCCTGAAGCAATTGCTGTTCTTCTCTCGTATCTATCATAAAAGTATGTGCACCATATAACCAAGAAGAATGAATCCAAGCAAGAGGAGAATGTAGGCAAGGTGTTGGTATGACATAGACGACTGTACTTTAAGAAGTATACTACGATCATGTTTGGAGTTAGAAAGCGGGTCCTTGGTCTAGGACTTTTTCTTATTGCTATGCTCGTTGTATGGTTTTTCCTCAAGGACGTAGTAACTCTTGAGGTATTGCAGGCAAAGCAAATGGAGCTAAAGGCATTTGTTGATACAAACTATTTTCTAGCACTCCTTATCTTCTCTGTTGTGTATGCGATCTCAGCGACAACCGCTTTCCCTCTGGGGGGTATTTTTGTACTCCTTGCAGGGTTCCTCTTTGGCGTAATTGTAGGAACTGTAGTTACTGTGCTTGCTGCAACACTTGGAGGAGCTGCGCTTTTCCTTGTAACCAAATATGGATTTAAAGAATGGGTAGAGAATCACTATGGAAAGTACCTAGCACCTATTGAAAAGGAGTTAAGTGAGCACCCAGCTTCGTACATGCTCTTTTTGCGATTTATGCCGGTAGTTCCTTATATTGTAATTAATGTAGTGCCGGCTCTTGTAAATGTACGGTTCAGTACATTTTTGTGGACAAGTATTATCGGCCTTTTGCCTGGAGCCCTTATTTTCACACTGGCAGGGAAGGAGCTCTCTCGTATTGCTAGTACGGGTGATGTAATGACTCCATCATTTATCTTTGCGCTCCTATTGCTTGGCGGATTGTCTCTTGTGCCGCTTATATACAGGAAGTATCGTAAGTTTAAAGAACGCAATGGATCTTGACAAACTGTCAATAATAGTGCTATAATACGTTCGTTATGAACGATAATCCAGCAGCACTTCGAGAGTGTCTTCAGGGAGATTGTAATAAGATCCTTCGAGAAACGCTTCATGCATTTGATGCAGAAGAGCGGCAGTCAAAGAATGTTTGTGATATTGATGTTGATGCAGTGCTTGAGCGTCCGCTTACAAAGCTAAACTATGGACGAATAGCAAAGCCAAAGACATCGTTTGTGATCCCACGAACTCCACAAGCTTCTGGCGCTCGAGGATTTATCAAAGATCTCCTTACGAAATAAACAATTTATTTATAGAAGAAAACGCATGCGCTTGATATACTTAGCGCATGCGTTTTCATTTTTGGTATACAGTTTTTTCACTCTTCTTTTTTGTAGAAGCAGTTTTAGCGGTAATGCACTTAGGGTCACTGGGACTTATTCCTACGTGGATTCCTGTTTTTGATTTTATTCTTCTTACACTTGCCACATTCAGGC
>CESG01023346.1_pt1 | contig 14609 bp, 13 predicted proteins | sample 531121 | NCBI WGS metagenome assembly CESG01 (sample SAMEA2621287, study PRJEB7988) | marine metagenome | biome: marine biome (ENVO:00000447); feature: mesopelagic zone (ENVO:00000213); material: "saline water (ENVO:00002010), including plankton (ENVO:xxxxxxxx)" | depth 800 m
AAATACAAAAATCATGATAAAAGTAACACTTGTTCGACCAGATGGATGTGCACATTGTAAAGCAGTTAAAGCGACACTTGAAGAAATGAAGGTAGACTATCCAGAGATTACAGTCGAGGAAATTGATATGGTCACACCTCAGGGACAGGAATTGGTGCAAAAGCACCACATCCTTTCAAGCCCTGGAATTTTGGTTAATGATGAATTCTTTCTTTTTGGAGGTGCAACAAAAGAACAATTTAGGAAAAAATTTGAAGAATTAAAGCAGGGATAAGAGAGAGGAGGCACATTACGGTGCCGAGAAAATCATGAAGATTATTCGTGCGCATAATAAACAGTAATGTAGGTGTAAGGAACGTTAAGGCTGGCGTTGCTGGTATTTAAAGATCACTGAGCAGACTGGGGAAAGTGTCAATTGATACTAGTGCTATTTTTGTTACAATGAGCAAACATTCTTTATCCTATGGCACTGGTTTTTAAAAACAAAACGGCATTACTGAATTAACTATGAACGAAATGAAACAAAAAATAAACAACTTTATGATTCCTATCGCAATTCTAATTGCGGGTGGATTGGTGGCAGGTGCTATATTTTTTGGCGGTAGAGGAGCATCAAATGTAGCTTCAAATACTACGCCAACGCAAGCAATACCTCAACCAACTGGATCAACTGAGAACATCAATCCCATAACAAGTGCAGACCATGTGCGAGGCAACCCTGATGCTCCGGTAAAAATCGTCGAGTACTCTGACTTTGAGTGTCCATTCTGTAAACGATTCCATCTCACAATGAAGCAGGTAATGGATGAATACGGTGATGATGGACAAGTAGCGTGGGTATATAGACAATTTCCACTAGACCAACTCCATCCTGTAAAAGCACGTCTTGAAGCGGCTACTTCAGAATGTGTTGCCGAACTTGGAGGTAATGATGCATTTTGGAAGTTTTCGGATAGATTTTTTGAGCTCACCCCCTCAAACAACCAAACGGATGTAGATGTTGTGTTACCTCAAATTATAGCTGAACTCGGTCTTTCTCAATCAGCAATTGATGCATGTGTTTCCAGTGGTAAATACGATCAACACATCCAAGACGATGTTGATAATGCAGTAGCAACAGGCGGCCGTGGTACACCGTGGAGTATCGTTATGAGTGCAAATGGAGAAACATTTCCACTTTCAGGAGCACAACCATACCAATCAGTAAAGCAGCTCATTGACGTAGCTCTGAAAGCACAGTAATTCCTATGATTCAAAATGTTTTGAAAAAAGTATTTTCAAATCCAATATATATCGTACTCGCAGTGACAGTTACAATTTCTGTATTTGCATTTGCAGTATGGCTTCCACACGGAAAATTAATCTCCACGATTATCACATCTCCTTCAGTAAGTTTCATAGAAGCAGTCGGCATCATGTTCGGATTATTCCTGTCAATCGGTACAAATTTTACGGCCGTGTCTGCTTCTTATACCATTGCTATTGCACTATTGTTCGGTATAAATATCGCGTTACTTACATATTACATTTCGCAAAGAAAGGGTTCGTTCCCCAGTAGAGGCGGAGCCTTCGGGGTAGGAGGTCTGGTTAGCGGCGTCTTTGGTATTGGGTGTGCTGCCTGTGGCACATTCATTCTCACATCCGTGTTGGCACTTGTAGGCGCTGGTAGCATTATCACTTTCCTTCCTCTTGGAGGAGAAGAGTTGGGATTGATTGGAGTTGCCTTAATAGGATACGCGACTTACTGGACAGCCAAAAAGATAGACGAGCCAGTAGTATGCAAATAAAAACTAATTACTAACAAACATGAATAATAATACACAAATAACAATAGCATCATCAATTATTGCCATTGGACTTATCGCCGCTGCACTCTTGTTCACCCTTGGAGGTGGGCCACGTACTAAGACATTCAACATCGTTATGGAAAATAATAGATACAACCCCTCTGAGATTGTTGCTTCAGTTGGAGATAGAGTCATTATTAATTTTGAGAATCGCGACTTGGTAGATCACGGGGTTGCGTTACCACAGTTCAATGCGACGGTTCCTGGTGGGCATGTGCCAGCAGGGGGAACTGCACGTATGGAATTTATTGCAGACAGACCAATTGATACTGATGCTGCCGTTTGCGGTGGTCCAAATCCAAGCGATAAAACAGATGAGCATGGTGAAGAGCTTATCGTTAGAGTTATATAATCATGAAAAAAATATTCTTTGCAGTATTAGCTATAGGTATCGGTATAGTAACAATCTATTTCATAGGTAATTCCAACCTATTGGCAAATATCTTAAATAAAAATGAACGGTTTGTTATCAGCGCTCAAAGCAATACAGATGAAATTGTCATTGATCGAGTGGTTATGGATAAACCAGGATTTATAGTCATTCGTGAAGTAATAAATGATCGGCCAGGTCAAATTACAGAAATTAGTGATTTCCTAGAAAGTGGTGTTAGTACAAATGTCACCATTAGCCTTCGTAGCGCACAAGAAGTAGAAGCAATCGACATTAGCGGCGGCTTTCCTGTACTCAAGAATCTAGTTGCCATTGTTTATACAGATGATGGTGATAAGGGATTTAATCCCCTTACAGATAGTGTTGCTTATTACAAAGGTGATGTTTTAGCACGATATGTAAATACAGGAGAAATAGCATCAGAATCGACCGTGGTTCCAAACACGAAAGCTAATTCAGAGGATCCTATCGCTGCTGAAATTATCTACACAGATGAAGGTTTCTCGCCCAATACAGTAGAAATAAAGAAGGGAGACACTGTTGCATTTATAAACGAAAGTAGTGGTCCGATGTGGGTTGCTTCTAATGTACATCCAGCACATACTATTTTGCCAACCTTTGATCAATTCGGCACGTCAGCTTTTGGTGAAAGGTATACGTATACCTTTCAACAATCTGGGGAGTGGGAGTATCACGATCACGTCAACGCAAGTAAAATAGGTCTAATAATAGTTCGTTAATACATCATATATGTTACTAGGAATTAAAAGCAAAAGAATAATATTTTATCGACACGCAGCCATTGCACTTATCGCAAGTTCATTGGTCTACTTAGTATGGTTCCTTAATTCAACCTGGAGTCCTGATATGCGACTGTGGAAAGCATTCGGTGGCGGATCATTCTTTCTTTTATGGTTTGCTGTATTTATTGGGCCACTTGCACGAATATTTCCAGTTTTTAATCGAATCCTGTCATTCCGACGTGAAGCAGGGGTATGGTTTTTCTTGATAGCACTTGTTCATGGATACCTTATCCTTGATGGATGGGTAAGATGGAACGTATGGGAATTTTTCGGATACCAATATGTGGCAGAGCTAGAGACGTATTTACGAGTAGAATCAGGTTTTGGTTTAGCTAACTTCACTGGTCTTATAGCTCTCATCTTTGCACTAACATTAGCAGCAACTTCGTTTGATCGAGCGGTAAATTTTTTTGGTGTAGCATCTTGGAAATGGCTTCACATGTTTGCCTACGTCGTATTCTACCTTGCCGTTATTCATGTTGTATATTTCGCATTTATTCATTACACACCATCGTTGCAACGCGTAATTATGGGTTCCCCAACGAATTACCCCGTAAATCCATTAAAATATTACTACCTCGGAGCACTTATTTCTGTGTTCGTTGCTCAGGTGTGGGCATTCATTAAAACAGTGCGGCAACAGAAAAAGTCTGATTGGTATTAATCTACAGGGTATGAAAATAATAAGAACTCAAATTAGATCGCAAAAGAAAGTAGCTGAAAATACTCTAGAGATACAGTTTGTACGTCCCAAGGATTTTGAATTCGTAGCAGGCCAATATATTCAAATCGCCTTAGATCGTTTAAGTTACCCTGATCCCAAAGGACCTTCTCGAACATTTTCAATTTGTTCTTCCCCGTTCGAAAAAGATGCTGTAACAATTATTTTTCGTGATACTGGCAGTGGATATAAAAAAACGTTATCTGAATTAGATGTAGGGTCTGAGGTTACACTTGAAGGACCATTTGGACATTTTGTTTTACCTAAATCTGCAAATCTTAAACATGTATTCGTGGCTGGCGGTATTGGAGTATCTCCTTTTGTAAGTATGATTAAATCAACGCTTACAGAGGGATTGGATTCGTCTATAGACTTATTGTATGCAAATAGAAATCAAGAAAGTGCGGCGTATTTAGAAAACCTAAAAAATATGAGTTCGAATTCATATACTTTTTCCCTCGATTTAATTTTCGGACGTCTTGGAGCAAATGACATCCAAAAATATGTAAAAGATTCGAGTAATACACTGTGGTGGGTGGTGGGTCCTCCTGGAATGGTGGCTGAAGTAAAACATATACTCGCATCCTTACAGATCCCAGATGCAAAAATACGCTTTGAAGAATTTGTTGGATATTAAAGTGAATCCATGCTTTTAAAAATCTACAAGTACTTAAGATAGCTCGTTATACTATTGAGTATACGAGCACATTCTCACCACAAGCTGCTCAGATATCTCCACGAATACGATATACTTATCTCAATACTGTCACGTTTATACCAAAGAAAAAATCTTCCATTCTCTCTGCCCTTACGCTTAACGACGTAGTGTTCTGGGGTTCCGGTGTTTTTGTCGGAGTTATATTTGCTTTATACATCACTCAAAATATTGATGGCGGTACTGCTATTCACGTTGGGTTAGTCTTTGGCTTATACAGAGCTATTCGTGCACTTGCCGCTATTCCTGTCGGACAATACTTAGATGCCCGAAAGGGGAACATTGACGAGTACTATACCCTCCTCTCTGCTGGTTTACTGGTTGGATTTACGTATCTAGCGCTTTTTTTGCAACTGACCTCTGGCATATATATGTAGGCACGAGTGCAATAGGAATTGGTCATGCGCTCGATATATCAGCATGGAGAATTTTGTTCTATGGTAATATGCCTGAAAAAAAAATGAAGGTGAGGTTATGGGGATATACGAAACAGTCATGCAGGTAGTATACGGGCTTGCTATTATTGTTGCAGGATTTGTTGGGGAAATATTTGGATTTGAATGGACTCTTTTCTTTGCCGAAATCTTTACGATATTAAGCAGTATTGTTTTGCTCACAGTGCACAGAAAGATAAAACGAATGTAGCCACAGAGAGCTCAGCTAAGGCAAAGCGAACATCTCAATTAACTGAGATGTTCGCTTTTTAGTCCTGGAGCTATTATGCACTGTTTCTGAATATAATGATGCATCATTATATTCAGAAACATAACACGAGGCATCGACAACATAGTATACTTATCTCATGCAATCACAGGACGAGCTCACACAGCATTTTCGCCTCATAAAGACGCAGAAAGCAGCTCTCGAGAAACTCGGAATTCATACTGTGCAAGACCTACTCTTTCACTTCCCAAGCCGCTATGAAGATGTTGGTGCAGCTCACCGTATTATTGACATAATACCCAACGAGACAGTCACTGTGTACGGCGAACTTATGGATATGGAAAAGAAACTCGCATGGAAAACAAAGCGCTACATGGTGGAAGGGACTCTTTCTGATGCGACTGGCAGCATTGGCTTAAAATGGTTTAACCAGCCATATGCTGCCAAAATGTTTGAGCATGCAAAGTTTGTAAAAGTAACTGGTAAACCAACTGGCACTGGAAAATTGTATTTTGCAAACCCAACAGTTGAAGCAATGCCTAACCTCCCTGCCGTATTTGATAATGAAACACTCAATAATGAGTTATTTCCTGTCTATCCAGAGAGTCGTGGAGTGAGCAGTCGATGGATATATCACGCCGTTCATAAAATACTTGAATCAGGCGTACACGAACATATTTCTGATGTAATACCTGAAGAAATACTGGACAAATACAAGCTCCCGACTCTCGCATCTGCTCTTGTGTGGATACACACTCCCCAAAACAATCGTGATGCACGTGCAGCGCGTAAACGATTTTCGTTTGAAGAAGTTTTTCTTATTCAAGTGGCACACCAAAAAAATCGCCATGATACACAAGAGTTAAAAGCTCCACACGTAATCGCAAATGAAAATGCACTTGAAAGCTATCTTGAGGCACTGCCATATACACCAACTAACGCACAGAAAAAATCTATAAAGGACATAATGGAAGACTTCAAGAAGTCATATCCTATGTCACGCCTTCTTGAAGGAGATGTGGGGTCAGGTAAAACAACCGTTGCTGCAGCAACTATGTACGCAATAGCTTGTGGGGCAATCGAAGAGAAAAAGTATGCAAAACCGCAAGTTGCTTATATGGTCCCTACTGAAATTCTAGCAAAACAGCAATTCGCTGGTCTTATTGAAGCCTTCGAACACCTGTCTGCACAGACAGGTTCACCTATTCCCATAGGGCTCATTACCGGTAGTGGATGTCAAAAGTTTCCATCAAAAGTGAATCCAAGGGAAGCAACCAAAATATCTCGTGCACAACTTTCAAAATGGGTAGCAAACGGAGAAATACCAATTGTTGTCGGTACTCATGCACTCATACAAAAAACGGTACAATTTGAAAACCTTGCCTACGTTGTCATTGACGAGCAACATCGCTTCGGGACACAGCAAAGAAAGAAACTTGCTCAAAAAGACGGGTCTGCGCCGCACCTGCTCTCAATGACTGCAACTCCGATTCCACGTACACTCTCACTTACAATCTATGGAGATCTCGATCTCTCTGTTCTTGATGAACGTCCAAAAGGTCGCAAGACTATTACAACAAAAGTGGTACCTCCAAGTAAACGAGAAGATGTATATACAGGCGTTCGGAGTGAACTAATGAGTGGGCGACAAATGTATGTTATTTGTCCTCGTATTGAGGAGCCAGATCCTGACAAAGCATTAGCTCTACGGGTTAAGTCAGTCCGTGCTGAAGCAAAACGGTTGCAAGCAGGGCCATTCAAAGAATATAAGGTGGGTATTCTTCACGGGAAAATGACACCAAAAGAAAAGGATGAGGTTATGCAGGCGTTTGAAGCTGGCGATATTGATGTGCTAGTCGCTACCTCTGTCGTAGAAGTTGGAGTAAATGTACCTAACGCAACACTGATTATCATCGAAGGCGCCGAACGATTTGGTCTATCGCAACTTCATCAATTACGTGGGCGCGTGCAACGCTCCAATTACCAACCCTACTGTTACTTATTTACCGATAGCACGACGCAAACATCTATCACCCGTCTACGAACACTTGAAAAGGCATCGGATGGATTTCTATTGGCAGAAGAAGATCTTAAGCTACGTGGTTCAGGACAACTTGCAGGCACACAACAATGGGGTGTTTCTGACTTGGGTATGGAAGCACTACAGAACATTAAAATGGTTGAAGCTGCGCGCAATGAAGCCACTCATCTTATAGAAAGTGATCCGTCACTCAAAAAAAATTCAAGCATTGCAGAGCGTGTCTTGCAATACGCGCAAGATCTCCATATGGAATGAGTAGACGTCATCACATCTTGTTTTCAGAAAGTCGCATCACTAATTTTATTTTACAACGATTAATTGACTATTAAACGGTATATTTACTAATGGAGTACGTGTACCTACTTTTGTACGTATCGTATATGTACCTGAAGCTGTATACGCATGAGTGAATAATCTTTGAAACGGGAATCCTTCACAGTTTTCAAAACCACTGTCATATAATTCTGGCTGTGTACCATCTCCCCAATCAATCAAATAAGACGTACACGCCTCACTATATCCAGTCAAGGTCACTTCCACAGCAAGTGGCGCTGTACCGGATGTTGGCTCTATCTTCAACGATGTATCCGCTCCTATAGCATTGTCGACAAGCACATTCCATTTGCCTATTACTGGAAGCTGCGAAAGTCGCGTATTGCCAGTTTTGAACTCAACTGTATATGTTCCAGCGTTGTTGTATGTATGTGTTAATGATTGTGTGCCCGTATCTTGTGCACAGCGAGTAAAACGAGACGGCTCAAATCTATCTATCGTGCCGTCTCCCCAATCTGCTTCATATGCAGTACAGGTAGAACTACGTACAGGAAATGTAATGCTTGTAGTAAACGGTACTGAACCTGTAGGTGGACTCAGTGTCACGCCGGTTGGAATAGTACTACCAACTGATACAGAGGTTTGACCTACAACTGCAACTTTTGAAAGTGGTCCTTGTCCAGCACGTAATACAACCTGATATAAACCAGGACGAACATACGTATGTGTCGCTCGTTTATGCGCAATATCATTTATACACGGCGCATTGCCCGCATCAAAAAAAAGTGGTTGAGTTCCATCTCCCCAATCTAAATAATATGATGAGCATGACGAACCATTTAATGAAAATGTTGCAGTGACCTGCACTGGCAGAGGTCCAACCTCTGGTGTAACCACAAGATTGCGTGCCAGCGTGGTATCTACTGTAGCAATTCCTCCAGTACAGAGATTTGCGATTGCATTTCGTGTTTTTGGCCCAACTGAACCATATCCCGTTGTTTCAGGAGTGCCGCCAGACACAATACCGTACTTTGCTTGCCATGCCTGTACTGCTTTTTGTGTAAGCAATCCAAAGTACCCACTTACAATCGCATCTGGATAGACACTCGGATCTTGTGCTAAAAATGTCTGAAGCGTTCGTACTTCATCATTCTCATCACCTTTATTTAGATTGTACGCGATGCGTATACATGAATCAGTTGTGATTGGTGTACTAACAATATATGGATTAGGTGCAATACCATTCGTTGAACTTGAATTCTCAACTGCCTGTAGTTGTTGTTGCAAGACTTGTACCTGTTTCAGTAAATTTTCAATCTGGCTTTTTAATTCATCGTGAGTGACTGCATTGGAAATACCAGGCGCTACTATTGCTGCTGCAATTAATAGTACTGGAATGATGAGGCGTCGCGACATGTTATTTAAATAATCCTCGAATAAAATTCTCAATCGCAATAAGAACAGATGCCATATTCGCTTGTCCAGTGCTACCGGTATTCCCTATCGTTACCGTTACCTGATCAACAACAATACCATCTCTCTCTAGTATTGCTGTATAAGTTCCATCTTGAGCGTACGTATAATTTATTGTTCGTTCGAATGATGAACATATGTCAGCAGGAAATGGCTGTGATGATTTCTGTGTATCCCCGAAGTACAGTGTATATAAACCACCGCGACAGCTTTTTGCTGTATTTATACGCGCAGTAAATTCAACTGTGCGCGATGATTTGCTAAGAATCCTTAATTGTAAGGTATCATTAAGTGTCTCATTGAATACATCAACATTGTCAATGTTATTCGCAGTAGATACGTTCACCGTACACACTTCTTCATCGAAAAAAGCATTTGGATGTGACTGCTGTAATCGAGCTGTATATACTGCAGGACTTAGGTACGTATGTACAAGTTCTTCATAATAATAATTTGGATTGGTGCAAGTTCGCGGACTACTTTTGGACCCATCCCCCCAATCCACAACATACGTAAGATTTCCGTCACAAAGACCGCCGCCAAGTAATATGCGTGCTTGTACGGTTAATGGTGCTGCTCCACTATTTGGTGTAATAAAACATGTGCTGTTAGTACCGGTTCGTGTACTGTATACATTTATTTTTTTCTCAACAACTGGGAGGCTTGAAAGGCTACCGCGTCCAGCTTTCATTCGCACTGTGTAGATACCTGCATTTTTATACGTATATTTGAATTCTTTTGTATACCCATTGCTGCCTATACATAAGGAGTTCCCAGCTTCTTTCTTTACCATCGCAGATCCATCTCCCCAGTCTATCTCATATGAGGTACACGAAAGCGGTACGTCTGATCGTAACATAACACCTGCCGCAAACGGCGCAGATCCTTGTGTATCAGAAAATGTAATAGATGCTTTTGCGTTTGGATCTATTGGAAAATTACCTGTGTTTTTTTCTTGCGCAGTTACCGTGAGTCTGCCGATAACAGGTAGCGTCTGCAGTGAACCATTACCCAAGCGCAACGTTACAATATATGTGCCGGGGGTTGCGTATGTGTGTTCCTTTTGAACACGCACTGCATCGGTTGAACAACCAACCACGCCTTGTCCTTGTTGAATTTCTTTTGCGCTTCCATCTCCCCAATCGAGTTCGTATGACGTACACGCTAAACCAGTAAACTCAAAAGTGGCTGATACTTTTAAATCAATCGGTCCCCGTGTAGGGGTGACAGTGAACGCACGAGTATTCGTTACTGAATCATCAATAGTACCGCATGAATTTCTAATAGCCTGTCGTGTTCGGGGGCCTACTCTTCCATATCCAGTTGAGTCATAATCGCCTTGAGTAACAATACCGTGGCGCACTTGAAAACGCTGAACTGCCCGTTCAGTTGCAGGACCAAAGTAACCGGTTATCTCTCCTTCTGGATATATTTGTGTGTCTTGTGAAAGAAACTGCTGCAACATAGTAACCTCAAAAGCTGTCTGTGAATCTCTATCACCTCGCTCAAGATTAAACTGTAAGTCAGGACAACGTCCATACTGAAATGTTCCAGCGGTGCTGCCAGCAACTGGTACGTTTACAACAGGAGGAGCGGTGGGTCCTAAAGAGCTAGTCGGTGTGAGTTGCGCTTGCAGTGCACTAATTTGTTCAAGAAGGTTTGCGATTTGTTGACGCAATTGATCGGCCGTTTGTGCTTCAACAGTATACGGCGTAGTTAGAAGCACTGCGCCAAGAAACATAGCGGCAAAGGTAAAACGTATCTTCATGCACTAATAATATACGTTTCGTGCCTTTAGAACAAACTAACTCGGGGATACGCCGTGAGTTCACAATAGCCTGTTTTAGCCGCCACAACTCTTGGAGTACCATCACGAGTATCGAATCAAGAAGGAATACTGCGGACGTACGTGAATATATCAACGTTGGTGCTTCTGGTGTCAAAATTGAAACGCATTTCGTTCGTATTGAACAAAAAGCATTTCCTTGTTTAAACACCTAATTATTGGTAAGGTCGTCTTAGAAAGGGCGCTCATTACAATAGAAGGAAAATATAGAATGGAATATATTCTACGTTATCTCCCTTTTGAGGGACATGTACATTGGCGGCAAGGAGCAATGCTCAAAGCAGTTGCCCCATACACTGCTCGACAATGCTGGGGTGGAATTATAATGCCTAACAGGGTTCCACCCATCATCACATTAGATGATGCCGCAGCACACAAGCATGAAATTCTTGTTACCATTCCCGAAGAAGATTTCGAATCTCTAATAGTCGGCTATCTCTCGGAGGAAACATCTATTGACGATGTGCGGAGAGGATTTGAAAGTGGCGTATGGATAGCAATGAAATTCTACCCTCGTGGCGCAACAACTAACTCAAAAGAGGGCATCAACTCTTGGGAGCTTCCATTTCATCCAGCACTAAAGGTTATGGAAGAGATTGGCATGCCGCTCTTATTACACGCCGAAGCAAATGTCGACGAAAGTACCGGTAAAGAGATCGATATCTATGATCGCGAATATCGGTTCATTCCGGTGCTCGAGGAGCTTAGAAAACTCTATCCTCGATTAAAAATATCTGTTGAGCATGGTACGTCATTGGAGATGGCACAGTTCATGGAAGAGCACGGGGATCCTAAAAAACTTGTGTGTACAGTAACTATCCAGCACATGATGTTTAGTCGACAGGATCTGCACAAAGACGGTTTTCAACCGCATATGATGTGCTATCCGATTCCCAAACGTGCAGAAGCGATGATGGCGTGGCGAAAATTGGGAACTAGCGGGAAGCCCTATATTTTTGCTGGTACCGACTCGGCTCCACACCCAACACACAAGAAGGAAAGTTCATGTGGGTGTGCGGGTGGCATGTTTACCGCACACGCAATGGTTCCGCTGTATGCTCATATCTTCGAACAAGCAGGGAGACTCCATAACCTCGAAGAGTTCTTGTGCATCAACGGACCGCGCTTTTATGGACTTGAGCCTCGTCCAGGATTAGTTACTCTAGTAAAAAAACCATGGACAAAGCAAAGTATGGTTGCAGTCAATGGTGGTGAAAAGATTCGCCCGTTCGGATATCATGAAGAACCTGAAAAGCGCTTCAGATTTGAATGGCAAATCAAAAAACCATAGTAAGCTTTCTTTAAACGACCGAGAACCTAAGTTCTCGGTCGTTTTTCTTAACTGGTCACCACCAGTCACTAAGTATAATCTAGGCCTTGCAGGCTTGATTCTGCTAAGTGCTTTTGATCTTGACTCATTCGCCTTCGCTCCACTCAGACATGGCTCCGCCTTGGGCAACTAAAAAACGATGCACACGCACTGTTTTTCTTAATGTTGTCCACCCTCTAGGATTCGAACCTAGGACCGCCAAGATATATTTTCAATATTATGTCGTCATTCGATAGTCGTGCAAAAATGTGTCCACCCTCTAGGATTCGAACCTAGGACCGCCAAGATATAAGCTTGGTGCTCTAACCAACTGAGCTAAGGGTGGACACATTTTTTCACACATCTCTCACTAGCCATAATAAGTTTGGTGTCTCTAACCAGACTGAGCTAAAGGTGGGAGTGGGTCAATAGTAGTGTGTTCGAAGGAAAATCTCAAGCGCTATGCGTATTCTTTTTCCAAAACCTCATTTATCGAATATATAATGCTTTCTCTCTCAGAATATAATGGGTGATGCTGGTCGCTGAAATCTTGAAAGAATTTCTGAACCGCTTCGAGTACTGGTTTGTATTTTGTTCGCAACTTCCGATATGTTCCGTCAAGTTTTCCCGCAAATTTTTCATCGCCTTCATGCCGTATCAATTCAGCACGTTCTCTAATTAAGCCGATGGTAAGCGCATTTTGTTTCAAGTCTGCCCATTTTATAACCGAAGGAGCGTGATCTTGATTGATAAAAATACTCTCTATATATCTTTGATATTGCTTATTCCTCTCTTCAGGACTCATATCATCGCTTTCTTTAAGGGGGCTCGTAAGAGATTGGACTAAAAAACGAACACGTCTATCAAAAAGCCATTCCAAGCCACCAAATGCTCCATCACGTTCAATTTCTTCCGGCACTTTGCTGTTCCCACCTTGCAAGGCAATAAGTTTCTTCTCGAGTGCAAGCAGTCGTGCTTGATCTTCTACAGAGTCGTGTAGAAGTGCCGCAATACAAACGTACTGTGCCTCAGCATCATCTTTTTCATCTGCCATCATATGTAGCGCATCATGAGCTACACTAAGCGGATGAATGATGAATGGTAAGCCTGTATCAGCCCTATCGGGTTGTTCGATATGTGCTTTTAACATAAGGCGAAGCGCCTCACGAATCTTTGCACGATATCCTTTTCCCTTCTCAAATCGTGTCTCAACTGTATGAAGGAACGCCTGTATGTCATCTTTGATACGCGCTATTTTTTCAGCAAACTGCGCATCTTGTTCTGATGGATTATCTATTGTTTCTATCTCAGCAATAGTTGGTTCGTGCCCAAGAGCAATTTCTATGGCAACGTCAAAAGCTGGTTCTTCAGTTTTTTTGACTACTTCGGGAGCAATGTTACTGAGTTTCTTTCCGCTCTCTTCCATATCTCTTGATTATACACCCGAATGTTCAATATCTTGTTTCTCTTTGATTGGAATATGGTGTTCGCGAAGCAGGTCTTCAAACTCAGTACGCTCAAGCGTCTCTTTCTCAACAAGTGCTGTCGCTATTGCATCGAGTACTGCTCGATGTTCAGTTAAAATTTGTGTTGCACGTGTATGTGCCGCATCAATAATTTCCTTTACTTCAGCATCGATGTCTGAAGAAATTTTCTCTGAATATTCTCTTCCGTGTACCCCTGCCCCAAATAGTGCTTCTCCATTATTACCAGCAAGCGCAACGGTTCCAATTTTCTCTGACATACCCCACCGTGTCACCATGTTGCGCGCAAGATTCGTAAGAACTTGTAAATCGTTTGATGGGCCAGTTGTTACATCATCAAAAACCATTTTTTCAGCAACGTACCCACCCAGAGAAACAGCAATGTCGTCAAGAAACTCTTTTTTTGACTGCATCTTGCGATCTTCAAACGGAAGTTTGAGCGTATAACCAGCTGCACGTCCTCGACTGATAATAGAAATCTTATGTACCGGATCAGAATACGGCAGTATCGAAGCAACAAGTGCATGCCCTCCTTCATGATATGCAGTAATTTCTTTTTCTTTCTTATTCAGTACATGACTCCTGCGTTCAGGACCAAGCATAACCTTTTCAATCGAACGAATGAGATCATACTGAGTAACTTCTTTTCGTGCTTCACGAGCTGCAAGAATTGCTGCTTCATTCATCAGGTTTGCTAAATCAGCTCCAGAAAAACCAGGTGTACGCTCTGCAATAACTTTCAAGTCCGTATCATCGTGTAATGGCTTCTTTTTCGCATGAATTTCAAGAATGCCTTCGCGTCCTTCGCGATCAGGTAGATCGATAGTAACGCGGCGATCAAAACGCCCAGGGCGTAACAATGCTGGATCAAGCACATCTGGTCGGTTTGTTGCTGCCATTACAATCACTTTCTCGTTTGGCTCAAACCCATCCATTTCAACAAGAATTTGGTTTAGTGTTTGTTCACGTTCATCATTTCCACCGCCGACGCCAGTTCCTCGCACTCGTCCAACGGCATCAATCTCGTCAATAAATACAATCGC
>CESG01043374.1_pt1 | contig 14598 bp, 9 predicted proteins | sample 531121 | NCBI WGS metagenome assembly CESG01 (sample SAMEA2621287, study PRJEB7988) | marine metagenome | biome: marine biome (ENVO:00000447); feature: mesopelagic zone (ENVO:00000213); material: "saline water (ENVO:00002010), including plankton (ENVO:xxxxxxxx)" | depth 800 m
AAACAAGGCACCAAGCTCATAGATGAGATTGAGGTAGAACTACCCTTTAGGCCTTTTGGAACCGCACTCGGGAAGGGTTCTATAAAGCGAAATCTTAGCCGTCTCTTTCAATTCAGGTATCGCCGACTGTTTACTGACCTAGAGCGACACGCCCAATACAGTGCTCTTCCCAGATTGACTGTGGCTATTACCGGTTCTTCAGGGCTTATCGGGAGTAACCTAGCTAGTTTTCTAACAACCGGTGGGCATAGGGTTATTCGGCTGGTGAGAGATCGAAATGCGCTGGGCGAAGGAAAGATCTATTGGAATCCTAGAGAGGGGGACATTGATCTGGAGGGATTAGCCTCGGCAGATGCTGTCGTAAACCTAGCCGGTGTACCAATTGCAGATCGGCGCTGGAATACCGCGCGAAAGCACTCGATACGTGACAGTCGTATTCAGAGCACATCTGTGTTGTCCAGAGCCCTTGCGAGCCTCAGAAATGGCCCCAAGGTGCTCATATCTGGTTCTGCAGTGGGCTATTATGGAAACTCCGCCCAGTTACATATCGAAGAAGGCACGAGACAAGGCGGTGGCTTTCTTGCCGAAGTTTGCGGGGCCTGGGAGCAAGCAACCGAGGCCGCTGACCAGGCTGGCTTAAGGGTCGCCCATATTCGTACGGGGGTCGTCTTGTCAGGAGCAGGTGGTGCACTTCACCGCATGCGCTTGCCATTCCTCATAGGTTTAGGTGGGCGATTAGGGTCAGGACAACAGTTCTTAAGCTGGGTAGATATCGACGACATCGTGGGGGCAATTCATCACATTCTGATGTCCAGTGATCTCGAGGGTCCGATCAATGTGACGGCACCACATCCGGTAACGAACTCGGCATTTACTTCAGCCTTAGGGTCTGTCCTCGGGAGACCGACCATGATCCCAATTCCGAAGCATGCGATTACTACACTCTTCGGAGAGATGGGGCGAGAAGCGTTACTTGAAGGACAGCATGTGTTTCCACAGAAACTCACAGCATCTGGATTCCGGTTTTTCTACGAAAATCCAGAGGAGTCACTCAGGTTTCAACTTGGTCGGATGAGAAAGCAACCCGATACACCTCATAGGCCCGGGCATTTGTAGTAGTCCAGATAAGTACTAATCAGATTCCGGTAGGATCTCCCCATCAGGGCCAAGACTTGGATAAGGTTTTCCGTCCCGGCGCCTTGCCGCAGCCAATGAGGGCCAGGACCATTCGAAAAGATGTTTCTCGAACTCGTTACGATCCAGCCGACTCCCTTCATACATACCAGCAGCCTGTCTTTGCCGGAACGCCTCAAATAAGAGGAGTGACGTTGCCACAGAAACATTGAGAGATTTCACCATCCCAGTCATGGGAATTTTCACGCAGAGGTCTGCTGTGCCTAATCCGGCTTCAGAGACACCGTGTAATTCTGCACCAACTAGGATGGCTGTTGGACCCGTGTAGTCTACCTCACGAAAGTCGACCGAATGTTTTGAAGGATGAGCTGCGATGAGATTGTATCCCTCTTTTTTCAGGCTCCTAGCTGCATCTTCAACGGTTTCGTGCCGGTGCACTTGGACCCACTTCATGGTGCCAGCCGACGTTCCATGGTGGAGCACCAATCCCTCTTCAGGGGGAACGACATGAGCCCTAAGAACACCGACTGCGTCACAGTTTCTTAAGATTGCAGAAAAGTTATGTGACTTATTGACCCGGTCCATTAGGATGGTCAGATCTGGCTGTCGACGCTCTAAGACTGCACGAAGTCGATGGAATCGTTCTGGGCGCATGGAGATATATTCTCTGCTCTAGCCCTTTCGATCCATCCCTGATCATGCACAGATCCAAATCTAAAGGCATAGATGTGATCGGAATACGATTAGAAATAGGGTTCGGTTTTGTCCATCGGAACCAGAGGAATCAGGTCTAGCCGGAGCGGCCTAGACGTAAGAGGTTACTGCTTCTGAACAGCAGTGCGGATCCACTTTCTTTTAAAGGCACTCGAGCTATGCCCGAAACATCGAATGTCACTCGTCGAGACCTGCTCATTCGAGGCGGCAGCGCAGCGGCCGGTTTGGCGCTTTTCCCTTCCGATGTAGCGGACCGAATCCTACGCATCAGTTCTCAGGAGGCGGTGATACCATGGATCAATGGCCCGCAACCAGGCGGGCAAGCAAACACGCTCGATTGGCAGGGACTCACATCGTGGGTTACCCCCATAGAAGACCTATTTCGGGTATCCCACTACAACACTCCAGAGATTAACGAAAATGATTGGAAGTTAGAGATCGGAGGCTTGGTCAATCGTCCAAGAAGTTTCACGCTGGAGGAGATTAAGGCTCTTCCCAAAGAAGACGTAGCCTTTGCACTGGAGTGTGGCGGGAACAGGGGGTTCCCAACTTTTGTTGGAGCAGTCCACAACGCCCGTTGGAGTGGGACATCACTTCGCAGAGTACTCGCTCAAGCAGGCATTCAAGAGGATGGGATCGAAGTGGTTTTCTTCGGTACTGATGAAGGTGTGGAAGAAATCCGAGGAAATGAGGTCACTCAGAGTTTTGCGCGAAGCATGTCTCTAGAAGATGCGATGGACCCAAGTCTTCTCCTATGCTATGAGGTCAATGGGGAACCGTTACCGACAGATCATGGATTTCCTCTTCGGCTTGTTGCACCTGGATGGTATGGGGTCGCGAATGTGAAGTGGCTAAAAAGGATTGAAGTTCGTAATACGAGATTTATGGGCCGGTTTATGGCACAGGACTACGTAACACTAAGAGGGGAGGAGAAGGGGGGAGAGACGGTTTGGACTCAGAACTCAGTGAGTCATGGGCGTGTAAATTCGATCGCTGCAAAGGTTACAAGCGATGGTAGTAGCTATCGAATTCATGGGGCCGCTTGGGGTGCTGATATCAACCGAGTAGAGGTGCGGGTAGATGATGGGTCGTGGCGGCCTGCTACACTAGGAGAAGGGCGTGAGGATCCCTATTCATGGACATTCTGGCACCTAGACTGGGATGCTGGGTCAGGAGAACACACCATCACCTCAAGGGCTACTGACAGGGAAGGGAACGTTCAGCCAGCACCTACTGATCCTGAGATAGCCCTGAAGAGGACGTATTGGGAGAGCAATGGGCAGTTCACAAGGAGTATCTTGATCGACTGAAATCGGTTGAGAACCTGATCTACCTTGACTGGGTTTCGGCAAAGAATTCCACGGTTAGTGTCTGTGCTGCCGGGGTGGTGAAATTGGTAAACACAGGGGACTTAAAATCCCCCGGGCTCACGCCCTTCTGGGTTCAAGTCCCAGCCTCGGCACTTCTAACTGACTATTGATGAGTCAGTCACTATCGTAACTATCCACCTCCATATCTGAGTAAACGTGACAGACCCTCGCTTCCTATTACTCCAGGTCCGAAATCCGGGGGACCCTATGGCTGCGCAGGAGGTTCTCTGTTTCGCCCGTAGCCTACCATGCACTTCATCGAACATTGAAGTTTTCGACCTACTTTCTGGTGCACCTTCAACATTAGCCCTTAAGAGAACTGACGTGGTGCTTATTGGCGGAAGTGGGGAGCATTCCGTGGTAAGGGGTGGTCCATGGCTCTCAAGGGCCCTGGATACCATGACGGAGTTGTATGCAAAAAGCCGTCCGACTTTCGCATCTTGCTGGGGATTCCAGGCCATGGCTCAGGCTCTCGGGGGCACGGTCGTGACTGACCGAGATAGAGCAGAAGTTGGTACAGCCTGGGTGGAGCTTACTCACGACGGAGAGGCTGACCCAGTGTTCGGACCGCTAGGAAGGAGGTTCCGTGTTCCTATAGGGCATGAGGATGTTGTTACTAAAATACCGAAAAGTGCGAGGTTGTTGGCTTCTAGTGACCTGGTCGAGAATCAAGCCTTTGTCTTTCTGGACAAGCCTATCTATGCCACTCAATTCCACCCAGAGTTGAATAGAGCAGATCTGGTTGCACGACTGACCAAGTATACAGAGTATCTCCCCCTTACTGGTCATAAATCTATTAAAGAATTTGAAGACAATACTCCAGAAACCCCGGAGTCCGAATCGATCCTACCCCGGTTTCTAAAAGAGGTGTTGGGAGATTGAATAAGCTTTTTAGGAAGAGAAGCCAGATGGCCCTTCGTTATATCGTCCCTGTAGCTTCTATCTTCCTACTGACAGCTTTTCAAGTAAGAGTTTGGGGCGGAGGAGGATGGCGACCGAATCCGATTCGTGAGGGATTGCCCACAGCAGAGAATGGAGTGAGGGATCGGGGGTTTACATTCTGTCGGCTCTTATATCAAAGCGTACGGCAGGAAGCCCAAGGCCACGGATGGAACACAGACTATCCAGGGTCAGATCATAACTTTGTTACGAGGCTCGCAGAACTAACGACGGCGAAGCCTGCCCGATGGGAGGACGGTCAGCCAGGCTTTGCCGTCGTGCGGGCTACTCAAGAAGAGCTATACGAGTGCCCGTTCATATTCATGTCGGATGTGGGTACAGTTGGATTTAGCGAGCTAGAGGTCGTACGTCTGCGAGATTATTTGACGAAAGGCGGATTCATCTGGGTCGATGATTTTTGGGGTGACTGGGCTTGGCAACATTGGGTGGGAGAAATTACGCGCGTACTCCCAGAATATCCGATCGTAGATATCGATCCTGAGCATATGATGATGCACGCCCTCTACGAGGTGGAAGACATACCCCAAATCCCCTCCATACAGTGGTGGCGGAGAAATGGGCGTCGCGGTACTTCAGAGCGAGGACGAGAGAGCGAAACTCCTCACCTGAGGGCAATCTTTGACCCTGAAGGACGCCCACTCGTCGTAATGACTCACAACACAGACATTGCAGACGGATGGGAGCGTGAAGGGGAGGATTACGATTTTTTTTACGAATTTTCTCCGGAAGCGTACGCCCTGGGGATCAACGTCATCCTATACTCACTTAGCCACTAAATAGGAGTTGGATTCGGGGTTCTCAGCTGACATTGCTTCCGTGAGATCTAGCTATCGTCCTCCGACGTTTTTCCAGCCAGCCAGGTATGCGATAGATCAGTAGTACGCTCAAGCAGAACGCGAGGAGCAGCGGGAGGCGCACGTCAGCTTTCACCAGCCAATAGTAGTGAATGACCCCAAGGGTAGTGGCCAAGTAGATACCTCGATGGATTTTAGTCCAACGAATCCCCAGACGACGCATCCAACCCTTTGTTGAAGTGAGCGCCAATGGAATGAGTGTGACAAAAGCGGAGAACCCGACAGTGATATAAGGCCTCTCAATGATGTCTTCGACCATCCATCTCCAATTGAAGACCTGATCAAAAACAAACCAGATATTGAAATGGATGAGAGCATAGAAGAACGCAAATAAGCCGAGAGGGCGACGGAGCCTAATAGCTACATTCCACCCAGTTATCCGACGCAGGGGGGTGACCGAAAGTGTTACTAAGAGCAAGACAAGCGTGGTCATGCCCGTGATGTGAGTTAGGGTTTCGACTGGATTGGCCCCTAACCAGTTGAGAAATAGTCCAGCTACGAGCCAGGCACCTGGACTGAGGGCTGCAACCCAAATCAGCATCTTGCACACCAAAATCCTGTGCTTTTGGATCATGGTGTTCGAACCGAGGTTTGAGTGAGGGTTACTTCCAGCGGTGAAGGTCCATCCCTGCGTAAAGTTGAGAAACCTCTTCGCCATAGCCATTGAACATCAGGGTTTCGTGACTCTTAAATAGTGACGGCAGCCGTCGCTCTCGGGCCTGACTCCACCTCGGGTGAGATACCTCCGGATTCACATTTGAATAGAAGCCATACTCAAAGGAGTTGGCCATCTTCCATGTATTCGTCGGCATCTCTTCTACAAATTCAATTTTTACGATCGACTTAATTCCCTTGAAACCGTACTTCCAAGGTACGATGAGGCGGAGTGGCGCTCCGTTTTGATTGGGGAGTTCCGTGCCGTAAACCCCAGTCACCAGAGTCGTGAGTGGATGCATCGCCTCGTCTATCCGGAGTCCTTCGACATAGGGCCAAGGTAGCACCCCCGTTTTTTGGTAAGGCATTTGTTCAGGTCGGTGAACTGTTTCAAAGCGAACAAACTTTGCGTTACTGGTCGGCTCTACTCTTTTGATCAGATCAGCGAGGGGAAAGCCATACCACGGGATGACCATCGACCAAGCCTCAACACAACGAAGGCGGTAGATCCGATCCTCCATTGTAACCGGAGCCAAAATATCATCGAGCTCATAGTTACCCGGCTTGTTGACGTGCCCCTCAATTGAAACTGTCCAAGGCTGAGGTTCAAATTCACTCGAATTTCGCGAGGGATCCCTTTTGTCTGTTCCAAACTCGTAGAAATTGTTGTAGGTCGTAATGTCGCGGTAAGAATTGAGATCCTCTCCAAGCTCTGACTTGAGGTTCCGAAAACGGGGAGGAATCTCCTGTGATTGTCCGGCTACTTCATTAGTCGAAGTAGTGCCACTGAGCGCCAATGTCGCTAAGCCGAGGCCAGCATCTCGAATAAACCGTCTACGCCCTAAGTAAATTTCTGGGGGTGTTATCTCCGAGGATGAAATATCGGATGCCTTTTTCGACCGAATGATCATGAGTGGTCCCCCCGTAGCAGCTAACCCACTAAACAGTGCGTTTGATTGACAATATAAAGATGGGGCACGCTCACGCCTACGAAAAGCCAAAAATAATTGAGAGGGCCCACACCCCTCGGTTCGCAGAAGTTCAGACAGTAGAACCAAGCAGCTTGCTTTCTCACGTAATGTGTCTCCTCTACCTTTGCTGGCCCCTCGCTATACGACCTATACCCTAACCAAATTTCCCGGAGTCGGGCATGCTTTGTTCAGCGGACCATTATCCACGCTTCGTCGCGCTTTTAAGCACCTTTGTGGTTAGTAGCATGAGCGTTTCAGAAACACACGCTATGCAGAGCCTTCAGGATCTTCCGACAGGATTTTTCGAGAGCTCGGATTTCCGATATGTAGGCCCAGTAGGGAATCGGGTTAGCGCGGTCGTGGGTGAGCCTGGGAATCCAAACGTCTATTACCTTGGAGCAGCTTCGGGCGGAGTCTTCAAGAGTGAGGACGGGGGTCATTCATGGAGCCCACTTTTTGATGACCAAGAGGCCCAATCAATCGGGGCACTGGCAATCGCCCCTTCTGATCCGAATGTGGTTTGGGCCGGGACTGGTGAAGCATTCATTAGATCAAATGTATCAATCGGGAATGGTGTATACCGCTCAACCGACGGAGGAGAACATTGGGCACATGTCGGACTGTCCGAGAGCGGACGCATCGGTCGTATTGTCGTACATCCCGAGGACCCCGACATCGCCTTTGTTGCAGCTGCTGGTCATATGTACGGACCCCAAGAGCAACGTGGGTTGTTCAAAACAATCGATGGAGGTGTGACTTGGGAGCGCACCCTCTTCTCAGGTGAAAACTCAGGCGCGATTGATGTCGTCATGAATCCGGCCAATCCGAGGATTATGTTTGCTGCCACATGGCAGATGCAGATGTGGACATGGGGACGTGAGAGTGGGGGTGAGGAGAGTGGGCTCTGGATGAGCCGAGACGGTGGCGATAACTGGGAGAGATTGGAAGGCAATGGTCTCCCAAGAGGAACTTTAGGGAAGATAGGGTTAGGGATGTCCCCTGCAGATCCGGACCGTGTTTATGCTCTCATCGAGACAAATTCGAATCGTGAATACGAGCCCTTAGTGGATCACGAAGGTACGCTCTGGCGTTCGGATGATGGAGGTGGTTCTTGGCGGATGGTAAACGGTGACCATGCACTCGCCCAACGGCCCCTGTACTACAGCCGATTACATGCTGCTCCGGACGATGCTGATGAAGTTCATTTCATGTCTACCCAGCATACGAGATCACTTGATGGCGGGATCACCTTTAGCAGTGAGGGAGGGGGGGATAACCACGACATGTGGATTGACCCCTTGGCCCCTGATCGCATGATCGTTGGAAATGACCAGGGCGTGAAGATTTCCACGAACAGGGGTCGGACTTGGTATCGGCCATTGCTGCCCATCGCGCAAATGTACCATGTCTATACGGATACTAAGGTGCCCTACAATCTCTTCGGGAATAGACAGGACGGACCCTCGACGATGGGGCCTTCTAATACCCTATCTGGAGGTTCAATTCCCATCGGTGCTTGGGGATCAATTGGGGGATGTGAATCGGGATTTGCCGTGCCGGACACAGTTACGAATGACGTAGTCTGGTCTGGTTGCTACGAAGGTATTCTCGATCGACATGAAATTTCTACTGGAATCACACGTACTGTAAGTGTATGGCCAGACAATCCAGAGGGTTGGCCTGCTAATCGGGTAAGGTATCGATTCCAGTGGACTTTCCCGGTACATATTTCTCCACACGATCACGAGATGGTTTATGCTGGTAGTCAGCACGTACATATGACTACTGATGGCGGGCAAAGCTGGAGCGTGATCAGTCCTGACCTGACTCGGAATGATACAACCAAGCAGCAGCAGACTGGTGGACTTACCACCGAAGACGTGAGCCCGGTTTACGCATCTGTGCTTTTCGCTATAGCAGAATCACCGATAGACCGGGGGCTGATTTGGACCGGATCGAACGACGGGCTCGTACACCTGACTCGCGATGGCGGTGACACATGGGAAAACGTGACCCAAAACATTCCGGACCTACCCCCTTGGGGAACCGTGAGCAACATAGAACCTTCCCGTTTTGACGCTGGAGTTGCCTACCTGACAGTCGACTTTCACCAGCTGGGTAACACTGAGCCCTTTGTCTACAAGACCGAAGATTATGGACGGTCATGGCGGGCTCTAGCAGGTGACATACCGCGAAGTGTGTTCAGCTATGCTCATGTGGTCCGAGAGGATCCGACTCGCCCCGGCCTCCTATACCTGGGAACGGAAAATTCTGTTCTTGTGTCATTCGATGATGGAATATCTTGGATCCCCCTCCAGGGCGATCTACCACATGCGCCTGCTTACTGGATGACAGTACAAACGCACTTCAATGACTTAGTTGTAGGAACATACGGAAGGGGATTCTGGATTCTAGATGACATCACCCCTATTCAGCAGCTCACGGATCAAGTGTTAGCTAGTGACTTTCATCTCTTCCAACCAAGACCTGCGTACAGGTTCCTACCGCGTGAGGGAAAGAATAGTCAGCCGGATGATCCTGCTGCTGGGGAAAATCCCACTCCTGGTGCGTCACTCAATTTTTATCTTGGCCAAGGTAGTGAAAGCCGTGCCCAGATAATCATAACCACTGAATCAGGTGAGCACGTCCGGACGCTATCTACTACAGGTACTGGCGGTCTAAACCGTGTGTTTTGGGACCTGCGCTATGAGTCGTCTAGCACACCTCGTCTGCGGACGCGTCCACTTGAGCACAGCCACCGGGAAGTTGGCCCCTCAGGTTGGAGGCCTCCTCCTGATGGTGGAGTGGTTCGCCCACTTGCTGTCCCAGGACTTTACCGCATAACGCTCGTACTTGCGGGGCACGAAGAGCAATCCGTGTGGCTTGAGGTACTCCAAGACCCTGAATCAAGTGCGAGCGCTTCAGATATGGAGGCCCAGCTCAACCTACAACTGGAATTACGAGAATTAAGTGATTCAACCGGTGCACTTATCGATCGCATCGAGTGGACAAGGAAAAGCCTAGAAGACCTAAAGGACCGGCTGGCTGGAGATCCTGGTTACAGTGACATTGTGAGCGCGGGAGAAATGCTAGACCAACTCTTAATTGAGCTAGAGATGGGATTATTTGACCTCCGTTTAACCGGCGGCTCAGCACGACAGGACGCCATCCGCTGGCCACGTCAACTGTGGGCTAAACTTTCCAGTTTGAGTGGGTACTCATCTGGTTCAGATAATCGTCCTACCGACCAGATGTTAGAGATCCGTACTATCTACAGACAGCGTGTTACGGACAGTTTGCTGCGTTGGGCTGAAATTGCCGCATCTGACTTGGCGAGGTTCAATCAGGTCCTGGCTGAACAGGGCCTGCCACCGATTATCTCATAGTCTAAAGGAGAACTACTAGTTCAACTTACCTATAGACCTACGAGGGCAGGCCTCTCCTAGCGACTTCATCGACTGCGTCGATGAACCGGTCTAACTCAGGAAGCGTCGTATAGACGCTCGGGCTAACCCGGAGTCCTTGGAATTCAGAGTGATTGATCGCAACACTTATGATCCTATGATCATTCCATAGGTAATCTCGGAGATCATTAGTTTCGACCCCCTCAACCTGCACACAAGCGATTCCGCAAGCGAAACCGGGCTTAAGACTTGTATGAAGTCGCACATTGTCATTCTGAAGAAGTTGTTCAGCCCAATAATCCCTGAGGTATATCAATCGTTCTTCTTTCCGCTTTGGTCCTAATCCCTGATGGAATGTGAGTGCTTCCCCTATAGCCAGGTAATTAGCTGCAGGGTGTGTCCCGATTTCTTCGAACTTCCGGATATCGGTATCCATCCGCTCAGGTGCTGCCATTAACGGCCATATATCTGGAATCTTCTCACGTCGTACGTAAAGCAATCCGGTCCCGTGAGGTGCAAAGAGCCATTTATGAAGGCTAGTTGAATAGTTATCCACATCTAACTCAGCCAGTGAAAAGTCAAAGTGAGCTAGTGCGTGTGCACCATCGATGATTAATGGGATACCATGCTGCCGAGCCAGTGCATTCAACTCGGTGACCGGCAAGATTTGGCCGGTAAGGTTGATCATGTGACAGGCTAGGATTGCCCTTGTGCGAGGCGTGATCGCTTCCGCAAATAGCCGGACTATCTCCTTCGGATCTTCAGCCGGTACTGGGATTTGAATCTGATTGAGCACGATCCCTTCTCGTCGGACACGCTGCCTGAAGGTCGTAATCATGCGACCGTAATCTTGCGTTGTAGTTAGGACTTCATCGCCACGTTGCAGGTCGATTCCGAATTGCACTGCCTGCAAACTCTCAGAGGAGTTTCTAGTGAACGCAACTTCCTCCGCATCGACTCCCCATTGTCGTGCCATTCGGGCACGTACGCCTTCGCGTTGAGGTTCAAGTACCTGCCACATAGTGTACGTAGGTGCCAGGTTAGAGAAATCCAAGTGCCTCTTCATTGCATCCTGCACCAAGGATGGAGCAGGACTTACACCACCGTTATTGAGATTGACCAAACTGCGGTCGACCGTGAAAGCTTGAGCAACCTCAAACCAGAAGTCCTCATCAGCTGCTAGCGCCGAAGCGGTCCCGGGATGCTTGCGTAGGTTTCCCGCTATGTCATGGGCCGTGGCACGTAGCTCTACCGGTCGAATTGATAAGCCCAGGGCCGCTGCTGCTGGGACTGAGACTGTACCCAAGAAACTCCGACGACTTTGCATAGTTCCTCCGAGAACCTGATCAAGTTACCTCACGATATTGTGAGGGGTCGACTCTGTCCAACATTCCTTCTCACAAGAATGAACTGCGTTGTCATACAGAGCTGCATCTCTGGTAGCTGTTTAGCGTCCCTGAACTAAGCCGGAACAATCAGGGCGATGTGCCATACTGATGGTTCGTGATTGGAAGTATTACTCTGAACCAGCATTCATGCGAATTTGCCATCAACTTGTCCTGCTCATCTGTATCTGGCTTCCATTTGCTGGAGCAGCCCAAGATGTCCGAGACACGATCCAAGTCGATTCATCCATCGTTTCGACTGGATATAACCTGCCGGGTATAACTGTCCGAGTTGCCCGTCCTGTGCTCACAACAGGAGGGGCGAGTGCAGTGATCCTCGAACTCGACTCCTTGGGTGCCTTGCCAGCTCCTTCTATGGAAGAGGTGCTTCGGGCGATGCCTCTGATTGTGGTTAGGAAGAACAGTCGTGGCGAATCGCAACCAACACTTAGGGGTTCTGAAGAACGGCAAATTGGAGTATTCATCGATGGAGTTCCTATTACCATTGGCTGGGACCACAGGAGTGACATGTCGATTGTCCCCATGACTGGAGCTCAAAGTATTAGGGTGGTGAGGGGTTCGTCATCAGTCCTGCACGGACCTAATACGATTGGTGGAGTCATAGAGGTAGATATTGCTCGCGGTCCCTCGCGCCCTGCCCCGGAAACACCGGTATCGATCGCACTTTCACTGGAGGAGACCGGAGGAGCGAGCTTGTCAGCTGCTACGGCAAGAAGGATTGAGATAGGGAATGCACACCTTATGGTCAGGGCTGGGGCTGGGCACCGGGCCAATAAAGGGGTGCCTCTGCCATCAGCGGCTAGTGAAGATACAGAGCTTCGGAGCGAGTACTTGGTAAACCTTGACGGGCTGAGGTTGAATAGTGACTCGCGTCGTTCAGACGGTTATCTCGCTGCTCGTTATATGAACGAAGGTGGCGGATGGGCGTCCTTGACCACCTCGGTCTATGACCTCGATCGGGGAGTACCGCCAGAAGCCCACCAGGATAGTCCTAGATTCTGGAGGTATCCTGAGCAAAACCGTGTTTTGGTTGCACTCTCAGGAGGAAGTGGGGAGCAGGAGACAAGCGGTGGTGTCAGGAGTTTCGAGTTTAGCTTCGGACTCGATGCGGGTTCGAGTCAAATCGACCGATATGAAACGGAGTCTTTTAGCACGGTGAATGGAGAAGAGGAAGCCGATGATCAAACGATCACGCTTCGTGCAAAAGGAGATCACACTCTAGGTACGCGTGGGAATTTGCGTTCGGCCTTTACTTTTTCCCGAGTGGGAAGGGATGAGGTCTTGAACGGAGGCGACGTTGCAAGCTACCGCCAGCGTCTATGGGGTTTTGGAATAGAATCAGAGTGGAGAATTGGTAATCGGGATGCGACTCGATTCTCCTTAGGAGCAGCCCTTGATGGAAGCGATACTCCCAAGAGCGGTGACAAGCCCCCATTGAACGGGCTCAATGATTTCGGATTTCGTGCAGGGATCAGTTCATTAATTCAAGACGGACTTGTCTTACATGCCAATTTCAGTCGTAGATCCCGGTTCCCGTCGCTCAGAGAACTGTATTCGGAAGCATTAGGGCGATTCGTACCGAATCCAAACCTCGGAACGGAAACCTTATTTGGTTCGGAGGCAGGGCTGACCCTCGGCGCCGACAACTCGTCCATCCAAATGGTGGGATTTTATCAAAACCTAAAGGATGGCATTGTGCGGTCATCCGTCGTAGGCATCGATGGTATTTCCAGGTTCAAACGCATTAATCATGAACGAATCAAGAGTTTTGGGTTGGAATTTCTCGCAGTTCGTACGATGGGCCTAGCAACACTCTCTGGGGATGTAACAATTCAGGACGTAACTGGTATTGACCAGGATGGAGCACGCGTACAATTGGAGTATGAGCCGATCATTATCGGCAGAGTGGGATTGGAAACCCCTTTGGGAGATGTTTTTCGTGCTTCAGGTAACTTGCGTGTTATGGGTAGCCAGATGTGTGAAAATCCAGAGATAGGTGGCCTCCAGAGTTTGTCCGGCAGCGGAATGCTTGACCTGCGATTACGCGGTTTCTTTAGGCTTCATTCGGGCTCAAGCTTGGCACGTGTAGAGGCAGGGGTAGGCCTGAGGAATGCTACTGACGCTTCTGTTTATGACCAATGCGGACTCCCGCAGCCGGGTCGTACCTTCCAAATTCAGATACGTTTGTGGTGAACACTATACCTTGAGCCCTTAAAATCTGATTCAATGATCCGGATCACTTTCTTAGGAACTGCGGCGTCCAGGCCTACCGTCGGACGTAATGTGAGTTCGATCGCGGTACAGCGTGAGGGTGACCTTTTCCTCTTTGACTGTGGCGAAGGGACGCAGCGCCAAATGATGCGTTTCGGGACGGGATTTTCGGTCAAATGGATATTCATTACACATCTCCATGCGGATCATTTTCTGGGAATAACCGGGCTCTTACGAACCATGGCCCTTCAAGGTAGGACAGAACCGATTTCCCTCTTCGGTCCAGTGGGTTCAGAGCGGATTTTGCAAGATGCAGTCCGGCTAGGAGTCGAGCGTGAGAAGTTCCCCGTGGAAATCAAGGGCGTACGGCCCGGAGACGGATTAAAATGTGAGGGCTATCAGGTTCTAGCATTCCCAGTGAATCATGGAAATAATGCTGTGGGTTGGTGTTTAGTTGAGGATCAACGCCTTGGGCGTTTTGATGTGGAGAAAGCAAGAACTTTTGGAATCCCAGAGGGCCCACTTTTCGGGAAAGTGCATCGCGGAGAGGATGTTGAGGTCAACGGGCGCGTAATACACGCTGAAGATCTGGTGGGAGAATCTAGGCCTGGCCGCAGAGTTGTATATACGGGGGATACTCGGCCATGTGAGGCGACAGTGGAGTGTGCGAGAGGGGCCGACATCTTAATACATGAGGCTACATTCGGTGATGAAGAGCAGGACAGGGCTCGAGAGACATTCCATAGTACTGCGGCCGAAGCAGCACGTGTCGCTAAGGAATGTGATGTACGCTCGCTAATACTCACTCACTTATCGGCAAGATATTCGGAGGATCCTGGGATATTAAAGAATGAGGCGAACGCAGTTTTTCGTGGAGCTAAGATTGCCCATGACGGCCTCAGTTTAGAGGTGGATTACGA
>CESG01021968.1_pt1 | contig 14597 bp, 10 predicted proteins | sample 531121 | NCBI WGS metagenome assembly CESG01 (sample SAMEA2621287, study PRJEB7988) | marine metagenome | biome: marine biome (ENVO:00000447); feature: mesopelagic zone (ENVO:00000213); material: "saline water (ENVO:00002010), including plankton (ENVO:xxxxxxxx)" | depth 800 m
GACCTCGGCAGCAACTGGGATACCGGAAGTGACTGGGATCTTGGTACAAACTGGGACACAGGTTCAAACTGGGACCTTGGTGGGGGAATCGCCGGATATGTCACCCCTGAAGAAGGTGGAATAGCGGGATATGTGACTCCCGAGGGAGGTATCGCTGGATACGTGACTCCATCGCGAGGGTACTATTCGCCGGGTGGATACGTGCATCCAGCAACCACGCCAATCCGCAGTATTGCAACTGCACGTCAAAATGTGTCTAACGTAGCGAATCGCTCGAACATTCAAAATGTCCGCAACATCCAGAACATTAATCGTGTCAGTGAGATAAACCGCATTACCGAACAAGTCCGCAATATTCAAACGCAGGTGGCTAATATCCAGCAGCAGGTGGTTGCGCTTCCTGTACCTGTAAAGGTTGCCAAGCCGCAGCCTGTGGTAGTACGAGGAGGGCAGCAGTCAACTGTAGTCAGGTATGCATATCCAACGCCAGTGCCTACGGTTCGACCCATCATTACATCTACACCGCGGCCAAACATAACAGTCGCCCAAAGTGGTGCAACCGGAGCATATGAGTATCTAAATATCAGTAGCTTGCCGTACACAGGTACGGACGACATCGCATACGTACTTGGCTTGGTTGCAGTAGCTCTTGGTAGTGGAGCAGGACTCTTTCTCTACAAGGGGCAGATTCTTGGAGCACTCGCCGGTCTCACTCCAGCATTTGCGTTTGGACACTTGAAGCCAACCTCCCTTCACGAAGAGATACAGGAGACAAACGACGAGACTACGTACGCACATGACCCGTCAGACGAAGCCGAAACAAAAGCAGAAACCCAGTTAGCCCATACGCTCTCGCTAGAAGAAGGAGAGGACGGGCCAAGGCTTTCATTTATTGCTAAGTAAACCCCCTTTCTTTGCAAACCAACAAAGTTTGCTGAGAACGCAAAACCCGACCCCCTTCACGCACTAAGTGGTCGGGTTTTTGCAATGTGGTCTAATGTTGCTACTTGATTGACAAGGTGAGCAGGAAAGGAGCATTATGAAGAGCATATGAGCAAAACAAGCACAATCGCAACCGAAGTAGTACTGGCAGCAACGGCCCTTTTGGTGGTGTTAGCTGCGCTTGCTATGCCAGGAATAGCGCAGGCTTATTCGTCTGTTGGCCACTCCGCATATTACGGCCAGAATAGTATGTATTACGATTATAACTATCAGTACTACAATCAGTACCAACAGTATCAGTACCAAAACCAAAATACATACTGGCATTACAATCGGTACCCGTACGATAATAGATATTACACAGATACCGCGTACTACTACCCGCCATATCAGTACCAATACTACGATTATTATTCATACAATTATCCGCAGGAGTATTACTATGACTATGTATCATCATATCCGTATTATAACGACTGGTATTGGAACCCTGGATGGAACTACGACTACAATAATTCAGGCTGCGGATGGTCAAATGGGCAGCAGTGGTGTTATTAACAACGGATAGAATATTTCGAAAGCTCACAAAAAACGCCTATAAATGGGCGTTTTTTGATTATGGAGAGGAGGGAAGTCTATTATGGTACAAGTATTGACATATGTAAATATATATGATAATATACACTCTATATGACGTTTCGTAAGAAAGGAATTTCGGTCTTTATGGCAACGTGTGCTTTCGTCACATTTGCGATCGCTGCGATTCCTACACATGCAATAGCTTCTTCTTATTATAACAATGCAGGTGTTTCATGGTGTGCGGAAGTATTCTGTGGAGATCCATACAGCTATGGAGATATATACGACGGAAGTATGTACCTTGATGGGTTTGGCTCGGAGTTTTACTACGAACAACCGTCAACGTATGCATACCCGATATATACCTACCAGGAGTACGAACCGGGATACGCACAGGCAAGTTACACGTACCCGACGTATAATACGTACACATACCCTACGGTATATACATACCTAACACGACCACGTCGCTCAAACGATCTTCTCTATCCCTACACGCCCGCACAGGAGTATGCCATGACAACCCGTCAATTCAATGATGACTTTGCCCGAGCGACTGCCGAATGGAACTATTACACGAATTACTACGCTCCGTGGCCACTGTAAAACAAAAATTCCGCCGAAGAGGCGGGATTTTTGTTATGCATGCGAACTTTCGCTACGAATTCTCTCTATAAATTCTTCGGCAGACATAGAGCCGACCTTTTCTCCGTCGCGACTCTCTACCGTAACGGTCTTGCCGCCAACTTCCTGGTCTCCAAGGACTACGAAGTATGGGACTTTGTCTAACTTGGCGTTTCGTATTCGTTTTCCTAAGGATTCGTCAGATATATCTAGCTCTGCTCGAATATCTGCATTCTTGAGCGCCTGGTATATCTCTTTTGCGTAGTCGTTGTGCCTTTCCGAAACTGAGAGAACACGTACTTGTTCGGGAGCAAGCCACACCGGAAAGTTACCGGCGTAGTGTTCAATAAGGAACGCCATGATACGTTCGATTGCACCAATCGATGAGCGGTGCACCACGAACGCACGCTTTTGTGAGCCATCTTCTGCAGTATAAGTAATGTCGAAACGGTCTGGCATGCAGAAGTCATATTGTACGGTGAATGCAGTGTCTTCTTTTCCGTTTGCATTTTTCATCTGCACATCGATTTTTGGGCCGTAAAAGGCGGCTTCGTCTTCTGCTTCGACGAATTCTGAGCCGCGCTTCTGCATAAGCTTGCGCATAAGGTCTTCGCTCTTGTCCCATGCTTCGGGGTTGTCGTAATACTTCTCCGTGTTTTTGCGGTCACCAAGCGAGAGTCGGTACCAGTAGTCTTTGCCCATCTCAAGACCGAAGACTCCCGCGACGTACTCAATGAGATCCAAAGCATCTCCAATTTCGTCAATTGCTTGTTCTTCGTCCTTACAGATAATGTGTGCGTCAGCGAGCGTGAAGGTTCGGACACGCTGTAATCCCATCAACTCCCCCGATTGCTCATACCGGTATAGTCGTGCCAGTTCCGCCATGCGTATAGGGAGTTCGCGGTAGCTATGAGGTCGAGAAAGGTAGAGTTCGAAGTGGTGCGGGCAGGTCATCGGACGAAGCATGAATTGCTCGTCATCGATGGTGGTAGGTGCGTACATAGAGTCCTTGTAGTGTGGGTAATGCCCAGACTTCTCATACAAATCAAGCTTTGCTATATCGGGAGTGTGCACGTGTTGATATCCACGACGAATTTCTTCATCTTGAATGAATCGCTCAAGTACGCGACGCATTGCGGCACCTTTTTGAGTGAAAAGAGGAAGGCCTTTCCCTACCGTATCTGAAAAAGTAAACAGGTCGAGTTGCTTACTTAACTTCTTGTGATCTCTCTCTTCCATACTTTGATACTTATAAAAGTAATTAAAAAACGCCCTAGTAAACACACGAATCACTTCGTGGATTTACTAGGACGATCTTTGACCGCGGTCCCACCTAGCTTCCCAAAGTTGGGCACTCGTTTCTTCAGATTAGGCCAAGGGCTCGAGGTGTCTCGACTTCGGTTGGTAGCCGAAGCAATCTCTGAACGTAGTAGGATAGTAGCACCCAAGAATTTTAAGGTCAACGACTACAGGGCACGCACCGCCTCAATGATGAAGCTTTTTTCGTCATTGCGGTTTGAGATACGGCCCTTGAGCAATACGCACGTGTCGATCCCCAGTAGTTCGCCGTGCTCGGTTAGTACGCGTGGAAATGCCACCGCCTCGATGGAGTCCTCTAAATCGGCAATACGAATAAACGACATCTTTTCTCCATTTTTTGTCAAAATAGTTTTGTTTTCGGAAATGATACCAGCGATCACGGTGACCATCCCCTCTCTTTGTTTTGTTTTTACGTCGCTGATACCCGGCCTTCCTTCAAGTTTCTTTGCATATGCTTCTAGGGGGTGGCCGGAAACGTAAAGACCTAGAAGTTCTTTTTCCCACGCAAGTTTTTGTTTTTGACTCACATCTTTTGCGTCAAAAAGAGTAAGCGCGCTCGAGCTTTCAGATAAGCCGAATAAGGAATCTTGCCCTTCGGGCTTTTTGTTCATTTCCTTCTGAAACTCCAGAAGGATTTCAATGTTTTTAAGCAGTCGTCCGCGCGATGCAAAACGATCAAGTGCGCCGCTTTGAATGAGAGATTCAAGGCCTCGACGGTTCATTCCACTGCTTCGCACACGCTCGAGAAAGTCTGTGATATCTTTGTACGGGCCGTTTGCCTTGCGCTCTTCTACAATCTGGTGCGACACGTTGGTCCCGAAGTTCTTAATGGAATCGAGTCCAAAGCGAATCTGTCGCTCATTTGGAACTACGGCAAATACTTCGTAACTTTCGTTTACGTCAGGCGGTAGAATCTCGATGTTCATGGCTTTACACTCTTCGATGATTTCCGAGATAGTATCGATGTTTCCAGAGTCTGCAGTGAGGAGAGAAGACATAAACTCGAGCGGGTAGTTTGCTTTCATGTATGCTGTCTTGTACGCAAGATTTCCGTAACTTACCGAATGGCTCTTGTTGAATCCGTACGCAGCAAACGTTTCGATCATATCCCAAAGTTGTTGAGCGCTTTTATCGTTCATGCCTCCCTCAAGACAACCTCTAAAGAATTTGTCCTTTTGCTCAGCCATCAACTCGGGAATCTTTTTCCCCATGGCCTTACGAAACTTGTCGGCTTCTCCCCACGAGTACCCGGCAAGCTCAACCGCGATTGACATAACGTCATCTTGATAAATGAGAATGCCAAAGGTCGGTTTAAGATACTTCTCCATGCGCGAATCGATGTATTTCACCTTCGAGGGGTCGCGTTTTCGTGCGATATAGTCGGGGATAAACTCCATCGGCCCCGGACGATACAAAGCCACCATGGCGTTGATGTCATGAATGGTCGTAGGTTTAAGTTCCATCAAGTAACGTGTCATGCCGGCACTTGCCATTTGAAATACGCCCATGGTGTGACCGTCCGAGAGCATTTTGAACGTTTTCTCGTCATCAAGTGGCATATTGTCGGCGTCGATCTCTTTTCCGTGAATTTTCTTCACACGCTTAATGGAGTCAGCAAGCACCGCAAGGTTTTTGAGGCCAAGGAAGTCGAATTTCAGAAGGCCAACTCCCCCGTACTCGTCAGCGATAGAGTACATGTTGTACTGTGTGATCATTTTGCCGCCCCTAGGATCGGGTTGTAGAGGCGCGTATTCAATAACGGGCTGAGGCGCGATAACCACACCAGCGGCGTGGACGCCAATATGGCGAGCATTTCCTTCCAGTTTTTTGGCAAGGTCGATGATCTCCTTAGTTTCAGAATCTTCTTTGTACGCTTGCTTGAGCTCTGGCTCCATCTCGAGTGCGCGTTCGATCGTCATGGGAAATCCTTGTGCTCCGAACGGAATAAGCTTCGCTATGCGATCTCCGACATTGTACGAGTGCCCAAGTGCGCGGGCAACGTCGCGTACCACGGCGCGCGCCATCATTGTTCCAAAGGTACCGATTTGTGCTACATGGTCGATGCCATATTTTTCGCGCACGTATTCGATAAGGTCATCGCGGCGATTGTCGGCAATGTCCATGTCGATATCAGGAGCAGAAGGACGCTCGGGGTTAAGGAATCGTTCAAAAGGAAGGTTATAATCGAGAGGGTTTACTGTGGTAATTCCCGTAAGGTAGGAGATAAGTGAACCCGCAGCTGAACCTCGCGTGTTCGTGTAGATACCCATTTCCTTTGCTTTGAGAAGAAGGTCGGAAACCACCAAGAAGTAGGGAGAAAAATTCTTGTCGGAAATAATGTTCATTTCGTGGTCGATACGATTTTGTATTTTGTCAGTTTTCTCAAGTCCGCGCATTTCAAGTCCTTTTTCGATAGCCTCAAGGAGCATTTGGTTATACGTTTTTCCTTTCTCTTTTGGGTACTCAGGGAATATCCACTCACCGAGAGTAAGTTCAAGGTTGCACTGCGCTGCTATTTTTACAGAATTTTCAAGGGCTTCAGGATATTTTTTGAAATACATTTGCGCAGTTTTTTGGTTGATGAAAGAAAAATCTTCCGGGCGATCGACTTCGTCGCCCATGAGCGTTGTACCGCTCTGGATTTTGCGCGCAAGCTCACGTGCGATGTTATCTTCTTTCTTCATATAATACACGTCGTGTGCGGCAACAAGAGGTACATTGTTGGTCTTTCCGAGCTCTACAACTTTCTCTTGAAGCTCCGAGTGATCGGCGATCTCGGGGTGATGCGTGATTTCCAAGTATAAATTGTCACCAAACACTTTTTTGTACCACTCAAGGATCTCCGAGGTTTTCCTGTGATCGTTATCACGGAGCCCTTTCGACGTCGGCGCAGAAAACGAAGGTAGAATAGCAATGAGATCGTCGCTGTACTTTTCTATAAGTTCTTCGTCAACTCGCGGGTGGTAGTAGAAACCCTCGGTAAAAGAGTACGTAACCAATTTAATGAGGTTGTCATACCCTTTTTTGTTTTGGGCCAATAGTACGAGGCGCGATGTGTAGTTGTCGATGCGGTGTTCCTTGTCATGGCGAGTGCGCGGAGCAACAAAAAAGTCGACACCAATAATTGGCTTGATCCCTTCGTTCGTGCACGTCTTATAAAATTCGATCGCACCATAGAGGTTGCCGTCGTCTGTCAACGCGAGCGCAGTTTGACCGTCTTTTTTAGCAGCCTCAACGAGCGTAGGAATTTTAGGCAGTGCGTTAAGCAGCGAGAAATGGCTGTGCACGTGAAGATGTATGAAGTCCGCACTCATGATGGTGCTAAGTATACCCCCACACCTGTTTTTCTAAAATGGCAAAGCCGTGCACTTCGTGCACGCTAGAAAAACAGGTGTGGGGGTATAGCAAAGTGAGTATTCTGCACATATACGTCGCGGCACATGGTAAAATTGAGTTGTGCGAGCGCAGTATGTAGTTGGTATTGATGAAGCAGGCCGTGGCCCTGTTGCGGGACCGCTGGTGGTTGGGGCGGTACTTGCGCGAGTGGAAACGCCAATAGAGCATGAGTATTTTGCAAAGGGTATTCGAGATTCCAAAAAGTTGACCGTAGGGAAGCGCGAGAATCTCTTTTCGTGGATTCGAAAAAATGACGAACTTCGCCACGTGGTTTCGATGGTAGGACCCCGTGTAGTAGACCGAGAGGGTATAGCCGCCGCTACTGCAACGGCTATATCAAGAGCGCTGCGTAGAGTTATCCCCGGAGAGTGCGGCAAGGAAGAAGTGTTGGTGCTACTCGATGGCGGTCTCCGAGCCCCAGCTGCTTTCATTAATCAGGCAACTATTATTAGGGGTGATGAGAAAGAACCGCTTATTGCGTTGGCATCAGTTGTCGCGAAAGTTTCGCGCGACCACAAGATGCGCACACTTAGTTTTCAACACCCTGAGTATGGATTTGATGGGCACAAAGGATACGGAACAAGGGAGCACTACAAAGCGATACGGAGGTTTGGCTTATGTGATTCGCATCGCAAAAGTTTCTTGACTCGGATATCCTAAAATTGTTATATATGAGGTGGATCAATTGTTATATATGAGGTGAATCAAAGTGCCAAGGAGGGACTGAGGGACTCATGATCCATAATAAAGACGGATTCAATGTTGAGATTCTGCACGAAATATTTCTCGGTTTTTTACCAGGGAGGGAAGAACAAAGTGAAGTAGAGCGAATGACATGTGCAGTTTGCCGACATTCCCTTGCAGGGTCAAAGCCTTGCGGGCGTGAATGTAGGCACAACGAACTTTTCGAACCCGCGGTTTCAGAATTAAAGGGAATGATTAGCCTTGTTGCGCTTACGCTCGACGAGAAAGGCTTGTCTCTGCGGGGGGAGAGGGAAGCCTCTCCCGAATTGCAGGCGCAGATCTTACTGTTCTTCTATGAAGAACATTAGGAGTGTAGCCATAAAAACGCACGGCAGCTGGAAACGGCAGCCGTGCTTTCTCTTATTTATGTGGTGCGCCTACCGTTGCCTTTTGCAGCTTTTTACGTATAATCCACTTTGCGTTACGAAATAGTTTCGCCGCAAGGAGATTGAATTCGTGCGAGTTCGCTTGAAGACAAGCCCATCATAGCAGCGCTACGATGGATGAAGATGAAAGATGAAATCGTGTGGAAGCAAGATTCGCAGCAGAAAATATTTCGAAATGAAAAGTAACATTCAATGCCATGTCAGTACGAATGCGGGTAAACCGCTCACATACCGGTAATCGCCGTTCACACCACGCGCTCAAGGAGCCGCGTCTTTCGAAGTGCGCGAAGTGTGGCGCACAGCACCTTCGTCACCGCATGTGCCCAGAGTGTGGGAACTACCGTGGACGTGAGGTTGTAGACGTTGCAGGAAAGAAGGCAGCGCGCATGGTGCGCCGCGAGGAACGTCTCAAGGCTATGGGGGAGGACCCACAAGCAGAAGCACAAGAGAAGGAAGAAGAAGCAAAAGCTGAGAAAAAAGAAACTAAGAAAAAAGCAGCCAAGGAAGAGAAATAAACTCAGGCAATACACACCCTCGGTGTGTATTTTGCTATTTGTCGCATGCTAAACTGTACGTAACCTGTTCTTATGTCAAATCGTCACACCGCACGATCCGTAGTTCTTCAGACACTCTTCGAGATTGACTCGGAAGGACTCGACCGCACTCGCGCCGACGATGTACTCCAAAATAATGCGAATGAGTTTGCTCCAAACTCGAATTTGTATCCGTTCATGAAGCAGTTGCTCGACACCGTGCTTGCCAAGCAGCCGGAGATTGATTCAATCATAATTAAGGCGGCACCTGAATGGCCTCTTGAAAAAATAGCAATGGTTGACCGAAATATCTTACGAATGGGTCTAGCGGAACTTTTGTATGCGGACCGTACTCAGGTACCGCCCAAGGTTGCGATCAACGAAGCCATTGAACTGGGTAAGGAGTTTGGGGGAGAATCCTCAGGCAGGTTTGTAAACGGAGTGTTGGGAGCCGTCTACAAAGAGATGGGGGAACCGGGAAAGAATGATTCTAGAAAGAAGAAAAAGGATAATGAACAAAACCTTCGAGTCGAAGAGATGGTCGGTGCCGTGGTATACGCAGAAGAAGAGAGCGTGCTCTATGTTGCTCTAGTGCATGATGTATTCGGACACTGGACTCTCTGCAAGGGCAAGCTCCAGGAGGGCGAGCAACCTGAAGATGGAGTCAAGCGGAAAGTAAAAGAGGAAGTGGGTCTCGACGTAAATATCGAAAGTGAACTTGGAGAGAACACATACATAGCCTCAGACCCAGAGGAAGGCAAGAAAAAGCGGCATGGAAGATATTATCTGGCCAGGGCTCCGTTCGACGAGTTGGAGCTCAAGAGTGAAGGAGGGCTTGACGATGCGCAATGGTTTAGGCTTGCAGATATTGTGGAGCTGAATTTCTATGACGACATTTTGCCGGTTGTCACACGTGCGGTCAATATTTTGGCGCAGCATCGCATATAGAGTTGATTAATGGTAAGTTGAACGAGCATATGAAAGACTTCGCACAGTTTGAAAAGCAGATAGGGTTCTCGTTCAAGGACAAACAGTTGTTACAAACGGCATTTACACACCGGTCGTATTTGAACGAGAACCGAGGATTCCTAAAGGAGCACAACGAACGCCTTGAGTTCTTGGGGGATGCTGTGCTCGAGCTTGCTGTCACCGATTTCCTCTATCACAAATACCCCGAGCGGCCAGAAGGAGAACTCACGGCCTTTCGTGCATCTTTAGTAAATACCCAAAGTATTTCTGCTGCCGCAACACAGCTTGGCATGAATGACTATTTGCTACTCAGTCGTGGAGAAGCGAAGGATACCGGTCGCGCGCGCCAATACATTCTTGCGAATACTTTTGAGGCATTCATTGGTGCTCTCTATATGGATCAGGGTTACGAGGCGGCGAATCGCTTTATCGAAAAATCACTCTTTGGAAAAATAGACGAGATTGTAGAGAAACGCCTCTGGCAGGATGCCAAGAGCTACTTCCAGGAGAAAGCCCAGGAAGAATATTCGGCAACTCCTTCGTATGAGCTCGTACAAGAAGCTGGGCCAGATCACGACAAGAAGTTTATTTCTGCTGCAAAAATCAAAGGGGAAGCGGTAGCACAAGGCGAAGGTCGCTCAAAGCAAGAAGCCGAGCAGGAAGCAGCACGGAAGGCACTTGAAGTAAAGGGCTGGGTTTAGATTCCTGAGTTTTGGCACATAACTTTGTTGCGCTTTGGAAACGTGCATTCTCCGTATTCACGATGTGGCTCTTTTAATTTTCTCGTGTCTTGTTCTACGCTCAAAACTCGTAGCTCTAGCAGAGTGAACTTTGCTATATAATAAAAGGCATGCATCTCAAATCGATTGAACTCTCCGGTTTTAAGTCATTCGCCAAGAAAAGCTCACTCGAGTTCACTTCACCCATCTCTGGAATAGTTGGCCCAAATGGGTCCGGCAAGAGTAACGTTGCCGAAGCGTTTCGCTTTGTGTTGGGTGAACAATCGATGAAGGCGATGCGCGGCAAGCGCGGGCCGGACATGATCTGGGCAGGTAACGAACGCACGCAGCGGGCAAATATGGCTCGCGTTGCTGTCGCATTTGATAACAAAAACCACCTTCTGGACATCGACTTTGACGAGGTCGTGATAGAACGCACAGTACACCGAGATGGTGCCAATGAGTACGCAATCAATGGCAGCAGGGTTCGTCTTAAGGACATCACATCGCTTCTGGCAACAGCCAACATTGGTACATACAGCCACCATATCATTTCGCAAGGCGAAGCTGACAGGATTCTGGGTGCTTCCGAGAGAGAGAGGCGCGCGATGATTGAAGATGCGCTTGGACTCAAGACGTATCAATACAAAAAGGCTGAGAGCGAAAAAAAATTGGAGAAAACAGCCGAAAACATGAAGGAGGTAAAAAGCCTTCGGCGCGAAATCGCGCCGCACCTCAAATTCCTCGAGAAACAGATGCAGAAGCTGGAGCGAAGTCGCGAACTTAAAGAACAACTAAAGGAAGCCTATAGTACATACGTCGCACACGAGCGAGCTTTCGTGCGAGAGGAGTCACGCCGGCTCGAAACTGCGCGTGTGCATCCGCAGGGAGAACTCGAACGAATCACATCAGCGCTTGGTAATGAGGAAAAGCAAACTACGGAACCCAAGGAAACCGAGGAACTGAATGTTGTTGATGAGCGACTGCGTGTGGCGGCGGAGGAGAAAAGCAAGCTCGAACATGCACGTGGACGCATAGAGGGGCAGATAGCATTAGTTCGTAATGGGAAGAATGCGCCCAAGCAGCAGTGGGGGTTGGCAATCCCGCTTGAGAAGGTGGAGAGTTTTTTGAAGGAAATAAAGGAGGGAATACATAAGAGCAGAAGAGATGTTTCGCTAGTAAATGAGCTGTTAGAAAGAATCGATGACTTCATTTCATCATTTAAGGAAACCGAAGAGAAACAGGGTGAAAATCCTGAATTGGCAGAATCTCTCGATAGGGAACTAAAAGAAGTGGGGGAAGCACTTTCGGCTCTTGAAAGCGAGGAGGCCGCGCTTTTGATCCAGCGCTCAGACGCGCTCGGTGCCATTGCCACGCAGCAAGACCGGGAACGGGAAGCACAAGCACGATACTTCAAGCTCAAAGAACAAAGACGTGAAGCAGAAATAAAACTGGAGAATGTTGAGAGAGAAGCTCGAAATCTCCTAGACGTGCAAAGCAAACTAAAAGAAGTAGAACGCAAAGCGCAGGACATCGGCGTTAGTCCAAATTTTGACAGTGTCGACTCCACTCGTTCTCGTGGCGAGCAGGTTGAGCAGCTGCGGGAGATAGAGCGTATCGAGGCTCGGCTAGAAGAGGCGGGATTCGTAGATGAAGACACAGTTCACGAATTTGAAGAGACCAAAAAGCGCGACTCATTTCTTGAGCGTGAAGTCAACGATTTAGAGCAATCAAGGAATACACTACTCGAGATAATAGACAGTCTTGAACACGAACTGTCGACCAGATTTGGAGAGGGGCTCGACAAGGTTAACTCTGAATTCCAAAAGTTTTTCGAAATGTTGTTTGAAGGCGGAAGTGCAATACTCGAACCGATTAAATTCACCAAACGAAATGAAGAGGGGGAAGAGGTGGAAGACGAAGAATTAAAAGAGGGAATCGAGATACGTGTACAACTGCCGCGTAAGAAAGTCGCTTCGCTTGACGTGCTCTCGGGGGGTGAGAGGGCGCTTACGTCGATCGCACTTATCTTTGCGATGAGCCAAGTGAACCCCCCGCCGTTTATTATTCTCGACGAGACCGATGCAGCACTTGACGAAGCGAACTCTCGCAAGTACGCCGATATGGTTCGTGCACTCTCCGATCACAGCCAGCTAATACTCATTACGCACAATCGTCAAACTATGGAAGCAGCCGGCGAACTCTACGGGGTTACGATGGGAAGCGACGGAATATCAAAACTTTTGTCGGTTAAATTTGATGAGGCGGTGAGTGTGGCAAAGTAGACACTGACTCTGCACCAAGACTTTTGACGGGCGAATCATTCTATAATTCTATAGAATTATAGAATGTGCTTGTTGGTGCACAACACAGTGTTGCTGCGATATATCACATGCAGAGATTTTTAGAGTGGATCTCTAGTTTGTTATCCAACAACTTCCCAATCTATTTCACGGGTGTCGAGGTTTGCACTCTTTAACCTCATCTTTACTTTGTCACCGATGCGATACGTCTTCCCGCTCTTGCGGCCGACGAGAGAATACTGCTTTTCGTTTAGCTCGTACCAGTCTCCCGGGATATCTGTGGCGCGAATGAGACCTTCGGCCCTGGTTGTGTCTTCTGCAACAAACATGCCGCTTTTGAGTACGCCGGTAACTTTGCCATCAAACACCTCACCGACACGTTCACTCATATACTCCACTTGTTTAAACTTCACCGATTCGCGCTCGGCTTCAACTGCCTCTACTTCGCGCTGACTTGAAGCGATAGCTAATTGACGGTAACTCATAATTTCGTCATTCGGGATCCGCGATTTGTTTAGGTGTGCGGCTAGAATTCGGTGCACCATCATGTCGGGATAGCGGCGAATGGGCGAGGTAAAGTGTGTATAGTGCGAGAAGCCGAGACTGAAGTGCCCGATGTTTTTGTCGCTGTACACAGCTTTTGCCATCGTACGAAGGGTAGCTATTTGCACCACAGCTTCTTCGGGGGTACCCTTTATGTCTCGCATCAACTTGGCGATGTCCTTTGCCACAATTTGTTGAGGGTCTTTGCTCAGGTGGTCGTGTCCGAGCGCACGCAAAAAGATGCTCAACTCCTCTATTTTGTCCGGGTCGGGGGTGTCGTGTGTGCGGTATACAAACATCGAGGCTGAGGGATTTTTGCCTTTGCAGTGCTCGGCGATATGCGTTGCCACATAACGATTGGCGAGAAGCATAAACTCCTCAATAAGCCTCATCGTGTTCAGACGCTCCTTAACATACGCCTTAATCGGCCTACCTTTGTCGTCGAGCTCAAACTGAATTTCGTCGGTGTCGAACTCTATTGCTCCAGCATCTACGCGCTTTTGTCGAAGCTTTTGCGACAAGTCCCAAAGCAAAGAAAGCTCATTCGCGTGTTCTCCGGAGTTCGTATCGATAGCCTCCTGGGCACTTTTGTAGGTAAAGCGTTTATTAGATTGTATAAGCGTTTTTGCAAATCGATGAGTTTGCACGTTTGCATTCTCATCGATTTCAAAAATAGCGGCAAACGCGCGCTTTTCCTCTCCTGGATTCAGGCTACACAAGTCGTTAGAGAGCACCTCTGGGAGCATAGGAATTGTTCGGTCTACTAAATATACAGAAGTACCACGCTTTTGCGCTTCTTTCTCTAGTTGAGTTCCAGGACGTACATAGTGGGTAACGTCAGCAATATGGATACCGACCTCCCAGTTGCCATTTTCGAGCTTCTTTATTGAAAGTGCGTCGTCGAAGTCTTTAGCGTCGTGTGGGTCGATGGTGAAAGTAAGCGTGCTGCGGAAATCTTCGCGCCGCCTCAGTTCCTCTTCTTTCACTTCGCGCATAGAAAGAAGTCCTTCAGCCTCCGTTTCCACCTCGCGAGGAAATCCACTTGCAAAGCCACGCTCAAGCAGAATCGCCCTCATCTCTGTTTCGTGCTCACCCGCGAGGCCAAGCACTTCGAGAATCTTCGCTCGTGGCGCTGCTTCTGGATTGACCCATGGAAACATTTCTACCAGTGCCTTGTGTCCAGCCGGAGTGCCCTTAGGTACGTGTTCAAGCACAAATGGCTTGTGCACGCGTTGGTTGTCCGGTTTGAGCAGCCACGTGCCATTTTCTCGTATTACTTTACCGACAAACTGGTGCTGATAGCGCTCTACCACCTCTACGACCTTTCCTGTACGACGCTCGCCATTCGGCATCTTGGGGAATACCAAGATTTTCACAGTGTCGCCATTAAGCGCAGTGTTAAGGTTTTCCTGTTCGATGCGAATGTCTTCGGCGAAGTCTTTATGTGCAAAAAATCCTAAACCCCCTTTGGTGACACTGATGATGCCCTCTATAGTCTTGCTTGTCTTTTTTTTGTGTTGCATAACGTCTTGTCAACAG
>CESG01139090.1_pt1 | contig 14341 bp, 14 predicted proteins | sample 531121 | NCBI WGS metagenome assembly CESG01 (sample SAMEA2621287, study PRJEB7988) | marine metagenome | biome: marine biome (ENVO:00000447); feature: mesopelagic zone (ENVO:00000213); material: "saline water (ENVO:00002010), including plankton (ENVO:xxxxxxxx)" | depth 800 m
CCAGTTTCAGCCAGAATCACTGTCCAATTTGGCCAGAATAGGCAAGCAAGGCGTTGAATTCGCGTATCACCTGTGTAAATGCATCTGCATTCAATGTTTCCAGACGATTGGCCCGCAACTTGGCGACGTGTTCAAAGGTGAGTGGTTCTGCTTCGATAACACCCATGGTCCAGTTGTCGAACATGCGCTCTTTGATCGGCGAAATTTGAATGATTCGGCTGTCGGTGTGCCGCTTGTCATCGAGAATTTTCATGTAGGTACGCAGCACGGTTTGCTCGGGCCCCTCCAGCACTTGCATGAACATGCCGCCACCATGCACCAATACGCCGGTGATTCCCGCTGCGCTGTTGTTTTTTCTGGAGGTCAGCAAAATTTCCTTGAGTACTTCTTCGCTGAAATCAGACCTGGCTTGGCTGCAATAAAGAAGTCGAATCATGCGCTGTGCTCCGGGTGGGCTGGGGGTTTATGGATTTGATTTCACAATGCTAGTGTGTTGAGTTGACAATGCGTCGAGTGAGGATGCGGGTGATTCCGGTGGCAATTCTGGCGTTGTCAGGATTTTCAGACAGCCTGTCAGATGATGCCTTGCATTCATTTTCTGGTGTGCCTGATTTATATCCGGAACTGTTCTAAGTATCTTTCTGTTTTTCCGCCTCAACAAACCAAGCGCAAGCATCACCATGATTTCTGGCGACAAACCCCCGATAGCCTTTACCATGCCCGATCCCAAGAAGGCGGATGCTTTGGCTGCATCGCGCCCGCCGGAAGTGAAAACGGCCGCAGACCGGGATGGTGCCAGTGTGGTGGTGTCAATCTCAAGGCCGAGAGGGACCATGTTGGTGGACAGCACAACCCCCTTTGATGCAGACAAGGTGGAAATGATTCGCCGTCAGCTCAGTGAGGGTGGTTTGAAAATAGATGCGAACATCGTGGCAGATCGTATGATCAACGATCAAAAAGCCTTGTTAGGTGGGTGAATTTTAAAAAGTGTTCACTAAATTCCGTATTTAAGTTCTTTAAAATAAATATCAATAAAAACAATGATTTAATCTAATAAGTAAGTGTACAGTTGTACTCTTCTGACACTTTATTCTACTTTTTTCAGCAAAATTACTTGCGAAAAACCGGCGTTTTTAGTTACATTGGTGCACATCTGTTCACTAATGTGGAAAACGCAATGAGAACCAACAGCCAACTGTCTAGCAAAGTAGTCCGCGGACTCTCCAAAATTCTGGGTCAGGAATTCGTTACTTTCTGGCTTGAACAAGCAGGTAGCACACATTCAACTGACCGCTGCCTGGCCGAGGTGGTGCGTATTGATCGCGAAACTGCTGATGCAGTCAGCCTGTGGTTGCGTCCCAACGCCTTGTTTAAGGGTTTCGAAGCTGGTCAGCACGTGAACCTCAGTATCACGATTGATGACGTAGTGCACACCCGCTCCTACAGCTTCAGCTGCGCGCCCACTGACAGTGGCCTGGTGCGCCTGACCATCAAGCAAACCCCAACTGGTTTGGTTTCGCGTTACGTTGTGAACCAGCTGGAAGTGGGCGCCGTGGTAGAACTGGGCGATGTGTTCGGTGACATGACCCTTGCGCACACTCAACCGAATTTGAGCGCACAGCGCCCCACCATGTTGCTGTTGGCTGCCGGCAGCGGCATTACACCGATGATCAGTCTGATTGAAGAACTGGAAGCCAAGGGCTGGCCAGCCGATGTAACGCTGATGAGCTGGGCGCGCAACCCCGAAGATGTGTTGTTCGACACAAACCTGAAAGCCAAGGCCAACGAACATTTCAAGTACGTGCGCCTGCTGGAAAGCGGTGCCAACTTGGCCGAGGGTGATTTGGCGGGCCGCCCCAGTGCGGAGCAATTTGCTGCTGTGGCGGGTACGCTGGAAACGACTGATGTATATGCCTGTGGCCCCGATGGTTTCATGAATGCTTTGCGCGGCATTTTGGGCGACACCCCCAAGAGTTTCCACGCCGAATCGTTCACACCCATGGCTTTGACCATCGATGAAAACGCCGAAGTAAAAACATTCACAGTGACCCTGACCAAAAGCAACCGCATTCTGGAAGTGAGCAACAACAAGCCACTGTTGAAAGCACTGCAAGAGCAGGGCATTAACCCCCCACACGGTTGTGGCATGGGCATTTGCAACACCTGTTCATGCGAAAAGCTGACAGGTACCACGCAGAACATGCAAAACAAATCGGTGTGTGCCACCAACAATTCGGCGCTGCGTTTGTGTATCAACGCCGCCCAAGGTCCGGTTTCCCTGGACCTGTAAAAGCAAAACCTAAAAATACTGGAGCAAATCATGAGAAAAGCTGACCGCAAATTGAGCCCCGCTGAACTGGAACAGTTTGGTGCCGAGATTGAAGCGATTCGTCAAAAGCATTTGGCCGATGTTGGCGAACGCGATGCCAAGTACATCACCAAAATTGAAAAAGCAGTGCGTTACACCGAAATCGCAGGCCGTGGCCTGTTGATGGCCGGTATTTTCCCGCCTGCATTTATTTTGGGTACGCTGACTTTGGGCGTGTCAAAAATTCTGGAGAACATGGAACTGGGCCACAACGTGATGCATGGTCAATACGACTTCATGCAAAACAAGCGCCTGATGGGCCAAACCTACGAGTGGGACACCTGGTGTACAGCTGACAACTGGCGCTACAGCCACAACTACCGTCACCACACCTACACCAACGTGCTGGGCGAGGACCATGACATTGGTTATGGCGTGTTGCGTCTGTTTCCTGAACAGAAATGGGAGCCGCGCTTTTTGGCGAACGTACCTTTAATGGTTTTGCTGGCCACCTTCTTCGAAAACCTGCTGGCTTTGCAAACCCTTGAACTTGAAAAAGTAATCAGCGGTGAGAAAACCCTGAAGGAAACCAAAGACCGCGCCATTCCCACGTTCAAGAAAGCTGGTCGTCAAATTGCGAAAGATTATGTGTTCTTCCCGCTGTTGGCAGGCCCTTTCTTCTTGCCGGTGTTGGCAGGAAACTTCCTGGCGAACATTATTCGCAATTACTGGACCTTTGTGATTATTTTCTGTGGTCACTTCACAGCCGATTCTGAAGTGTTCGACAAGTCGATTATCGATGGCGAATCGCAAGCGCATTGGTACTTGCGTCAATTGAAAGGCTCATCCAATCTGACTGGTGGCAAGTTGTTCCACATCATGTCTGGCAACCTGAGCCACCAGATTGAACACCACCTGTTCCCCGAGGTGCCAGCGCACCGCTACGCGGAAATGTCGGTTGAAGTGCAGGAAATCTGCAAGCGTTACGGTCAGCATTACAACAAGGCCTCGCTGGTAAAGCAGTTCTCGACTGTGGTGGGTCGCGCTTTCAAGTACAGCCTGCCAAGCTTGAAGCGCAAGAATCAGGAAGCTGTGGCGGCCTGATCGCCTCTCGGTTTACTGCGTATTATCGGTTTTTGTAACCCGATGGCTGATTTGCTGCGTTAGGTACCGTGCTCCCCCCAAGGGGTGCGCAGTATCCATAACAAACAAAGGAAGTCAGCCATGAAAAAACTAATTTCTATCGCCGTTTTGTCTGCCGCCGCAGCCAGCCCAGCCTTCGCCGAAGGCCCTTATCTGGGTGCCACCTACAACAGCTTGGGAATTACCGACAGTCGGATTGGCGGAGTCGAGCTGGATGTTGACACGCTCGGTGTGGTCGGTGGCTACGAACTCAGCCCCAACCTGGCCGTAGAGGGCCGCTTGATGACCGGTGTGGATGAAGAGAACTCCGGTGCATTCCGCGCTGAGGTGGATTCTTACATTGGTGCCAACCTCTTGGGCAAATTGCCCTTGAACAATCAGTTCTCGCTGTACGGCACTTTGGGTTACGGTTTTCTGGATGCCAATGTCAGTGGCCCTGGCTTTAACACCAGCGACGACGATGGCGCGCTCAGCTATGGCGGTGGTGTGATGTACACCGCAGGCAGCGTGAACATTCGTGCAGGTTACGAGATGCTTTACGACAAAGACAACATCGAAGCAGACGGCTTGAATTTGACTGCCACTTTTGCCTTCTAAACTCAAGTAACTCAGGGGTGTGCCAGGAAAGGTGCACCCCTCTGTCCACGCCTTGCTACACTCCTTGAGTGTTTGATCATTCAATGTCCGGAAGAGATGGCTTTTTGTGTTTCTTCTTGGTAGTTTTCTGATGTAGCAATGCCCCTACACTTTTGAGGGGTCCTTTGGTCATCGAGAGTTTGAATGCTTCGCACCGCACTTTTTCTCAGTTTCTTGTTGTCATCACTTGTCGCCCAAGCTGCGCCTTTGCGCATCGGGGTGTCTGAAACCATACTCTCCCTGCCTTTGTACATCGCCGAGTCGGAAGGCTTTTTCCAGAAACGTGGTGTGAATATTGAGTTTGTGAATTGCGTAGGCGGCAACCGCTGCGTGAAGAACATGTTGGACGGTCAAACTGACCTGGCCACCGCCACCGAGTTGCCAGTGGTGTTCAACAGTTTTACTCGAAACGATTTCGCGATTCTGACCAGTTTTGTGAGTGTGTCGAACGACTTGAAAGTGGTGGGTCGTACTGATTTAAACATCAATGAGCCTAGCAAGCTTCGGGACAAGACCCTGGGTTATGTAAAAGGCAGTGCAAGCCAGTATGTACTCGACCTGGTGCTGGTTTACAACGGTATCGACCCCGACACAGTAAAGCTGAAAACCATTACCCCTGAAACAGCCCTGGCCGCCTTGGCCAACAAAGAGGTGGATGCCCTGTGCATCTGGGAGCCTTTTGCATCCCGAATTGAGCTGGAGTTGGGAACAGACGTGCAACTGGTGCCCATCCCGAAGTTGTACACCGAGACATTCAATTTGATTGCCATGCAAAGCGCGATCAAATCCAAGCCACAAGAACTTGAACGAGTGGTGCAGGCCCTGAAAGACAGCACCCAGTTTATTCAGACCCACCCTGAGAAGGCGAAGGCCTTGGCAGCCAAGCGATTGAAGATTCCGGTGGTTGTGGTGGATAAAATATTTGATGACTACCGGTATCGCTTAAGTTTGAATCGCTCTTTGCCGCGCACAATGGAAGGGCAAGCGCGTTGGGCTCTTCGTGAAGGGCATGTGGAATCCAGCTTGCCTCAACCCAATTACACCGGGTTTTTGTATCCTGCCTTTTTGAAAGCAGTAGACCCTGGCGCTGTGTCGCTTCAATAACGGGAAGTGTTTAGTGCGTGTTGCTACCAAAATCAACCTTGCCATTCTTAGCACCATTGTTTGCGCGGTGGTGTTGGTGCTGGGCAATCTGTTCATTCTCAGTGAGCAGTTCAAGGGTTTGGAGCAGTCGCAAAAGGCTCAAAGTATTACCCGTTTGTCGTCCAGTCTGTTGGTTCTGACCCAGGAGTACGTGCTGTTCAAGTCGCCTTCTGTGGCCGATGCCTGGTTGCGTACCCAGGAAGAACTTGAACGCTTGATTCAGTCCACTGTAAACCCCTCGGTGGCACCGCAAGAGCTTTCAGACATTCAAGGCAGCCTGGCGGAACTGAAGCCTATTTTCAACGAGCTGAACAGCAGTGTGGTACCCGGGAACAACAGTGCAGCTTTTCTGGAGCGCCGGCAAAGTCTGATCGTGGAGCGCTTGATCGCTGAAACCCAGGTAATTTCCGAGTTGGGTTACCAGTGGGCCACTCAAGTGAATGAGGCACAAGCCAGAAACCTGAAAGGCCTGACCCTTTTGGAATCGGTGGGCTTGGGTAGTTTTGTGGTGGTGATCGCCTTGTTGGTGGTGTTGATGCGCACTGGGGTGTTGAACCCCTTGGCCAAGTTGAAGCGCACTGCTGATGAAATTCGCAATGGCAATGAAGATGCGGTGTGTGAAGTGAACACCAATGATGAATTGGGCGATGTGTCCAAAGCGGTCAACCAGATGGCCCACAACCTTGCGCACAAAAACAAGCGTTTGCGCGAGGCCAACACACGCGTGGAAATGGCGAGCCAGGCCAAGACAGAATTTTTGTCGAACATGAGTCATGAAATTCGCACGCCACTGAATGGCATCGTCGGCCTTACCTATTTGTTGAAGGACACTTCGGTGTCGAGCAACCAAAAGTTGTTGCTGGAAAGCCTGGAAAAAACATCGCGCAATCTGATCGATTTGGTCAGTGATGTACTCGATATTTCAAAAATTGAAGCAGGCAGCATGGAACTGGAATCCAAGCCCTTCTCGACGCTGGAGTTTATCGACAAGGTGTCGGGGATCATGACGGGTGCCGCGGCGAGCAAGCCAATCGAGCTGATTATTGACCCGCCCAGCGACATGCCGCGCGAGTTGATCGGTGATGAGTTGCGTTTCCGTCAAATTGTGGTGAACCTGGTGGGCAATGCCATCAAGTTTACGCAGGTGGGGCATGTGCATTTGATATTGCAAGTGTTGTCCAATCAGGGCGGTGTGTGCCGTTTGCGCGTGGAAGTGCGAGACACCGGAGTGGGTATTTCACCGCAGGGGCAGACTAACCTGTTCCGACAGTTTCACCAAGCCAACACTTCGGTTGCACGGGAATTTGGTGGCTCTGGCCTGGGTTTAAGTTTGGTAAAAAAGCTGGTCGAGTTGATGAATGGCAGTCTGGGTTTCAACAGCGAGTTGGGGCACGGCAGCACCTTTTGGGCCGAACTTGAATTCGCAGTACCTCAAGGTGGCACTAGTACTTTGACCGAGACTGGTGATACGGTTTTGCTGGTGTCGGAGAGTGAGCTTCAAACGAAGGCCTTGTTGAACTCCTGTGATTTGGTGGGCCGCAAGCTAATCACCACCGAAAGCCTTGAAGATGCCCGCAAGTTGATGGTGAGTACCTTGGGTGTTGCTGGCATTGTGCTGGACTTCCCAAAACGGCAGATTGATCGCTTGGCCTGGATCGAGTTTGTCAAGGCCATGGGCTTGATGGGTGTGCCCTGTGCTGTGTTGCTGGGCAGCGATGACACCCGACGTTTGCTGGACAAGGGTATTAGCGAAATTTTCAGTGCTATTTATGTAAAGCCTTTAACGCCGCTACAACTTCAGAATGCTTTTAAAAACGCAGCACCGAACCTGGCCACGCGAACCAACCTGGCGATTGCAGCAAGCGGAAAAATGAATTTGCTGATTGTGGACGACAGTGACTTGAACTTGAAGGTGCTCGAAGGCATTTTGGTACGAAAGCAAGCCAACATTACCAAGGCCAACAATGGGCTGGAGGCTTTGTCGTTCCTGTTGCAATACGGCCATGGTTTTGATGCCGTGGTAATGGATGTGCAAATGCCTTTGATGGATGGTCTCGAGGCTACCCGCGAGTTGCGCAAACAACCCTTCAATGCGAATTTACCAGTGATTGGTTTGACCGGTGAGGTGGGGCCCGAAGACGAAAGGCGAGCCCTTGAAGCCGGCATGAATGCGGTGTTGCACAAGCCGCTACAGCCCGAAGACCTGATGTACATGCTCAACAAACTGGTAAAGCCGGTGAACGTGTAATCAGTTTGTGCCCTTCTAGTTGTACCCCACTATTTGGCAGCAACAATCCACATGTTGTCGCTGGTGGGTTGCTTGTCGGCCAAACCAAATTGCACTATTTTCATGCCTTGCCGAACAATCAATGCCTCCAGGTTGTCTGGGGTGAAGTAATTCACATGGTCGGGCAGGCGAAAGCCGCACCATTTTTCGGCGCGAATTTTTCGGTTCCAGGAACCATAGTTGGGCACTTTGATAATGACCACACCGCCAGGCTGAAGCACTTTGGCCACACCTTGCAGTAGGCCATTGGGTTCTACCTCATGTTCAAGAAAGGCGCTCATCAGTACGCCTGCGAAGTGGTTCTCGGGCAGCTTTTGAATGCCGTTCAAGGCATTGTCATGCATGATGCTTCCGCCCCGCGGCTCCACTACTTCACTGGCCGCTTGGGCCAATGCTTTGGACACTTCGATGCCATAGGGCTGGTATTTGGCGGGCAGGGTGGCCAGCAGGCCACCAGCAGCACAGCCAATATCGAGCACCCGGCCGCCTGGAATGTATTTCTCGATCAATTCAGGCAGCTTGTTTCGTTTGAGCACTTTTTGCCGAAAATGTTTGAAGGCACGGCTTAAGCCTTGTTTGACAGGTTCGCGTTCTTCGCGCACCTGGCGTTCGGTTTCCGAAGTTTTCTCCCAGGCAAATTCTTCGCTCAGGCGTTCGTAAACCGGTGCACGCTTCAGATACACAAATTGGCATTTGTTGCATTCAATCATGGGCCACTCGCTGCTGCCGTAGCTGAGTACCTGCGCGTCTTCGGCACTGTTCTGGCAGAAGGGGCAGCTGCGGGAGACGAGGCGTTGAGTGACATCCATCTGAAATTCTCGTTGTTGCTTAATGTTGTTGCTGAAACGGTTTTACTGAAATGTGATAGCTTGGCAACCAAGCATTTTGATTGTACATCACTTGTTTTCTGAACTTGGAGGGAATGGATTTGAAACTCTTGCTGAGCTGGGTTTTGCACGCAGTGGCCCTGATGGGCGTGGCTTACTTGCTGCCAGGTGTGGTTGTGGAAGGGTTTTGGGCCGCGTTGTGGGCTGCATTGATTCTGGGTTTGGTCAATACGATCGTGAAGCCCGTACTGCTCATTCTGACCCTGCCATTGACTGTACTCACCCTGGGTCTGTTTTACTTTATTTTAAACGGACTGATGTTCTACTGGGTGGGTTCCATCCTGGAAGGCTTCCAGGTCAATGGTTTTTGGTGGGCTGTATTGGCTGCCCTGTTGTACTCCTTGTTCGCTACTTTTTTAAGCTCGATCCTGTTTCAGGAAAAGGTCAGAATCGAGCGAATCTAAGCTTTAGGCTTGTTGGGCCAGCTTGAACTTGCCCATGACGGTGTCCATTTGATTCGACAAACTTTGCAGTTCGGTAATCACATGGTTAACCTCATGGGCCACGCCCTGGCTTTCCTCGGTCATGCGTGCAATTCGCTCAACCTGCTGGGCAATCAGCGTGGAAGCCGAGCTTTGTTCCTTTAAGGCTTCTGTGATTTCGGTCACCGCGCGTTCGGCATCGCCGGTGTGGTGGTTGATGGCCTCCATTTGCTGGTCGGCTCCCAGGGATGAGCACTGACCGAGGTTGATCATGTCTGCCCAGCCATTGACTTGCGCCACTGCTGAGCGGGTTTCATTCTGGATGTCCGAAATCAAAGACGATATGCTTTTGGTGGACTGCGCAGTTTTCTCGGCCAGTTTGCGTACCTCATCTGCCACGACTGCAAATCCGCGCCCTTGTTCACCAGCGCGTGCCGCTTCAATGGCTGCGTTCAGGGCGAGCAGGTTGGTTTGATCGGCAATGGCATGAATGACCTGAATAATGCTGGAAATGTTGTCGGACTGATTGCCGAGGTTGTTGATGCTTTGTGCCAGATTGCCCGAAGCGTCGCCAATTTTTTCCATGGCCTGGCGAGCCTGTTTGACACTCTCTCGCCCGCTAATTGACGATTGGCCGGCCTGATTGGACAAACCAAGCGCCTGGTTGGCGTGGGTGTGTACCTGGCCGATCGATACCGTGAGTTCCTCGACCGAGGCCGCCACAGCCGAAGCAGAATCCGTTTGCTCCTGCACGCTGCTTTTGACCTGCGCCGCGGCAATGACCAAGGTGTTGATGGTGTCGGCCATTCGGGTGGATGCGTCCTTTACTTCACCCACCAGTCCTGTTTGTTTTTGGCGGATATTTTCGAGTGCTGCGCGAATTTTGCTGATTTCATTGCTGCCATGGTTTTCTATGCGCTTGGACAAGTCGCCCATGCCGATAATTTTTGCATGCGCCAAAATTTGGGCAATTTCGGTGTTGGTGTCTTTGAACACCACATAACCCAGGGCAAACGCCAGCAACAGTACTGCCAGTGAACCAACTCCCGCTTTAATCAGTGTGCCTTGCATGCCAGAAATGCGCTCGGTCAGGTCGGCCTGCAAGGTTGTGTTCAGGCTTTGGCTGAGTTGAAATCCTGTGCTGACTGCCTCGCCAAGCAAAACAACCATGTTGGCATGGCCTGTAATGCTGTCGTAATTGAGGTCTTTCGCCGATTGTTCCTGAACCCAGGTCGAGATGCTGTCAATTCGTTGGTCGATGGTGTCAATTTGCGCGCGCGTGTCAGCGGTGATTGCGCCGCCTGCAGCAGCTGATTTCTCGGTGGCTTCACGAATTTCATCCATTGCGCGACCCAAAGTGCCAAGTCGTGATTCAACAAAACTCAAAGTGCCTGCTGCATCGCTGTTGGGGTTGCGAAGACGTCCCTCTAATTCTGACAAGTATTCAATCACGCGCGGCAACTGAAAGGCCATGGGACTCATCATGTAGTAGCTGGGCAGGAAGGGGTCGAGAGTCAGTTCGCTTTCATCGGCGAGTTGGCGCACCAGGGTGACCATTTGATTGCCCAGTTCTTCAGATTGGGCCTCGGTGGCGTTTTCGCTCAGCGCTTTGGGCAATAGGGCCGCAACTTGCTCCACGTTGCTGGCTGTGATGGGCCAGGTGTTCGGCAAGTCTGCTTTTGAAGCTTGTATCGCTGCGTTGAGATCACCGAGGGCCCCGTTCTGCTTTTGAGCGCGATCAACCAAAGCCTTTTGCAACCAGGGATTTATCTTTTCCAGAAAAACAGCCCCACGCAACTCGTTTTCAGACGAGCTGATGAGCGTATTGATTTGTGCGTACATTTGCTGAAACAGGAAGCCGAAGGCCAACAACAGTGGCAGTGCGATGATGGCGCATTTTTTGGGCAGGGTCAGCGAGTCAAGAATCGGTTTGAATACCATGGGGCAACCTTCAGGGGCGTATGAATTGTGTGCAGCCTTGAGTGTGGAACACAATTAATCGCTTGGTATCCCTGTTGAATGGGAACCCGAAATGGTTAGTTGCCCGTGGTCAGAAGGGCGTTCAAGCCTTGGTACATCAAACGCAAGGCCAGTGCAGTCAGCAGCCAATTCAGGATGATCGTGAATTTGTCTTCGGGCACCCGCGCCAATAGCTTTGCGCCCAGCAGGTTGCCGGCCAGTGTTGCGACGCCAATGCCCAACAGCAGGGGCCAGTATTCCATCAAACTCACATTCAGCGTTGAAAATGCGATTACTTTAATGCCGTGTTGAATCACCATGGCCATGCCGTGTGTGCCCACCACCACTTGCCTTTCCCAGTCAGATTTGGGCAGCACTGACATCACCAGTGGGCCCGTGGCACCCAGCACCAGGCTTAGTCCGGTGGTAATTCCACCGGATGCCGCTGGTGGCCAGTTCGCCAAGCGCAACCAAGCGCTTTTCCAGGTGGCCAGAACGATGAACAGGCCCAGCAACACCTGCCCTACAGGCACAGGCATGTAAAGCGCCAGCGGCGTAATCAACGCGCCGCCCACAACGGAGCCGAGCAGAAAGGGTTTGATGTAATTCCAATTGATGAATTTGCGTTGCACCAGCACCCGGTTGGTGTTGGACATGAGTTGGGCTGCGCCGTGCAGGGGGATCAGGAGGGCGGGGGGTACCAGTTGAGCCATCAGTGCCAGTAACACCACGCCGCCACCAATGCCCATGGCGGCGGTGATGCTGGAGGTGACAAATGCTGCAAGGCTGAGCAGCACGACCAGGGTCATGGCGTTACTTCAATGCTGCCGATGGTGGTGCCGGAAAGATCAAGCTCAATGGCATGGGTGCCTGGTGTGTTGGCCGCTATGCTGACCAATGTGGTTTGGTTGCCGGGAAGTGGCACGCGTGCGTCGAGCCCCTCAACGATCAGTGAATCGGTTTGATTGCTGTGCACTAAAAACTGAATGCGTTGTCCTTGGCGGACTGCTGCGTTGTAGGAACCTGTGGTCAAGCTGCCATCGATGATGGACAGGGATTCAAGCGCCAGTGCCGTGTCGCCTTGAGCTGCGGGGGCAGTTGCAGTTTCATTTGTTAATGATTGAACGTAGAGGTAAGCCCCGGCCAGCGTGGCGCTGGCGAGGCCGAGGTAAACAAGTGCGCGTTTGTTCATGGATTAATTTGAGGTCTTTTCGCTGTGGTTCGTTCCCACATTTGAATATACACCTCGGCTGAATTGTAGAGTGCCTTCAAGGCCTCGTTGCCACCTTCAAGGCGCAGTTCCTCCACCCAGTCGGCTTTCAGGCCGTAGTGGGCTTGCCCTTCTGTATTGGCATCAAACACGCGCTCGCCACTGGTTTGCTTCTCGAACTTCACAGGGCTTACATTGGTGTTGAATACGCCAGCCCAATCGGGTCCCTGGAACAGGGTGAACGGATAGGTGATCTGTGGGCGGTCGGCGCCCCGTGGACCTGCCTGTGCGCCCAAACCGTTGGTGTCGGCACCAAAACCCATGGCGAAATCAAACTGTTGGCTCTTGAGTGGCGCTATGACCTTGAGGTCTTCAGCCCAGCTTTGTGCATTGCCTTGATAGGGATAAATAATGCCGCCCGCAGCCAGAATTTTGCGGCCCTGCTCCCGGGTAATGCCGCCATGTGCACCGTGGGTAGACACCAGTGGGTACTTGGGTTGCTGGCGATCGGCCATGTCAATCAAATCGCCTTTGATGCTCAATTCCATGTGGTCTACTTCAATGATGATGCCTTTTTCCATCAATCGCTTGAAGGCGTATTTGCCCAGTTCGGTCAGGCCGCGGCGATTACACTGGCGCTGGTTCTCTCCCGTAGGGTAGATTGGCGCCACACCTGGGTTGTTGGCAATCAGTGCCTGGGTCAACGGGTCGTTGCCCAAACCGGGTAGCGAGGTCATGACTGCACCGGGCTGTCGCAGAATGTAGTCGGCGTAATTGTTGTCGCCACCTGGGCAGTCATAGGTTTGCCAGAATGCGCCGGTGTCGACAAAGTTACCCACGTTGAGCACTGCGCCATCGAAGATGCCATTGCCGCCAAATGCGTTGTCAAATTCGTGAATAGGGAACATTTGCCGCACACCCAGTGCGTGCAAGCGATCAAGCTGCTTGTCGATTTCAGCTTCATCGCACAGGTTTTGACCCAGCTTGATGCCGCAGTTGAACAGGTGTGAAATTTCTATGCCCAACACCACGGCCAGCTTGCCCTCATTAATTATTTGCCGGGCTTCTGCCGGGCTGGTCACGATGCGGAACCAACCTTTGCCAGGGCCACCTTCCTGGGCATCTATGTAGCTTTCAAGTTGTTTCACGTATTCGATTTGGGTAACTGCGCTTTCCATCTCGTTGCAATTTGCGAGGGGTTTTCCCTTGCTGACTTTGACCAAATTGCACAGGGTTTCGTTTTCAACCAGATTGGTTACAAAAATACGCAAGCCGGCTTGCCAGGCTCGTTCCAGCCATTTGTAGTACAGACCTTCGTGGGTAAGTGCGTCGGCAGCGGGCCAGCTGCGGAAGGTGGGCCAACCTTCGGTTTCATGACTTGCTGTAGGTGAAAACTTGAACAGATTGTCCACCAAATCAAGCCTGCCCATGGGGCCATGGTTGGCCTCGCAACTGCCCAGTGCCTGGGTCACGCCAAAACGGTGGTGGGGTGTGCCGTGGTGCGCACCGCCCAGAAAAGTGGTGGCTGTAATGTGGTTGTGCACATCGGCGAAACCTTTTACCGCGCGGTTCAGCCCGGCACCTGCAAAGGTGCGGCCTTCAGTGTTGGTTGAAATTTCAGGAAACTCGGCACAGCCTGTGGTTTTAACAAACTGAAACAGGGTTTCTTCGCTGTTGCCTGCGCTTTCTACAGTACCCAAACCATTGCTGAAGCCCAGCAAGGCCAGCTTCATGGTGTTGCCAGAGTTGGTCAGGGAAAAGCCACTTCGACCTTTTTCATCTTCCTGAACCGCCCACTCAATCGAGTCGGAAAACGCGTTGCTGCTACTCACCGGCGTGCCTGCCGAGTTGCCCACGGCTTGCATCATGGCGTCGTTGCGGTTGTAAATCATGTACTTTCCCAAAGCGGTGGCCTTGAGGAAAAAGGGTGCTGCGTTGACAGCGGTGGCCTCGGTGACGCCGTAGCTGCCGTCGCTGCTCAGTGCCACAAACTTGTTGTTGGCCAGCGATTGAATTGCGACACACTGGTTTGCAATATTGAATGCCGTGGGGGCCACTTCAACTTCATTGGGGGTCGTGCGTCCGTCGGTACCGCCAGCGGCGGTGCCTGAATCGGAACTGCAGGCGGCCAGGGCTGTGCACAGCGCCAGGGTGCCAAGTAGGGCGTGTCTCATGTCTCGTCTTCCCAGGGTCTTTGTGACTCGATTGGTTCTACAAATTGATACTGACAATAGGTCATTTCAGATTCAGTAAAGGACACCCCCCATTTAGAGGGGTAAAGGGTTTCAGATTCCTGAAAGGCCTGCCGTTATTCCATTCGAGGAGAATGCGCCGCATTCGCAAGGG
>CESG01016355.1_pt1 | contig 14148 bp, 11 predicted proteins | sample 531121 | NCBI WGS metagenome assembly CESG01 (sample SAMEA2621287, study PRJEB7988) | marine metagenome | biome: marine biome (ENVO:00000447); feature: mesopelagic zone (ENVO:00000213); material: "saline water (ENVO:00002010), including plankton (ENVO:xxxxxxxx)" | depth 800 m
CTTTCAGGCGCTACGTATCGCAGTCAATGATGAGTTCGACGCCCTTAACGATTTGTTGCGTGACGGCTTTAACGCGCTGCAATCGAAAGGTCGCATGGCGATTATTACGTTCCACTCACTTGAAGACCGTATCGTTAAACAAACATTCAAAGCGTATGTGCGCGATGAGCAAGGTGTATTGGTACATAAGAAACCAATGGCTCCTTCAGAAGAAGAACAGAAAAAAAATCCACGAAGTCGTAGCGCAATGCTACGCACGATAGAAAAAACATGATACGACTGAACCTACAACAGAAGACAGAACAGAAAATTTGCATTGCACTTGCAACAGTTTTGCTTGGCATGTTTATTTCGTACATTTATTTAGTGAGCGCATCGATTGTGCATGTAGTGATTCGAACTGAACTTAATCAAGAAATCCAGCAAGTCAGTTCTGAAATTAGTTTGCTTGAAAGCGAATATATCGCAGCGCAGCATCAAGTGAGCCAGAGCATTGCATCACTGCAGGGATATACAGAAAACTCACGAAAAATTTTTATAGATAGATCAGCACCGAGTTTGGTGTATTCCGGAGATACAAATCGCTAGCGTGCGTAAGGTGTTTTTCGTACAATGGTAGGGACACTATGAAAAGCGTTCGACAAAGTGCAGTTATCCGTATTCGCATTATAACGGGATTGGTGCTTTTTTTGTCTTTGATACTGATAGGACGTCTGTATCAGATTCAGATAGTGCAACATGATCTTTTTTATAATCGCGCCCAGCAGCAGTACGTGTATACAGTACAAGATCTGTACACACGCGGCGATATTTATTTTTCTACAAAGAGTGACGAACAAGTTTCTGCAGCAACCATTTTGCGTGGCTATTTATTGTCGATTGACCCGTCACGTATAGAAGATGTGGAAGGAACATATGCGGCTCTCAATAGCGTCTACCCATTGGATCAGGATCTTTTCTTGTTGCGCGTAGGAAAGAAAGAGCGGACATACTATGAGATTGCACAAGAGCTGTCGGAAGATGAGGCTGATGCGATAGCAGCGCTTGGTCTGACGGGAGTTCAGCTGTATCGTGATCAATGGCGATATTATCCTGGAGATGACCTTGCTGCGCGATCAATCGGTTTTGTGGGACGTACAGAAAACTCCAATACGCTTACTGGTCGCTACGGTCTTGAACGATACTACGAAGAAGTGCTCAGTAGGGAAGATTCACGAATGTCAATAAATCTTTTTGCAGAAATATTTACCAACCTCGGAAGTATTATTTTTGATAATACAGAGTCGCGCACAGGAGATATAGTAACTACTATTGAACCAACTGTTGCACGCATGCTTGACCGCGAACTGCAAAAAACACAAGAGGAGTGGGGTAGTGCGTTTACCGGCGGTATTATCATCAATCCAAAGACAGGAGCTATTTACGCAATGAACGTTGTGCCTACGTTCGATCTAAATCATCGTACTGGTGCGACTATTGAAGATTTCAAAAATCCGCTCGTGGAAGACGTATATGAAATGGGGTCGATCATTAAGCCGTTAACAGTTGCAGCTGGTTTGGACAGCGGTGCGATTGTACCTGAGTCTGTTTATGATGATCCTGGATGTGTTGAGCTCAACGAGTTTACCTTTTGTAATTATGATGGTAGAAGTCGTGGGGTAGTACCAATGCAAGAGATTCTCAATCAATCATTGAATACAGGAGTGGCGTTTATCGTCGATACAATGGGTAAGAACAAGTTTCGGGAATATTTCAAAGCGTTGAAACTTGGAAGTGAAACTGGTATTGACTTACCGAATGAAACCTATGGCCTGGTGGCAAACCTTGACTCGCCGCGTGATATTGAATACGCAACCGCGTCGTTTGGGCAGGGTATTGCGCTCACTCCGATTGCTACAGTGCGTGCCCTGTCGACACTTGGCAATGGTGGAAAGCTCGTAACACCACATATTGTGAAGCGTATTGAGTATCAAGATGGATCAAGTAAAGATGTTTTGTTTCCAGAGGGAGATCAAGTATTCACAGAAGATACGAGTACCACTATTTCGCGTATGCTCACCACCGTGGTGGATGACGCACTCCGCAATGGAAAGGTAAAGCTTGATAATTATAGTATTGCAGCGAAAACTGGTACGGCACAGATTGCTGACCGTGAGAATGGAGGGTACTATGAAGACAAGTTCTTACACTCGTTCTTCGGATATTTTCCATCATATGACCCTGAGTTTTTAGTTTTCTTGTATACTGTTGAGCCGAAACAGGTTCGCTATGCGTCTGAAACACTGACCGATCCGTTTATGGAGATTACGAAATTCCTGATCAACTACTATAATGTCCCGCCGGATAGATAAAAGTTTGTGATATGGAGCCATCTGCTTTGTTACGCTTCGGTAAAATGTTGTTCACCGTATACCTGATACGTCTCACAACATTTTCCTTGCGTGCCTCGCATATGACACCATCTGACAAACTTTTAAGTTACAGAAAGAGATTTTGATAAAATGCTAGGATAATCACTGAAATGAAAGAACTATTTAAGAAAACAATTGTCGCCATCCTCACCTTTGAAGCAAAGGTGCTTTTACGACGTAAGAAACCAAAGATTATTGCAGTTACTGGAAGTGTTGGAAAGACCTCCATCAAAGACGCTATCTACACCGCAATCAAAGACCAAGTGCATGCACGTAAGAGTCAAAAGAGCTTTAACTCTGACATTGGTGTTGCGCTATCAGTGCTCGGCTTAGACAATGCTTGGAATAATCCAGTTTTGTGGCTGAAGAATATTCTCGACGGTGCCTTCTCAGCCTTTTTCGCTCGAGAGTACCCTGAAGTGCTCGTGTTGGAAATGGGTGTTGATCGTCCTGGTGACATGGAAGCACTTACACAATGGATCAAGCCAGACGTGGTGGTCCTCACCCGACTACCTGACGTGCCGGTACACGTGGAGTACTTTGATTCACCCGAGGAAGTGATTGCAGAAAAGATGCAGCTGGTGCATGCACTGAAGGATGACGGAGTGTTTATATACAACAACGACGACGAAAAAATACGACAGGAAGCAGAAGGGGTGCGACAGCAGTCGTTTGGATACAGTCGCTACTCGACCTCACACTTCATGATTGCGGGCGACGTGGTGTGCTACGATGACGCAGGGAAGCCAACAGGGATGCTCAGTACACTCACACACGTAGAGCAAACCGCGACGATGACTGTTGAGGGTTCACTTGGGGTACATCATGCATACAACTATGCTGCAGCAGTGGCGGTCGCACACGTGCTGGGGATTGCACTGACCGACGCAGTAGAAAGCCTCAAGGCACATAAGCCAACACCCGGACGTATGCGGCTCATTGAGGGGAAGCAAGGGAGTACGATTATCGATGACACCTATAACTCCTCGCCGGTAGCGGTAGAGCAGGCGCTGCAGACGCTGAAGGAGGTTGCATGCAAAGGAAAGAAGATTGCGGTACTTGGCGATATGCTTGAGCTTGGGCGCTTCTCAACACGGGAACATGAGCGCATGGGTGCGTTGGTTGCTGATAGTGCTGATATGCTCGTGACGCTCGGTGTGCGTTCACGGAAGATTGCGGAGGGTGCACTTGAGCACGGCATGAGTGAGAAAGTTATCTTGCAGTATGAAGATGTCCACCGTGCCGCCAAGGAGTTACAAGAAAAAGTAGCGAAAAGTGATGTGGTACTGGTGAAAGCATCACAAAGCATTCGTGCAGAACGCATCGTGAAGGCGCTCATGGCGCATCCAGAAGAAGCAGAAACACTACTCGTGCGTCAAAGCAGCACGTGGCTCAAAAAGTAACAGAGAACAATAAGAAAACCGCCTAAGCTATCGCAAGGGCGGTTTTTGTTTTATGCGTGCCCGTACTGCTCAATGGCTGCACGTTCAAACGCGTCTTCGGCAGAAGCGTGGGACACTAAACAAATGATCCCGTCCTTTTCTGTCACTTCACCTTCTTTGAGTTCACCTGCAACCTCAAGGAATGCAGGGAAGTACTGTGTGAAGAGTTCTTCCATGCGAGCCATGAGACCCTCAATACTTACGCGTTCCAAAGGTCGATCATCGTCATGATCGCAAGGAAGTTTGAAAATCAGAAATCCAGCATCCAAGTCGTGCGTCATTGAACCATACTCAAGCCGTTTGTTCACAAGATTGAGTAGGCGAAGTACCTCCAATTCAGAAAACCTCTTCGGCGCATATTCACGTGTGCAAGAGAAGAGTGTTCCTCCAGCATTATGTGCAGCATGCGTGTGGTAGTGACCATAAGCATCTTGATGTTGAATGGTAACCATCTCTTCATTGTGACGACTGTGCGGCCATTCATGTTCTTGCGCAATCATTTCAACGATGTCGACAGGTTCCATATATTCACTTGTTTCCATGAAGGACATGATCTGCCTCCCTTTTGAAGAACCGTTTAGTTATTTTTACTCTGGAACACACCTTTACACAAGGGGAAAGCGGGCACAGCAACACTTTTCTTTCTTTGTACAATTTGGTATAACTATGACCACTCAAACGCGGTCCCATCGTCTAACGGCTAGGACACATGGTTCTCATCCATGAAATCGGGGTTCGATTCCCCGTGGGATCACTTGACAAATAGTAAAAACCATTGGGTTATAACCCAATGGTTTTTACTATTGTGCACGTACGTGCACATCAAGTGATCCCACGAGCAACCTGCTGGGAGCTGGTTGCGCGGGGATCGAAAAGCTTTTGAGGTAGATTGGGAGTGAAACGAACCAATGTATCCAAAAGGTATACTGCTCCCGTAGGGAGAGATTCCTCGTGGTCATCTCTTTCGAGTCCTTACAGGACCTGTTCAGGTTGTCGCTGTTTTGGTTTGCATTCGTTCCAAAACAACAGGCAACCTTCTGAAACAGTGTAGTGACACTGTTTCAGCCCCGTGGGATCACAAAATTCACGAGATGAAGCTCCGGGCGTCCGCGATAAGGCGACGGCTGGAGTCAACAAAAAGCATCACAAGATGTGATGCTTTCCCCAGACAACTCAATCATTTGTTAGTAATTAAGTTTGAGCTACCACTTCAATCTGTAGCCAGGTTTGTTACGGCTTATAAAGGAATTTAGACCATCGCCATTTATGGCTAGGACTTTCATGTGTTCAACATTCGAAGATCCTGCACTAGAATATGTATATTCGTAGTGCTGACAACTTCCAGATTTGAACTTCACTGTGATGCTGTCGCATTCAATCGCGAAAGCTTCCACGTTTGAATCGTGATCAATATCGGCATATATCTGCATAGTCAGTATATTCGTTATTGATTGAGTCGGTATCACTAAACACCGTCGTATTGACGTAGATTCAGCTCTACAAAATCACACCCTTGTAGCAAGATTTTTCTAGTACACATATCGGCCTGAAGTGGAAGTGGAGTAACCTTCTCCAGGAGTCCATGCGATAAGCACAAGTATAACAAATGGGTATTTATCCAGATTTTGGACGTGGTATTGGCTTTTTAAGTGAAAAAGAGAGATTCCAAAACATATATATCAAAAAATAGGCACATATAATGCCGTATTTTAAAGGAATTCCACTTCCACTTCTTACGTATGAGTATATACCCATAGGTAAAAATAAAAAATGAAATATGGGGATAAGTACCTTTTTGCTGTGGATAAGTTGCAAGAAAAATGAGTTACGCAACATGAATAGAGGTCTGTACATATATTAAAGAAGTCTCTGTCTTGGTTTGACTTCTGTACCATGGCATTACAAAAGTAAAGGTTTAGGCCTCAAATTGTCCTTAGATCATAACGCAACTATTGCGCAGTTGTAATTTTCGGAGTATTGTCTGAGTTGAGTTAATTAATACCATAAATATAATGCCAAGAACATTAGAACAGGGATTTGGTGATTTCCATTCAAAATTAAAGTTGGTTAAAACCGAATCTGAAGCTGTTAAAAGCCATAGATCTTCAATTGAGACCTGCCTCAAGAATAATTTTGGCATGAATCGTTTCTTCCGCACTGGTTCAATTGGTAATGGTACTAATGTGAATGGATTCAGTGATACTGATTATTTTGCAGGGATACACAGAGAGAATCTGAGAGATAATTCGGCAACTACACTTAGGCAGGTAAAGGAAGTGCTCGAAAATAGATTTTCGACAACGGCAGGAATACGAGTCGATAGTCCAGCTGTGGTAATTCCATTTGGCACAAGTGCGTCTGAAACAACAGAAATCATACCCGCTGATTACTTGAGAACTACAAGTGGTGTAAATATATACGATATCCCAGACGGTAAAGGTGGCTGGATGCAGGCAAGTCCAAAAGCCCATAAGGATTATGTGACAGATATAAATGCAAAACTCAGCTATAAAGTGAAGCCCCTTATTAGGTTTGTGAAGGCTTGGAAGTTTTATAACAATGTTCCAGTTTCGTCATTCTATTTGGAAATGAGAGTCGCAAAATTCGCTTCATCTGAAACCTCAATAGCATACTCTATAGATTTGAGAAGTATCTTCAAGCATTTGGTCGATATAGATCTAGCTGCAATGAATAACCCTGCTGGAATTCCAGGTTCAACCCAGGCATGTAGATCTGCTGCTGCCAAAGTTGAAGCTATGTCAAAACTAAATACAGCTTTACGAAGAGCGAACAATGCACGAGATTGTGAATCAAGCGGGAATATTAAAGATGCATTTTACTGGTGGAATTTATTATTTGATCACAACTTTACTTCTTACTACTATTAAAAATGAACATTATCACTACTCACCAAAATGAAGTCGAGTGTATTGATCGACTCGCTGCACAAAGATTTGCTTATGCCAAGGCAAAACAAATTTTCATAGTTAGAATTTCGATATCAACACTCTTTGCTGTGTTTGGGACTATGTTGATGGTCAGCATTGAGGAAACAAAGTTGTATATAGCAATTGCTGCGATTTTTTACACAATGATCGATATTTTTTTACTAAGAAACATAGAAAATACATACAGAAGAGACGGGGCAAAAATCCAAGAGTTGTTTGATACCGGACTTTTTGGTCTTGAATGGAATCATTTAGTTGCTGGGAGTGTTCCAGAAAATGAAAAAGTTTGTCTCTATAATCAGCAATACCGACAAAAAAACGATATAGAGAACTTATTTAACTGGTATCCTGGCGATGTTGCTGAGCTAAGTCTTGAACAAGCAGCACTTGTGTGCCAGAGGACAAATATTTGGTGGGATGTGACTCTTCGGCAGAAAATGTTTTGGTTGATTACTTTTGGTTTATTAGGTTTAACATTCATGCTATTCATTTTTTTTCACGGAAGTTCCCATCTATTGCTGACAGTTATTGTGACCCTACTGCCACTCTATGAAGTATTGTGTGATTATGCCAGATCGCAATACTTGTCTATAAGCAAGATTAAGGAACTTCAGAGTAAAATTGAAGAAAGAATTGAAAGGGTGACTGGTGGAGAGTCTGTCTTACAGAGTCAACTTCGAACAATTCAGGATGAAATATTTAGACACAGAGAGAGTTGTTTGTTTGTTCCAGACTGGTTTTATTTTTTCTTTAGAGGTAAACAGGAAGAACAAATGAACTATGCTGCTTCACATTATGTTTCTAGATTCAGAAAATAGCACCGCAGCTTGAATAGAGGTATAAATTTGGTTTTAATTCGCACTACTTAGGGCCACATAGTAAAAACATCAGCGGAACTGGTGTTTTTGGATAAAAGGTCTATTCTAAAACCATTACCACCGGGAAAGGAATAGCTGTCGGAAAAAAAAGGGGGGGGTGATTGGTAACTACGATGTAAATTGAGTAAAGTGCTCGCAGATGCTAATCTTTATTTGGTATGGCCACAAAAACTTTAAATACAGCATTGAATAAAGCAGGTAAAGCAAAAAACGACGAGTTTTACACTCAACTCGTTGATATTGAAAAAGAACTTAAGCACTACAAAGAACAGTTTCGTGGAAAGGTTGTGTATTGTAACTGTGACGATCCTTTTGAGAGTAATTTCTTTAAATATTTTGCGGCTAATTTTAATACGTTAGGGATCAAGAAGCTCATTAGTACGAGCTTTGTTAAATCGCCTATTGCAGGTGGTCAGTTACCATTGTTTGAAGTTAAGGGACTTAAGCCTGACGGGAAACAACCGTTCAAAATTGAAATTACAGAAGTTACGGACATAGATGGAGACGGCGCTATTGATCTTGATGACGTCAAGAATTTGCTAAGGAGTAATAAAAACACTGCGACACCTCTTCTGGAGAATGGTGATTTCAGAAGTGCGGAGTGCATTGAATTGCTCAAAGAAGCAGATATTGTTGTTACGAATCCACCATTTTCACTATTTCGTGAATATGTAGCACAACTAATTGAACATAATAAAAAATTCTTGATTCTTGGTGACCAGAACGCAATCACTTACAAAGAAACTTTTGGTTACATCAAAGATGACAAATTGTGGCTTGGCTATGACAACGGTGGGACTAAATGGTTTCAGGTTCCCGATGATTACGATATACAGACAGAATCAAGAAAGAAGATTGAAGATGGAGTCAAATATTTCAGTATGGGGAGAATTGTATGGTTTACAAACTTAGATACAACCAAGCGACACAACAACATTGACCTGTATAAACAGTATTCACCCGAAGAATTTCCTAAATACGACAATTATGATGTGATCAACGTTAATAAGGTGTCTGATATTCCCAAAGATTATGACGGAGTAATGGGTGTACCGATTACATTTGTTGATAAATATAGCCCAAAGCAGTTTGAGATATTAGGTTTAGCCAACTCTGCAAGATGGATTGGTTATGAATGCTATACCATTATTCAAGAGAGGAAAATATACAACCGAATCATAATAAAGCGACAGAAATAATATGAAAATTGAACTAAACAGGATCAAAATACGCGAGGTAATTGACAGCTACTCAGACAATGCTGAAGAAGGCGTCGTTGCTTACGGGGGCAAACTTGATGTTCGTCCAAAATATCAGCGAGAGTTTGTATATAAAGGCGACCAACGCGATGCTGTTCTTGAAACTGTCAAACAAAATTTCCCGCTAAACGTTATGTACTGGGTGGTCAAAGAAGATGGAGGCTACGAAGTTTTGGATGGGCAGCAGCGCACTATCAGTATTGGTCAGTACGTAAACGGTGATTTTTCTCTTGATGATCGCTACTTCGGAAATCTAACACAGGAAGAAAAAGATCAGATTCTTGATTATGAGTTGATGATTTATTTCTGTGAAGGAAACGACAAGGAGCGGTTGGACTGGTTCAAAACTATCAACATCGCAGGCGAACGTCTAACAGATCAGGAACTACGCAATGCAGTTTACACAGGACCATGGCTGTCCGATGCGAAACTAAAATTCAGTAAATCTAATTGTGTCGCATATCTTGTCGCAAATGATGGTGGCTCACTTCTCAAGGGTTCTCCGATTAGACAGGAATATTTGGAAACTGCACTTTCATGGATAAACAATGACGAAGTGGCAGACTACATGGCAAAACATCAGCACGATAAAAACGCTGATGAGTTATGGGAGTATTTCCAAAACGTAATCGCATGGGTGCGAGATACTTTCACAAACTATCGAAAAGAGATGTCGGGCGTGAACTGGGGAGAACTATGTAACGAATTTAGCGATAAAAAACTTAACCCAGTCAAACTAGAAGAAGAAATCGCCAAGTTGATGCAAGATGAAGATGTTTCTAAAAAGTCTGGTATTTACCCTTATGTTCTAACTCGACAAGAAAAGCACCTTAATATTCGCTCATTCAACGACAAAATGAAACGTGAGGCATACGAACGCCAAAAAGGAATTTGTACAAAATGTGGAGAGCATTTTGAGATCGGAGAAATGGAAGCAGACCACATCACCCCATGGCACGAGGGCGGCAAAACTATCGTAGAAAATTGCCAGATGTTGTGCAAGCAAGACAACCGTACGAAGTCTGGGAAGTAAAATCATTGAGAATGAATAGCAATGAGAACAAAAATAAGAAATTTGAAAGCAAGCTCTAGTGGTCAGAAATTATTTGAAAAAATATGGATGATGAACTAAAAGAAATAATGGAAGACTACGACCTTGAGGAGGGTGAAGCCAGGAAGTTCAAGATCTTGTTGATGAGCTAGGGGTCGACACGGACGATGCTCATGAGATCTGGGAGGCTATGTAGCCAAAGTGTTAATAGTGTGCTATAATATCCGAGTAGTCAGGAATGACTATGATGTATGTCTCTTGGCAAGGCCGAGTAGGTGACCTGGGAAATCTGCGGGAAACCATATGATATACATGACTGACCTATAATAAGACGGTTGGGAGATTTCATTCAGTTTTACACTGGATCAAATCTCTTAGCCGTTTTTTGTTTCCAGAATAAAAACTCTTAAAAGTTTAAGACAAAAACATTATGACAAAGAAATTCATAGGGATGTGGGATGTTCACAAAGAGTTACAAAGTGACAATCCCGAAGTTATCGGTGAGGTCAGTAAAACGATTGCTGGTGATATAAACACAAAAATTAAGAACAAGCAGGTAAACACCACGGTCTACACACAAAAAATGCAAGACGCGATCTACTTCGCAGTCAAAACACACGAGGTCTACCAGAAACAAAAGCGCAAAGGGAAGGATGTGCCGTATATCACGCACCCGCTCATTGTAGGGTTGATCTTAGCAAAAGCTGGGGCGAGTGAGGATGTGGTCACTGCAGGAATCCTCCACGATACAATCGAAGATAGTGTTGATGAAAAACAGGTTACTAAAGAAATGTTGGCTGAGCGTTTTGGGGAAGGAGTAGCGGAGCTTGTCAGTGCGGTTTCTGAGAAAGATAAGTCGCTTTCGTGGCACGAGCGCAAGGAGCAGGCGCTTGAGGAGATCAAACAGTTCTCCCACGATGAGCTACTGCTGAAGTCGGGCGATGTGGTGAGTAACCTCACTGAGATCATTGGTGACTACAGTCGCGACGGTGATGCGACCTTCGACCGATTCAACGCCACAAAAGAAGACACGCTCGTACATTCAAAGCTGGTTATCGAAACGATCCTCGGCGCATGGGATGAAAACCCACTTGCGGTGGACTTACGCATAATCAAAGAAAAGCTCGCGGAGATGTAAAAGAAAAACAGGATGAGTTTAAAGTTTTGGGTACGTTTGTAGCGAAACTGGAAGAGTAAAGACAAGAAAAACCCCGATGCAACTACATCAGGGTTTGTGTGTATCTACCCAGATATCTGGGTAGATCGTGTTAGGGTGAGTGTATGAGAAAAAGAGAAGAACATAATCAACGAAAGATCCAAAAAGGATCAAGCGGGTCATACCGGATCACACTCCCGATTGAAATTATCCGTGAACTGAAGTGGCGTGATAGGCAGAAGGTGAGGTAGTCTAGGAGACTACCGCAAGACCCTTTGTGACGGATTCGACCATGGGGAGAATCTGCCCAAAGGGTGTACAGTCCCTGTAAGGGAGTAGTGAAAAAGAGAGGAAAGGGGATTTATATACAAGACTGGGAGTAAGAAAAAACCCCGATGCGATTGCATCGGGGTTTTGTGACTACTTTACTTCTTGAAGTAACCGAAACCATCGTTTATGGCGTTTGCGGTAGTAGGCATGTACATAGAGCCAAAGCAGGAAGGTTTCCAAAAACCATCTTCCTTGTACGTCGACCACATCTGTGTAGCTACAGGAACGACCATCAATCGGAGCAACATGCATCATATGATTCCACGCTTTTACGATTCCGCCCTGTTCTTGGGTCAGGATGATGTGGTGTCGTGTATTTGCGCGTGCAACATATATTTCATACGGTACACGGCGGCCAAGCATGGGAACCGTTGTTTTGATCCGATCCCCTCTTTTCCATTGTTTTGTGAAGGAAGAAGTGTCTGCAAATACTTTGTTGCCGGTGACGTAAAACAAGGTGCTAGTTTGCTGTAGTAATGCCCAGACCTGTTTTTTGGGTGCTGGTAGCGTGGAAGCAATTACTGCTCTCATATAAGTATCCTCCATTGTGTGCGAATCTTTTGGAACAATATACCAATGTGTGGTGGTGTCAAATACTTCTATGAACGTTTGCGTGACTGTTCTGTGTATCCGATCTGCTGCGTGTGTTGTTCAGTATGTTACAGTCTTTAGATGAAAAAAATACTTGGTTTTGCACTGATGGTCGTGCTGCTGCTAGCACCAGTGCAACAGGCGTTCGCTGCTAGTCCTGATGAGCTTGATAAAAAGATAGCAGCACTCGAAGCGTATATTGAACGGAACTATCGCTCGCACGAAGATACTCGCCTATCGGTAGAGGAGCTTCGAGAAATTATTTCTGAAGGTGCACAGTGGATGAATAGAGCTCAGGAAGGTAATGGGCATTTTGCGTATGAGTACGATGTTTATGAAGGGCAATATCTTGATGATGATCATATTGTGCGGCAGGGTGGGGCACTCTATCAGCTTGGAGAAATTGCACGGTACGACACTGATAATGCACTCGGTACGCACGAGGTTATTGAGTCTGCAATAGAATACTTTGAAGACTTGTCTGTTGCCGACACGGAAGATGGAGAGAAAATTCTCTGTATCACCGAAGATACAGATCGAACACCATGCTTGTTAGGGGCTACGGCACTGGCAGTGACCGGCATGCTCGGCTACGTCGAAGCGGTACCGGAAAAAGCGGATGAGTATGATGAACTGATTGATGACTACATGGCGTATATCATGGCGATGAAAAAAGAAGGGGAAGGATTTCGTGATAAGTATCGTACTGGCTCATCATTAGTTTTCCTCAAAGAGTCTTCATTTTCAAACGGTGAGGCGCTGCTTGCGTTGGTGCGATATTACAAACACAAACCATCAGAGGAAGTAAAAGAGATGATCGATGAAACCTTTGCGTATCTTGCAGCAAAAGCGGAGTTCGAGAACCCCTTGTATCTGTGGATTATGGCGGCGTTGAAGGATATGCAACAGCTTTGGCCGAGTGAAGAATATGTTGCATACGCGCAGGCATTTACCGAGTACAGGCGTGCACAGCTTTCTCGTATCCATTACACACAGAAGAACTACTGTGCGAGTACCGAAGGTTTGGCTAGTGCATACAGTGTGCTGCAGGGGAACGTAACTGACTATGAGTTGGGGCGCGTGCGTGACGAGATCGACTTCTGGAACAAGCACAACAGTGTTCTGCAGGTGACGGAAGTAGATGCGTATCGTTTGATAGATGACGAACAAGGAATGCGACTGGTGCAAGCTCCCGACGTGAAAAATGCACAAGGAGGCTTTCTTACCAGTGCTACGGTACTCACGCAGCGCATCGACTACACACAGCACTGTCTGAGTGCCTACTTGCAGACGTTGGTGGATGTGGAGGGTGAGGTGTTGTAGCAAAAAACCAGAGGGAAGCTCTGGTTTTTTTGTTAGTTTGTCTTCCGGATCGATTCTTTTACATCAAACCTTGGGTTTACCTTCTTGCCGGGATTGAAAATGTCGTTGGGGTCAGCGATGTGCTCAACTTCACGGAACATTTCGAGTGTTTTCTTGTTGAACATCTTATTGAGGTGTGGAGTGCGGATGATGCCGTCGTTGTGTTCACCACAGATGTTTCCGCCGAACTTGCATGCAGTATCAAAGAAGTCTTCACACATTTTTTCAACCAGTTGTGGGGTTGTTTTATTGGTGAAGTCTAACAATGGATAGAAGTGTAGGTGACCGTTTCCTCCGTGGCCATGCACGGCAGCGGTGACGTTGTATTTCTTCAGGAGCTTTTTGATTTCCACAAAGAACTTTGAAAGATTGTCCGGTGGGACAGTCATGTCTTCAAGGAAAGCTGCAGGTCGCTTCTTGTCGTCCTGGAATTTAGAAAGTGTGTAACTTGCGCGGCGTACCTGCCAGAACATTTCTTGTTCAATGGGGTTACTTACCACACGTGCACGCTTACCACGGTTTTCTTGCAGTGTTTTTGCGATGCCTGCTGCAGTGCGGCTCCCAAGCTGCTTTTTATCAAGGGTGATCAGAAGGGTGAAGTCGGGTGTCTTGCGACCGTAGCGTACGTGGTACGTGGTGTACATAGTCAGGAGCACTTTGTAGTAGTCGAGTTTTGAAAGTCGGTCTTTGAAGAACTGTGGGTTTTTCAAAGCCAGGTCG
>CESG01138571.1_pt1 | contig 14119 bp, 15 predicted proteins | sample 531121 | NCBI WGS metagenome assembly CESG01 (sample SAMEA2621287, study PRJEB7988) | marine metagenome | biome: marine biome (ENVO:00000447); feature: mesopelagic zone (ENVO:00000213); material: "saline water (ENVO:00002010), including plankton (ENVO:xxxxxxxx)" | depth 800 m
CAGGTAGCGTCTCTCCCTGATTCAGAGTCCCAGGACAGTCTCCTGCCCGATACTGACGGATTTGGGTCTGAGATTGATACTCTGTTTGGTGAGGATGACCTTGGGGTCTGACTCTCCCGATGCGCCATGATTAAGTACATTGGATCAAAGCGAAAGCTCCTCCCCTGGATCGCGGATACGATCCAGGGGCTGGGAGGCACGAATCGCTCTGTAATTGACCTATTCTCTGGTACCAGTCGAGTAGGACACCATCTAAAAGGTCTGGGATATCAGGTGATCTCGAATGACCTGAATCGGTATGCTCACCAAGTCGCTACCTGTTATGTTCAAGCCGACCTGGAGGATTATCAGAATATCGTCCCTCCTATCCTGGATGAGTTACAGAAGCTACCGGGTGTAGAAGGTTATGTGACACAGACCTTTTGCCGTGACTCTCGCTACTTCCAACCCTTCAATGGGATGAAGATAGATGCGATACGGGACGCAATCGAAGGCCGTGGGGACCCTCCCGAGCTGAAAGCCATTTTACTTGTGAGTCTAATGGAGGCTGCGGATAGGGTTGACTCTACTACGGGAGTGCAGATGGCCTATTTGAAAAAGTGGTCAAGGCGCTCGTACAACCCTCTTCAACTACGGATGCCCCATCTTCAACCCGCCTCTCCAAACGGAAAGTGTCAGGCGCATAACCTGGACGCATGTGTTGCCGCTGCACAGTTGACCGCAGATATCGCATACTTAGACCCACCCTATAACCAGCACAAGTATCTCGGTAACTACCATATCTGGGAAACCTTGGTGAGGTGGGATGCTCCCGAACACTATGGAGTCGCCTGTAAGCGTATAGATGTGCGGGAGCGTAAGTCTCCCTTTAATAGCAAGCGTCGAATACGGCAGGCGATGTCTACTGTCGTGGCAAACTTAGATGTGTCTCACGTGGTGGTCTCCTTCTCCGACGAGGGGTACCTCTCTAAGGACGAAATGATCGAAGTTCTGTCAGAACGTGGGAATGTTCGTGTAGTATCTCGCGATCATGACAGGTATGTGGGTGCAAGAATCGGCATACACTCACCCTCAGGTGAGAAGGTTGGCTCTGTTTCTCATACCAAGAACACTGAATACCTGTTTGTCTGTTAAGGAGCGTTATGGAATTGTCAAGTGTGTATGATACGGGTATTCACCCAATGCAACAAAGTTACTCATCGCCTCCTCGAATTGAGGGGGTTCAGCTTGACCAGCTGGCAGTACATTCCGATGAGGGAGGTTCCTTCATTGAGCTGTGCCGTGTTGATCAGGGCAAGCTACAGGGGTTACCGGATTTCGAGATCTTGCAATCCAACTACTCGCGTGTTATGCCTGGGGCGATTAAGGCTTGGCACATGCACTTAAATCAGGAGGATGTTTGGTTTGTTTCTCCGTGGGACAGTCTTTTGGTGGCTCTCTATGACCTTCGGGACGACTCTCCTACCGTGGGTACTCTGATGCGCTTTACTATGGGAAGTGGCAGAGCCTCGCGTCTCTATATCCCTCGCGGAGTGGCTCATGGGTGCATGAATGTCACCACTGCACCGGTGACGATGCAGTATTTTGTGAATCAGCGGTTTGACCCCTTGAATCCCGATGAATATCGTTACCCTCCGTGTGCTTTGACTCGTGAGGTTGTATGGGAGATGACGCATGGATGACTCCGTAAGCGTGTTTGCGAAATATCTAACAGACCCTCGTCTCCGTCCACGACTTGAGACTCAGATGATACCCTTTGCCTTAGAACAGATCCGTAAAGACCCTCTGTTGCAGTTAGGCGACTATACACCATCGCTGCCCTATATGGCGCATTCAGATTTGATCCATGGCTGTGCGAAGTTTTGTGATGTGTCTTTTGACCTGAATGACCTGGGTTCAGGAAAGGTGGACCCCTTTGCGATAGGTGAAAAGCTGGCCCAGAGGGCGCGTGATAGAGTACACCAAGAAGTTCTTGAGTACCTGTGGAGATACTCTGCACATCCCGTATCTCTGGATAGGCTGGTTAGGGTGTCTCGCCTCTCCCGTGTATCACTTGGGTCTCCAGAGACCTTTACGGCCCTGTCGAGAGACCCTCAATGGAGGCCTCAGAAGGCTTTACCTCTGGAGGGGATGGGGTACGGGAAGCTACTCCAGATATCGCAGGGACCCTATGCTACGTTTGCATATTCTGTGCGATTGGATATTACCTTTGTTCCGGACGATCTGAGCGATGTTCATAAGTGGGCTGCTCTCGCAGAGATGTGTATCTACATTTCTTCTCCCAACTTTATGGGTGTGTCTACCGTACACCGGAACAGCGTGTGGGACCGATGACCACAATACTGGTGACAGGAGGGGCGGGGTTTATCGGGTCACACTTTGTGGATCTGGTGATGTCCTGTACGGATTGGGAGGTGTGGATCCTGGATAAGTTCACATATGCAGGCAACCCTGACAACATACGCCACCATCTCACGTCTGAACGAGTGCGGCTGTTTGCTCTGGACTTAGTGCAGGATCAGACCTATCGTGAATTGGGGAAGTATTCTGCTCCTGATTATGTCGTCAACTTTGCTGCTGAGTCCTTTGTTGACTCCTCGATACACGGGAATCGAGATATCTTCATCCGCTCTAATGTCAATGCAGTGCAGATGTTGTTAGATTGGTGTATTGAAGTAGGGGTTAAGCGTTTTGTTCAGGTATCAACAGATGAGGTGTATGGAGAGCTTCCTCTACACTCGGATCTTGTGTTTACCACGTCCAGCCCGGTCCAGCCGAGAAATCCCTACGCCGCCAGCAAGGCTGCGGCAGACCTGTTAGTGAAGAGCTACTACCATACCTATGGTCTGAATGCGGTGATTACACGTTGTACCAATAACTACGGCCCTCGCCAGTTTCCGGAGAAGCTCATCCCACGAATGATCTGCCGTGCGATGCGAGACGAGAGGTTGCCTGTGTATGGTAATGGGCAGAATGTACGTGATTGGCTTTGGGTGGGAGACCATGTCCGGGGGATACTCCGTGCTCTGATACAGGGTACAAAGGGGCATATCTACAACTTCGGCCGAGGAGAGGAGGTCTCTGCCTTAGACGTGGTTCGGAGTCTGTTGACTCTGATGGGGAAGTCGATGGATCTGGTGGAGTTTGTGGAAGATCGTCCGGGACATGACCTGCGCTATGCGGTAGACCTGTCAGAGACCTTGTTAGCTCTGGGGTGGGAACCCGACCCGGGGATCACCTTTCGTAAAGGTCTTGCCGAGACCCTCAGATGGTACCAAGACAATCCTGAATGGTTACTAAGAGTGGAATCGGGCGCGTATCGAGACGGAGTCCCTCATGTCATGTGACTATTATGTGACAGGGTCGAATGGTCGGCTGGGCACCGAGCTACAGGCTCGAATGTCTGACCGAGACGTATACTGGGCTACTCGACAAGATGCGGACATCACGGATCGGTTAGCTGTCCAGGAGTCAATACAGTGTCATGCTCCGAGGATGGTTATCCATTTGGCTGCGTGGACCGATGTAGCTCGTGCCGAATCTCATAAGGAGGAGGTATTCCAGACAAATGTAATGGGTACTTCGCATGTCGCTCGCGCGTGCAGGCGCATGGATATCCCACTGGTATTCGTCAGTACGGATTATGTCTTTGGCTTTACGAACCGCTCTCCCTATTCTCCGATGTCTTCTCATGACCCCGTAAACTACTATGGACTATCAAAGTCGGTAGCGGAGGATGTAGTCCAATCCAAGCTCTCGAAGTATCTGATTGTCCGAACGTCCTTCAAGCCATCACGTTTCCCCCACTCGGGGGCGTGCCATGACATGTATACCAGCGCGGACTATGTGGATGTCATTGCAGAAAAGTTTGTAGAAATGCTTGACAACTTCCCTGGGTATGGGGTATACCATCTGGGCACCGAACGAAAGTCCCTTTTGGATCTGGTTCGTCGGAGAAATCCAGACATCGCTTCGATCTCTCGAAAAGACGTATCTACACCGCTTCCTGAGGACACTTCGTTCCACCCGACGAATCTTTTTTCACCCATCTGATAGAAACATCTTGCTCATCTCCCAAATATCGGGTAGTAGGATCGAAACCGAAGGAACCTTTCCATGTTACCTCTTCACATTCAAAAGCCGATCCCCTGTGAGCAGCTTATGCTCCGTGGTGACCAGCGCAAAGAGGTAACGGGTTAGAATCGTATCCACATTTGGAATCGACTGACCCAACCCCAAAGGTTGGGTTTTGCTTTTTGACATTGCGAATATTGGTGGTGCTCTCGGTAGACGAGAGCCTATGCTCCTGTGGCGGAAACTTTGGTAGACGCGCATCCCTGAGATGGATGTGACTGAGATGTCGTGCAGGTTCGAATCCTGTCGGGAGCACTTTTGGGAGAGTGGTGGAATGGTAGACACGCCAGATTTAGGATCTGGTGCCGAAAGGTGTGCGGGTTCGAGTCCCGCCTCTCCTACTTTTTGTCTCGGGGTCAAGGCATACGATGACTGCTCATCCTTGCCTTGACAGTCAGAGGATGACGACGCCTTTCAAATACTCTTACAGGCGAAAGTCTCTGGCACCCGAGCCCTTTTCTAAAAACTCCTTGACGGTGTCTCCATATCGGTTAAGGTATTATCCCGTGAGGGCAAGGTCCGGGTCTCGAATTTACCCCGTCCCTTCCTCTTTAGCACACAGAGTCCATTAGACTTGAAGGGCATCTGTTGCCGGGATACATGGGATCGTAGCTCAGCTGGAAGAGCACCGGATTCTTAATCCAGAGGTCCCGGGTTCGAACCCCGGACGACCCACTCTTTGAACGTTGTGTGATGGAATTGGTATACATAGCTGGCCGATGTGCCTAACCGGCACTGAATCCGGCGGGGTTAAGTCTCCCTTAGTAGTGGAGCCGTCCATGCAGGTTCGAATCCTGTCACAATGTTCACTCTTTTCCTTGACACTCACCTTCTGTGGTGTTAAGGTATACATGCCGGAGTGGTGGAATGGTAGACACACGGGCCTTTGAGGAATGAGATGACACTGTGCTTGGGTATCACCTCTGAGCACACACGTTTTCAAGTTCACACAGAGCCTTGATCGGGAAACCGATTAAGTGAACGACGCTAATTCGGGGAAACCTTAGCAGGTAACGCTGTTGGCAATCCCGAGCTAACCTGAAAAGGTGAGTGTAGAGACTTTACACGTCGCACCTAAGGCTTCGGCTACGGTGAAGAGAAAGTCCAGACCACAAACAAACAACTTGCGTTTGGCTGTGAAAGCAGTAGTGGTATGAAAAGCCTGTTATCTTATGGTAGTGCGGGTTCGAGTCCCGCCTCCGGTACTTCCCTCGGTTCGTCTAATCGGTCAGGACACTGGGTTTTCACCTCAGAAATAGCGGGTTCGATTCCCCTACCGAGGACTTTTCTCTATCAGCTACAGGAGTCTGTATATGGGACGTAAGATGAAACCTCACAAACCTCTCAAGGATTTTGGACGCCCTAATCCCTTCTGGGAAGGGGCGTGCGCGCGGGAACGTGGTATCGACACGAACCCGTACCGACAAGGTACAGATGACTACAAGCGGTGGAAGGAAGGCTACCGCAAGAATCCCTATGGGTAATCCGTAGGGGGGAGCACCGTAAGGTGTGCTATATGGCAACCTCATGGGTTTTGTGCGTTCTGCCTGTATCGCGGCAAAAACGATTGTCATATAGTTAGGGACAGGCTTTAGGATCTTAGCTCAGTTGGGAGAGCACCAGATTTTTAATCTGAGGGTCGTGGGTTCGAGTCCCACAGGTCCTACTATATCATAAACCGCTACTTGCCACCTAAGGTGTATCTGCTCCATCCTCTATTCAGGAGGCTCTACAATGCTGCTTGCTCTATTGTTCAGTTTAGTAGCAGTGGCTGGCAGTGCACAATCCCGGTGTGAGACGGTACACTGTATGTGTGAGCTGTCTCGGTCTCCTGTCCCCGAGTCACAGATACTGGAGATTCGGTTTGGAGAGGGTAGCGATCGGCTGTCTGAAACAGACCTGGAACGTTTACGGGGATGGGCAGGTCCCGCTGTGGTAATCTCGACTACTGACGGATGCGGAGGCTCTCAGTACAACATCGGCCTTTCGACCCGGAGGGCTCGTGCAGTGTCTAAGCATATCCCTCTATCGTCTATTCGACCTTTGGGGGAGACGACTCCAGATCATAACCCGACTCACCGTAGAACCTTGGTAGTATCTGCTACCAGCTACCTGCTGCAACAGCTGGCGGCGAACCCCGCGGACTACTACATTTTGGATGGTAGCGGTAGCATGCAGCCGCATTGGAGGGAGGTACGTCAATTCCCTTTCCCCGCGCACGCGCGCGTGTACGCGGCAAAAACACATGACTGTTATAGGGGTACTGCGGTCTCACGCTTCTTGCCTGGAGGTTCTACGGAAATCTGGTATCCTCTGTGGAAGGTGATTGACATGGCCCGTCCCAATACGACAGTGATGGTGGTGAGTGACCTGATGTCTACTCTCCCCCTAACTGCCCGTGAGGTGTCAACGATTGAGAAGTTGGCACAGTCCAAGAATATCCGAATCAAGTATATTAAGTACTAACACTTATCTGGGTGTAGCTCAGTTGGTAGAGCGCCGGTTTTGGGAACCGGATGTCAGAGGTTCGAGTCCTCTCACTCAGACTTTTTCAGAAAATCTCTGACTTTCGGCGCTCTCATGCGTCATGTACCTGAACCTCTGAAATGGAGATGCACATGGCTTCCTATGACCTCATGAAGAAGTCGAGCCGAGAGCAGATGCGCTGTGACCGTGAAGCCGAGTTGGCTGCGCTGGATACCGGCACATGGCCCCGTAACTTGGATGATTCCATGCGGTGGAGCGCTACGCGCAGCTGGCCCAACTCAGGGGCCCACAAGGACTATGCTCGTCGCATGGTCAAGGCCGAGTTGGACTACCTGGGAGACCTTCAGCGTCGGTTGGAGGAGGGTAAGGACCCCTCTTTGGCTTCCTGGGAAGTTTGACCCTCATACCCCACCTTGATGGATCGTATAGGTCGAGGCAGATTCTAACCTGTCTCAGAGTGTCTACACTGTATCAAGGTCTTTTGCCCGGTTAGCTCAGCTGGATAGAGCACTGCGCTACGGACGCAGGTGTCGGGAGTTCGAATCTCTCACCGGGTGCTATTTAACGGAGTGTAGCTCAGTTTGTGTAGAGTGCTTGGTTAGGGACCAAGAGGTCGCAGGTTCGAATCCTGTCACTCCGACTTTCTTTTTGTTTGACATAGCACTGAGATCGAGATAGGGAGATGTTCGGTTCATACCCGGACTGTAGCAGGGGGCAGTACCTGATAGTGCTACTCTTTTGTTGGGGCGTCGTCCAGAGGCCGAGGACACTGGGTTTTGGCCCCAGAGACGCAGGTTCGAATCCTGCCGCCCCAGCTTTTTCTTTTGTACTCCTTAATGATAGCATAGGAGTACACATGTCCCTGTCCCAGTCCATCAGAGATTTCGGAGACCGCGTAGCGAGAGCGCCAGACCTGTACCAACAGATCGAAGCTACAGTTTCGTCATTTTTTCGCATAAATGACACAGCTATCCGGAACCACTTCCACAGGTCCTCTAAGGGAACGTCCTACTTACAGATCGTACAGGTAGTACCCTATCCCAAAGGCGGATATGTGCAGCTTGACGTGCGGGTGTCTGACACCCTACACTCGGTTAAACTTCCGTTTGAGTTGGGCATGTCAGCGGAAAGAGTAGGTCTGAGGCTCTGGCGTTCCGTGGGCCGCTGACCTACTGATTTCGGAACCACCGAATAGCTTGTGCCATAACACGATCCATTCCGTCACGCCCCTTGTAGGAGGTCTCCCATGTCTCGGGAGATTCGTCTTCTTCATAGGAGGGTGCTTCGGCGTATGCGTGCTGTGCCCGTCCCTGTAGAGCCATCGAGACCTCTGTGAATGTAACGGTAAGGCTCTCACTTCTGGATCGTAGATATGTGGCGATAGCGTAGTCCATGTGCTCGTCATACTCTACATTCCAAGATGAGTCCGACATGGACTCCACCAAAGCTTCTACGTTAGACGATTGCTGGCCGATTGCCCTTTTGGCCTTTGACAGAATCCCCGGAATGTCTGACATCGACTGCCAGCGTCCTCTACCCATTCCCTGAATGTTGTGAGCAGTCCATAGACCCTTTCCGTTGGATCCGAACATCTTGCTGCCGTCGAAGGTAACAAACGCATAGCCGCTGTCACTGTTGTAGCTCACCGTATCGACATAGCCGTGTCGATCCCTGCGTTCGGGCTCAAGCTCCCACCCATCACGTTCCATGTCAGGCCAGACTACATCGGGCTCGGCTTCGTACTGGTGTCGAGCAGCTTCTTTTGCCAGAGACGCGATAATACGTAGACGGTTCATAGCTTCCTTTTCCTTTTTTGTAGGGCTGTAGCTCAGTTGGTTAGAGCGCGCGCCTGATAAGCGTGAGGTCATGGGTTCAAATCCCTTCTGCCCTATCTTCTTCCGTGACCGGAGAGCATCCACCAATACTTCGATCCAGGTATGGATATCAAACTCAGAGAAGTCCATCAAGAACTTTTGGGTTAGGGTCGAACCTGAGAGATCCTTCACCGAAACCTGAAACCCGATCAGGCTCCCCGAGAAGAAAATGTCCCGCGTCTGGAGGTTCGTCAGGCCATAAGGCTTAAGCAAACTCCCGATCATACCTGTAAGGTCTTTGAGGTAAGATGACACGGCAATCCTTAGATATTCCTTAAAATCTGCACCCAAGCTTCGGGCCATCTTTTTGATTGACACACTTCACCTCTCCTGATAACCGTTTCATATTAGTGGTTTATGGATCACTCTGCCCCCAACTTAACCTGGAGTTCTACCGTGTCTATTTACCAGATTGTGCCTGACGCATCCCTGGGTCTCCGAGATAAGAGAGAATGGTTCTACACCATGCAGCACTTGATTCGTGGGTTGGGTGGCGTAGTTATACTCAAGCAATCGTCTCTGTCTGGATTTGTCATCAAGTGTTCATGGTATGCTATAGCGCCACACATTACGGATATGGATTACCAGATCAAGTTTCACCAAGCTTCGGGCACCGTCTACCCACACCCTAACTACCCGTGAGGTGCACTCTCTTACGTATGGCAGTCGTAGCTTAGTTGGTCAAAGCGCCAGTTTGTGGCACTGGAGATCGCGGGTTCGAGCCCCGTCGACTGCCCTTTTCACATAGGGGGTAGAACATGTTCCTGTTTCAGTGGTTGCTCGGTCTTGCGTTAGCGTCTCCCGTAGAGGCTATCCCAGATAAGTCTTATCGAGACGTTTGGGACTCTTCTGTAGTCATTGTCTCTGAAAAGCGAGGTATTGGGTCGGGAAACTTAGTGACAGTCTCCAACATGGATGTGATTGTTACCTCTGCTCACGTCATTGCAGACGAGACCACTACTGTAGCTCAAGCTCACTTAGCAACAGTAGCGGGTGACTCTACTTTATCCCTTCCTACTACCTTAGCCGGGTCGTATAACGATGACCCGGCTTTGTGCGTTGTCAAGTACCTTGATTTTCACAATGACCTTGCAGTCATCGTACCGATTACGCCGATGCAGGGTGTGACTCCGATCCCTCTTCTTACGCAGGATGCGCATCGAGTAGGGGACAGCCTTTACTATGTTGGGCACCCGAACGCCAATGGGAAGATGCTGGTCAAGGGCAGTCTATCCGGGACCTACAAGGGTCTCTGGATTATGGAGGGCTTCGGATGGATGGGAGCCTCAGGTTCGGGAGTTTTTGACGAGAAAGGCACTTTTTTGGGAGTGCTTCGGGGTATAGACACGGATCCGCAACAGTCCGCTATGTTGGAGGACGTGGTGTTCCTTGTAGACATCGGGAAGCTGGACATACCCAAGCTGGTGCGTGCTGTCGAGACGCATGAAATGGTCGTCATCCCGCCTCACTAAGTTTCTGACTCTGAGAAAAAGCTCCTGTATCACCTCGCACGATACAGGAGCTTTTATGTCATCAGGGACCACCTCCCAGTACCAAAAACTATCCGACATCGACCACGTTCTGTTACGTCCTGGAATGTACATCGGGTCGATACAGACCCGTGAAGAGGATGTCATGGTGTTGGGTACTGACGGATCCTTCGCAGCCCAGCCTCTCAACATCAACCCTGCCTTTGTGAAGATCTTCGATGAGATCATCAGTAATAGTGCTGACGAGCACCGTAGAAATCCTAAGCTAAATCGGATAGTCGTTACCGTAAGAAACGGTTCGGTTACCGTAGCCGATAACGGGGGCATACCCGTACTCATGCATGAAGAGTACGGGGAATGGATTCCTGAGCTGATCTTTTCCAACCTCAAAGCAGGTAGCAACTTCGATGACTCGCAGGCGCGGGTAGTGGCTGGTACGAATGGAGTGGGTTCAACTCTCACGAACATCTACTCTCTTCGCTTCGATGTGGAAACGTGTGATGGTCACAAGGTCTTTACGCAAACCTATTCCAACAACATGAGGGAGCGTACCGACCCTGTAGTCACAAAGGCATCTAAGGGGGGGTATACGGCAATACGATTTGTTCCGGACCTGTCTCGGTTTCAGATGTCAGAGATTGATGATGACCATGTGCAGATTCTACGGAAGCGATGTATTGACATCGCAGCATGTAATCCAGGGCTGTCGGTAGTATTCAATGGAGAGGTATACCAGTATGACTCGTTTGAGTCCTACTGCAAGCTCTACACCGCTCACGAGCTTCTTTATGATGAGACTGATAGGTGGAAAGTTGGCATCACCCAAAGCCAAGGGTCCTTTACGCACGTGAGCTTTGTGAATGCGGTTCACACGTGGGATGGGGGTACTCATGTGGATTACATCGCCAGTCAAGTTGTCGATTACCTTCGGTCCTTTCTCAAGAAGAAGCACAAGATAGACCTCCGTCCGCAAGAAATCAAGAACCACTTGCATGTGTTTGTACAATCGGATATCGTGAATCCTGTATTCTCGTCCCAGACAAAGGAGAAGCTCATCACGGAGCCACGTGACTTTGGTTCGGCCTTTACCCTTCCTCCCAAAGCGTTGAAGTACCTAACGGGTACTGAGATGGTTCAGTCGATCTTGGACTGGGCGCAACAAAAGCTCCAGGCGGAAGAACGCAAAAAGCTCAGAAAGCTTAACAAAAAGGCGGCTAAGGGGAGGGTACTCAAGCTCATAGATGCCAAAGCCCGTGTAGGTCGAGACCGTTGCTCTTTGTGTATCTTTGAGGGGGACTCCGCTGTCTCAGCCTTCCGTAAGTACCGTGACCCCAAGTTCCAGGGAGCTTTCCCTCTACGTGGCAAGTTTCTGAATGTGTCCGGAATGGCAGCCTCAAAGGTAGTTGCAAACAAGGAAGTGATGTCTTTGATCACCTCCTTAGGTTTGCAAATGGGTCACCCTCCGGATGACCTGCGGTATGGGAGAATCCTGATCTATGCGGATGCTGACCCGGATGGAGACTCGATCACAGGGTTGCTCCTAAACTTTTTTGGCCGTTATTGGCCTGAGCTGTTACACCAAGGCAGAATATTTCGTGTACAGACTCCCTTAGTGGTAGTCAAGCGCACGTCAGACACGAAGTGGTTTTACACCAATGACGATTTTGTAGAGTGGAGGGACTCCCTAAGTGCTCGGGAGTTGTCCCGGTGGGATATCCAATACAAGAAGGGGTTGGCTGCGCTGGAGGATCGGGAATATCGCGAGATTGTGACGAATCCCCGCATGTTTTCCATAGCCCCCGGTAATCAAATGCGGAGCGTATTAGATACATGGTTTGGCAAGTCCACCTCAGGCCGTAAGCGCGCAATACTGCGGAATCCAGGGAGTGAAGAATGATTTTAGGTATGTTGCTACAGTCTTATATCCAACGGTGGCGGGACTCGGGACGCTACCCTGCCATCTTATACACGTTGGACGAGGTACATGTGTGGCTCCGCAAGCAAGTCCACCTTGTCCGAGTGTCTGGGCATGTGGGATTCTTGTCTACGTTTGATCGGTCAGTATTGGCCTTTGAGACGTTACTCTTCATGGCGTCTCCTGTAGCACTGAAGCAGACTGCTAAAACCTACTTGCCAATGCTGGTAAGTGCTGTGACCTCTCTGGCCTTTTCGCTGTGTCTCTTTGCAATGAGTATCGCAGTGTTTCTGATCTTGGGTACCTCCCTTGGGTGGGGAGTACCCTTACTCATAGAGGGTCTATTGTCGGGCACCTTCTTTATGCATCGGATTTGGTCCTTAGGGGACGATAGCATTTGGGTAGGTGAAGAATGAGTACTCCGACGCGCACCATAGATGACTTCTTTCAGAAAGAGTATCGGGACTTCGCCGCATACACGATCAAGCACCGCGCGATACCCTCAATGATAGACGGGTTCAAGCCTTCGCAGAGGAAGATTGCCTATGCAGCTCACAAGCTCTGGGGTCAGAACACAACGAAGTCCATGAAGGTCTTTCAGCTGGGAGGTCAAGCTGCCTCAATGGCCTTCTACCATCATGGGTCTCTGGACCAAACCATAATTGGTATGACCCAGCCCTTCAAGAACTCTCTCCCTATCTTTGATGGGGTGGGTCAGTTTGGGTCTCTCCGTTCCCCCAAAGCAGGCGCCCCTCGCTATGTGGGAGTCAAGTTCAGTGCCAACTTTGCACGGCTATATAAGGATTTTGACTTGACTTCGCCTCAATACGAGGAGGGTGCCGAGATCGAACCCCTGTACTTTTTGCCCATTGTTCCTACAGTCTTACTGAATGGTGGGTCGGGTATCGCTGTGGGATTCTCAACGAAGATTCTCAACCGTAACCCTGTGGAGTTGGTAGATGCCTGTGTAGATGTTCTTATGACAGGCACCACCGAAAGATCTCTTCATCCCTGGTATGCCGACTTCCATGGAGAGGTACAGCCGGTTGGCGACTCAGGTAAGTCATGGGCCTTCCTTGGGGAGGTAGAGCAAAAGAACACGTCTACCGTCGAGATTCGAGAAATTCCTCCGGGATACACGTATGAGAAATACGAAGCCGTGTTAGATGCTCTATGTGAGTCTGGGCAGCTCGTGTCGTATGAAGACAACAGTTCAGACCGCATTAACTATGTCTTGAAGTTTCGTCGGAAGGACTTAGCTCAGTACTCTACTCCGGCCAAGCTGCGTCGTCTGCTAAAACTGACTGAGAAAGTTACTGAAAACATCACCACACTATCACCGCAGGGCAACCTACGTGTCTTTGATTCCGCTCCTGAGTTGGTGGTTGAGTTTGTGTCCTATCGTTTGGGGTATTATCAGACACGGAAAGAACGCACGATTGAGCGCTTAGAGTCTGAAATTGAGCGACTCTCCAATCGAGCAAGATTCATTGCTGCGGTCATTTCAGGAGACTTGATCGTCTCCAACCGTAAGAAGCGAGATATTGAGTCTGACCTCCGTGTGCAGAAGTTTGCACGGGTGAAGGGTTCGTTTGATTACCTGCTATCTATGCAGATTTACACCCTGACCGCAGAAAAGTATTCCGAGTTGCAGTCTAAGCTGCGTGAGGCGGAAGTTGCGCTGCAGGAAGTGCGTGACACGACGCCGAAGCAAATGTATCTCACCGATTTGGATGTGTTGAGAAAACAGTTGGTCAAACATGTGCCCGGTGATTACTCTTATAGAAAGGTAGCACCTAAGTCCACAGCATCCTCCATAGACTGGAGTGAGTCTGACTACACCGATGGAGAGGAAGTTTTCTCCTTGCTCTAATACGCGCGCTTCCGCATTTTTCCGAATCGCGCGCTTTTTAGCGTCTATCTATCACACACTAATGCAGAGGAGTGTAAATGCCTGCAAAGTCAATCGTATCTGGCCGGGTTGCGCGTGAAAAGTTACTAGCGGGAGTAGACCAGTTAGCCGATACTGTCAAAGCCACTCTCGGGCCTAAGGGTCGAAATGTGGTTTTGGAAAAGAGCTACGGAATGCCAGTGGTCACGAAGGACGGCGTGTCTGTTGCGAAAGAGATTATTCTGCCGGACCCTCTGGAAAACCTTGGTGCTCAGATGGTCCGGGAAGTTGCGGCACGTACTGCGGATGAGGCGGGGGATGGTACTAC